>Ga0105048_10009426_pt1 | contig 15532 bp, 15 predicted proteins | sample MAT05_FD_78382 | JGI IMG/M metagenome (GOLD analysis project Ga0105048, IMG submission 78382) | Freshwater microbial communities from Lake Fryxell liftoff mats and glacier meltwater in Antarctica - MAT-05 | ecosystem: Environmental > Aquatic > Freshwater > Ice > Liftoff microbial mat | place... | reverse complement strand
GAAGTGGACACTCCAGATTGTGCGGACATTGCTCGGCTGTCGGTCGTGTCGCTTCTGTGAACTGCAAGATGCCTTGGGCGGGGTTAATCCCAGCACCTTGAGCAGTCGCCTGAAGATGCTGGAGGACGAAGGCATGATTCGGCGCGTGCAGGTGAGCGCGATTCCACCGCATGTAGAATATAGCCTCACAGAAATGGGCCGCGAACTCGAATGTGTGATCCGCGAGATCAGCAAGTGGAGTCGTTCGTGGTTGTGTACTGCGGAACGCTTGCACCATTGGACGGTGACCGATGACGAGTAAAATAAAAATATAGAAAATCAAAGTGAAATCAAGAATCAAAATGATTGTCAAAGCATTAGCAGTTGGCCTACTCCAAGAAAATTGTTATATTTTGGGCTGTGAAGAAACCTTAAAAGGGGTGATCATCGATCCAGGCGACAATGCACGCGGCATTCTGCGTGTGGTGCAGCAAGAAGGCCTGACCATCGAGAAAATCATCAATACCCATGCCCACTTTGATCATGTGTTGGCGGTCAATGCGGTTAAGGCTGCCACTAAAGCGCCGTTTTATCTGCATGCCGCCGATCTCAACATTCTGCGCGACGTGCCAGAGCGGGTGCGCCTTTGGCTCGATTCCGAGGTCGATCCGGTTGATGATCCCGATGAATTTCTGGAACACGGTCAAGCGATTCGCTTTGGCGAGGCGGTGCTAGAGGTGCGCTTTACCCCTGGACATGCGCCCGGTCATGTTGTTTTTGTCGATCATGCCGGTCGCCAAGTCTTCGGGGGCGACACATTATTTCAAGGCAGCATTGGCCGCTTTGATCTGCCAGGGGGCGATGGAGCGCTGTTGCTGCGCAGCATTCGTGAACAGTTGCTCACCCTGCCCGATGACTATGTGGTGCATCCAGGCCATGGCCCAGCGACCAGCATTGGCGATGAGCGCGAATCGAATCCATTTGTCGGCAGTGAAGTGGCAAGCGCCTGAGTTATGCTTATTTATCACATGCTGCCTGCAAACGTCTGGCAAGCCCAGTCACCCACAGAACCTTACTGCGCAGCAACGTTGGCGACCGAGGATTTTGTGCATTGCACCCAGGAACCAGAACGACTGCTCTGGGTGGCGAATCAATTTTACCAGCAGATCAGCGGGGATTTTGTTATTTTATGCCTGGAGACAGTCCAGGTGCAAGCCGAAATTCGCTGGGAAGCCGCCGACGGGCATCGATTTCCACATATCTATGGGCCAATCGAGCTGGCGGCCGTTGTCGATGTACTGCCCTTTCCGCGCAATCCGAATGGTCAGTTTTTGCCGTTTATTTAGAGTCATCTAGATTCGAAACAATTGTGTAGTCCGATTTCTTGGATATTCGGACCCTGTAGACGTATCAGCTATACTGATATGGACAGATTGAAGATGTCATTGAAGATGTCAATTTTTGCTGATGGATTTGCAAGCTGGTTCCGCCCCAAACGCCGCACGACAGCGAGTGAGCAGGCGGAAAATACGCCAAATACAACCACCGGTGGCGACCTTGATCAAGAACCGGTGGTCGTCTGGTTGGCTGCCAACCAGATGGAAGCCCAGATTGTTAAGGGGCGCTTGGAAAGCGAAGGCATTCCGGCCATTATTCGGGGCGAAGCGCTGGGCGCAATCTATGGCTTGACCACAGGTGCACTGGCCGAAAGTGCCGTGCTGGTGCCCGCCGCCCTGGCCGACAAAGCCGAGGCGATCTTACAGAGCGATGAGAGTTGGGAAGTGGATGACACGCCTCCCGCAGCCGAATAAACTACTGACAACAAATGCCATTCCAGCAAGTCGAAGGCGATTGTCTAGCTCGACCGTTTTGTTGATGGCAGATCCGTGAAAGGAATCAACCACCATGGCACAAGAGGTAGATGTTTATCGCCCGACGATCCCCGCCCAATTGGCGGAAAAGCGGGCGACTGGCTACAACCAAAAATTTATCATAGGCGGCGTGCTTTTGCTGCTTTTCGTTGGCTATTTGGGCTTTCAGATTGTGCGCGCCACACAAACCACGGGTGCGTATTACATGACCGTTGCCGAACTCTATGGCGAACGTCCACAAATCTTGGGCGAGCGGGTGCGGGTCAACGGCGAAGTCGTGGATGGCAGCGAGGATTGGGACGCAGAGAATATTACGCTCAAGTTTGCGATTCATGACGCGAGCGGCGAAGCCTTGCCCATTGTGTTTTACGGACCGCGGCCCGATAATTTTCAGCAGGCGGCCTCGGCCATTGTCGAAGGTGAGCTGCTACCCGATGGCACCTTTGAAGCCCAGACGTTGCTGCTCAAATGTCCCAGCCGCTATGAAGAAGAGCCAGAATTGATCCATGTGGAAGCGACACACTAATGGACAAACCATTTAAAAGTCATACAAATAAGCCCGGTAATACACGAGAGCGTATCTATGACTTTTAAGGGTTTTATCTATAAGTTGCTTTGGCCCGCTTCGTAGCGCTTCGTGATTGATTGAATGGTATTATCGCAGAAACCGGGAGAGCGAATTGCGCCCGGTTTCTGCTTGTAATCAAGATCGTTTCAATATCTGTGACAAACCCAACGCCACCGCTCATTCATGTACAGGGCCTGCATAAACGCTATGCTAGCAAACCGATCTTAAAAGGGGTGCAGCTTGCGATTGGGGAAGGCGAAGTGGTGGCCTTGCTGGGGGCGAATGGTGCGGGCAAAAGTACGCTTCTGCGCATTATCGCAGGATTGATGAAGGCGGATCGAGGAGAGATTACCCTGGGCGGTGTCTCAATGCAAAACGCCGGAGCAGAGTTGCGCCGCTATGTTGGTCTGGTCAGCCATGCACCTTTACTGTATGAACATCTCAGTGGATTGGAAAATCTCACGTTCTTTGCCGGTTTGTATGATCTACAAAACAGTGGGGCGCGGATCGAAGCCGTGTTGCAAGCGGTGGATCTCTGGCGGCGCCGCAATGATCTGGTACGCGCCTATAGCCGTGGTATGCAACAACGCTTGGCGATTGCACGCGCAATTCTCCACGATCCGCCAATTTTGCTACTAGATGAGCCGGATACCGGGTTGGATCTACCAAGCTCACACATGCTGCAAAGTATGCTCGGCCATCTCAGCGACAATCGACGGGCGATTTTATTTTCTACACATAACTTGGAGCGAGCGGCAAACTGGGCAAATTCGGTGGCGATTCTGACTGGTGGTACAATAACCCAGTATGCGTCCCCAGCGATGATCGATCAGGACGTATGGCAAGGCTTACAGGCTGTGCCCAGGGGTAAGCCATGAGTGTCTCGCTGCCACCAGCGGCGTCAAGTGCACCAATCAGCTCGCCCGATGCGGGGCTCAATCCTGTGCAGGCGTTAGCTTTGTCGCCAGTCACTATGCGCACGGGCCGGAGCTTTGGCCGCTATTGGCAACACGTCTGGCGCATGATGGCCAAAGATCTGCGCATTGAGTTGCGCGCCAAAGAGATCATCGTGGTGATGGTGGCCTTTAGTGCGCTGGCCGTGATCATCTTTGGGCTTGCCTTTGATCTACGGGTGCCGCGCCCCACCATGGTCGTGCCCGGCGTATTATGGGGTGTCCTGCTGTTTAGCGGCATCTTGGGGCTCAACCGCAGTTTCAGTGCCGAACTCGATCATCAAACGCTGACCGCGCTGCTGCTAGCACCGATCGATCGCAGTGTGTTGTACCTGGGCAAGTTTCTGGCGAATCTGCTGTTTATGGTGATCATGGCGGCAATTTTGCTGCCGATGTTACTATTTATTTTTGACGTTAATTTGTTTCAATTCTGGATTCTGCTTGCGCTGCTGTTGGGTATTATCGGTTATGTAGGTGTGGGCACGCTCTTTGCCGCATTGACGGCCACCATTCGGGCGCGCGAAAGTATGTTGCCCATTCTGCTGTTGCCGGTGATGGTGCCTGTGTTTATGGCAGGGATCAAGATCACCGAACAAGTCTTAGATGGGCGCAATTGGGCGAACTTCCAAAATTGGTTTGGCATGTTAGTCGCCTTTGACCTGATTTTCTTAACCGTAGCATTTTTGGTATTTGACTTGATTTGGGAGGACGTATAGGGAAAGCTTATGAGCACTAGCACACTAACCGCAACGACTACGTCAGCAACCCGCCAGCGTAGCAACCATATTGGTTGGTTGATCCTCAGTACGCTGACCATGCTTGCCATGGGCGCACTGATGGGCGCAGCCCTGCTCTATGCGAAACCAGCCACCAACTTGGCCGGCACAGAACAAATCGCCCAGCGCATCTTTTATCTGCACATTGGCTCGGTGGTGGGAGCCTTTATCGCCTTTTTGCTGTCGCTCATCGGCAGCATTGTCTACTTGATCAAGCGCGATCTGGATTGGGATCGAGTGACGCAAGCCAGTGTCGAGGTTGGCATTATTCTGGGTGCAAGCACCACCTTGGCCGGCGCGATCTGGTCGAAACCCACCTGGAACACCTATTGGACCTGGGACCCACGCATTACAACGACAACCATTACGCTACTGCTGTATATTGCCTATTTGCTCTTTCGCAATGGCATTGACAATCGCCAGACGCGTGCGCGCTTTAGCAGCATCTATGCCCTGTTTGCCTTTCTCAGCGTCCCGCTCACCTACTATAGTGCCCGGTGGTTTCGTTCGATCCACCCGATTGTTTTTAATGGCGCGAACCCAGACGCCCAAGGTTCGTTTAATATTGGCGCGACGATGTTACAAACGCTTTGGGTGGCGACCTTGGCCTACTGTCTTTTGTTTAGCACCCTATTAATTTTCCGCTGGCGCCAACTGCGTCTGCAAGATCGCATTGAAGCACTACGAGAGGAGTTAGAATAAGATGACCTTTTTAGCGGCAGCTTTTATCGGTCTTTGGTTGTTAGTCATGGCATATGTAATTTATTTGGGACAACGCCAGGGACAGTTGGAACAGGAATTGCACTCGCTCGAAGAAGCAATGACTGACCGCGGGCGTCAATAGATCGCGCACGCGTAGGGGCAGTTACAGCGCACCTTATTGATAAAACCCTTAAAAGTCATCCCTAGTTTCTGGTGTAGTAACGGGCTTATTTGGTTGACTTTTACATAGTTTGTCTAGTAGGTAGCGTATGATACAGTAGAAAGCCGTGCGTTTGGTGTACGGCACGTAGAGGAGAGATTGTATGACAGAGATGGTTCAAGCACAACAGAAAGTCAATCCGCCTAGGAAAGCCAAGTTGAGCAACGAACAAAAGGGCAGTCGGCTGGTGATCTTTCTGCACGCCTTGGCTTTTGTGTTGGGCTTTGCGGCTGTCTTTACCCTGATTGGCTCAGCCGCAGGCTTGCTGGGGCAGAGCATCAACCAGTACTTACCCTATATTCAACGCTTTGGGGCAATACTCTTGATCCTCTTTGCGCTGATCACGCTTGGCGTCTTTCGCTGGCTGGTGCAACGCCTGACCGAACGGCCAGCATTGCAAAGTAACCCTGCGGCGGTCGCCCTGGTGAGCATTCTAGAATTTTTTAACACGCTCCTCTATACCGAACGGCGCATTACCGAAATGCACAAGGTCAACCAGAATTGGGGCTATGTGAGCAGTGCTCTGCTGGGCGTGAGCTTCAGCGCGGGCTGGCTGCCCTGTGTGGGACCAATTCTTGCTAGCATTTTCTTTTTGGCACAGGACAGCGCCACGGCGGGGCAAGGGGCCGCGCTGCTGGCGATTTATAGCCTGGGCTTGGGTATTCCCTTTTTGATTGCGGGGGCAGCCTTTAGCAATGTTTCGCGTTTCCTGCGTCGGCTCAATCGCCATGCTAACGTTGTGAGCATTATCAGTGGCCTCTTTCTGCTCTATGTGGCCTATCTGCTGTGGACAGACAGTTTGGCGCTCTTAACCACGCGTTTTATGTTTCTCAATGAATGGGTCTTTACGCTGGAAGATTGGGTTTCGGTTAGCTCCGGTACCGGTGGTGACATTATTAGCCTAAGCTTTGCTGCGGCAGCCCCCTTAGCCTTGATTGCCGGACTGATCAGCTTTATCAGCCCCTGTGTCCTGCCACTGGTGCCAGCCTATATTGGCTATCTCAGCGGGGCAGCGGTCAATGGCGGCAACAAGGGATAGGAACGGTAATCAGTGTTCGCGGCAACCAAACCCATGCAAGTCATTCTCTATAGTAAGCCCGACTGCCAACTCTGTGAAGAAGTCAAGGCCGATCTCCTATCTGTGCAACCAGATTTTGGCTTTGTCCTGTTTGAACGCAATATCGAAGAAGATGCCGAACTCTTTGCGCGTTTCCGCTATTTGATTCCGGTTGTGGATATTGAAGATCAGCCCTTGCTCTATCCACCCCATACATGGAGTTCGGTCTATCAAGCGCTGCATAGTGCGCAACAAACAGGACAACAGTCCGATGCGCCGAAAGGCAACGGCTAATGGTGGAACCGAACAATGCGCCACAATTACGCCAACCAGTGGGTTCGCCACCACCGCGCAGTGGGCTTGCGATGGCAGTTGATCGATTGATCAATGGTGTTGCCCGGCATTGGCTTGCGCTCTTTAACACAGCCTGGGCGATTTACCTCTTGCTTCCGATAACGGCTCCCGTATTTATGCACTTTGGTTGGTATACGCCAGCGCGCGTACTCTATGCCGTTTATGCCTTTGCCTGCCACCAGTTGCCCGATCACAGCTACTTTCTCTTTGGGCCGAATCCGGTACCGCTCACGCCCACGTTGGAAGCAGGGGGTATGGCATCGGCACTGGATCTATTCCAACAGCGCCTCTTTCTGGGCAATTCCATGCTTGGTTACAAGGTTGCCATTTGCCAGCGCGACATTGCGATCTATGGCGCGGTGCTGGTCGCGGGCCTGATCTATGCATTGGTGCGCCAGCGCAGTCGCCAACTTTCCTTATGGGTTTACTTGCTCTTTTTGATCCCAATCGGCGTTGACGGCTTTACACAACTACTTGGACTCCGCGAAAGCACCTGGCAGTTGCGCACCCTTACAGGCGCACTTTTTGGCGCGGCATCGGTCTGGTTTGCCTATCCCTATGTGGATGACGCCATGCGCGAGATCCTGGCACCGCCCCCACCCCGCCGCGTCATGCCCTCGTAGGGTCATCGTATGGCGATTTCGCTCGTTGCCACGCTGAAATTCGACAAAGTGGCCGTTCGCGCGGTATACTATTCTCTTGTGAATAGCAGGCTAACCCCATAGAGTGATTTGTAACAAATTTTGGGGAAACGGCCACCCGATTATGTGGCAGGTTGTAAAATTAGATGGTAAATAGAGGTAGCGATTCAGGCACCTAGCAGAAAACGGTCAGTAGCAAACTGAGTTTCTCACTGAAGCGCGACACATAGATAAACAAACGAATCATTTTAGGGCAATTGGGAGTTTAAAAAATGGCAAATATTAAGTCATCAGAGAAACGAAATCGGCAAGCGCCCGAACGTGCAGCACGCAACCGCGTCATGCGCAGTGGGGCCCGTACCGCCGTGAAGAAGGCACGCACCGCCGTTGAAAGCAACGAGCCAACTTCTGCAGAAGCAGTTTTGACGGCAATTAGCGCGCTGGATCGTGCGGCCAGCAAAGGGGTTATTCACAAGAATAATGCCTCGCGCCGCAAGAGTCGCTTGATGCAAGCGCTCAACAAACTCAATAGCGAAGCCTAAGTCAAACGACTGCACTGGATTTCATAGTAAAATCAAAGTAAAATCAAAAAGACGGGAACTGTACATAAAACAGTTCCCGTCTTTTTTGTTGCCCGTTTTGAGCGGGTTAGACTCTGCGCGACCCTAACCCGCTGCTGCAATTATTTTGCAACGAGTGGCAAAAAGAGCAATTGCAGTCTCTCCAAAATGCTACCCAGTGGTGTTATTGTCACATCGGCAGTGCCGCCGATATCTGGATCATCGGTCACCAGTTGACCGGCCCCACCCACTAGCCCCGTCTGCACAGCAATGCTGGCTTGGTTTTGAATGACGATCTCCACGCCTGCCACAACCCGCATTTGATAACTCACCAGCACGCGCTCACCAGCGGGCAGAAGCGCAATGTCTACACGCATGGTGGCATTACCACTGCTGTTGCCTTGCACCACATCGCCCAGGCTCGTAGAGACCGACCCAATGACCAAGCCGAGACCGAGATTGGGCAGGTCAACGATCTGAATACCACCGGCCGCGCCATTGCCCGTGTTGTCTAAGGTTAGGCGATAAATTAAAATATCACCCAATGAGACGATATCATTGCCATCACTATCAACAAATAGATAATCGATCAACGTCGCCTGGAGTTGGGCAAAGGCGCGCAAAGGCGTGCGCGTCGCATCATTCGTCTCACTTGTGTCGGGATCATCGGTCTCGACATCGGCCAAGTCATCGCTGCGAATGACGCCTTGGTTTTGAATGGCTGTTACGGCGAGCGGCAGGGCCGGCTGAACCCGGACACTGAAACGAATGGTGGCCGTTGCACCATTGCCGGCCAGATCGCCAAGGTCCACCTCGACACGACTGTCGTCATTGTTGTTGCCCTCGGTAACAACCCCTTGGCTGCTCTCTATCGCCGTCAGCAGGGTGCTGTTCGTATCGGGGGTGTCGCTAAAGGTCAGACTGCGCACCCCGGCATTGCCATTATTGCGTATTTGGATCGTATACGCTATGGTATCCCCAGGCGATGGCACACCATCGTTATCGGCGTCTACCAATAACTCATCGCGCTTGGTTGCCACAAGCGCCAAAGTGCGATTGACGGTTGTCGTTGCGCTGGCCGCATTATTGCCGGGTGTTGGGTCGCTGCCATTTGCGCCATCATCCGCAATGGTTGCGGTATTCGCAATCGTCGTTACACCAACGGGCAGCGGTGTGACAATTTTCACGGCAAAGTTTACGGTAGCCGTCGCGCCCGCCGCCACCGTGCCGACGGTGAATTGGCAACTCGTGCCCGTACAATTCCAGCCATTGGTACTGGTACCCTGTACAAAGGTGGTATGGGTCGGCAGTGTTTCGTTCAACACAACGCCGGTTGCGGCCTGATTGCCTTGGTTCGTATAGGTTAGTTGGTACACAAGCGTATTGCCCGGTGCCGTCGCGCCACCGCCATCACTTTTGCTAAGGGTAAGATCCGGGGCCGCATCCAATGTGGTTTTTTGGGTAGCAACAGCTAGTTCGGATAAGGATGTTGTCCCAATCGAAGCTTCATTGGTTAACTCATTCACGCCAGCAGGCACGGCATCATCGACTTTGACAAGAAAATCAACCGTGCCACGATTCCCGCGCGCCACGGTACCGACAGCATAGGTACACGTAGTCCCGGCCGGAGCATTAGGGGAGCAACTCCACCCAGATGGTCCAGTTGGCCCAATAAAAGTGGTGTGCGCGGGCACCTCTTCGGTCAGCACCATATTATCAATCGGCAGCAGGCTGTTATTGACATATTCCAACGTATAGACAAGCGGTTGGCCGGGCCTGATGCTGGCCTTGTCTGCTTCCTTGGTGAGCGAGAGACGAACGAGTGTACTGCGGTTCGTAAAGGTACAGGTAACGGTTTCGCCCGCAGAGAGCTGAATATTCGTAACAGGACTGCCATCGCTACAGGAAGCGCTACTCAATTCCCAGAGCAAGGATGGTGTCTCACTAATGCTATAACCAGACTTCGGCGTTACGTTGGTAAAGGTACGTGTCTCGCCATTTTTCAGAGAAAATGGTGTTGTTGAAAGCCCGCCGCCGCCCGTAAAAGCAAAGGAGCTTTCGCTCGGATCTGGGTTGGGCTGGGTGACTTTTCTGACGATAATGGTTCCGTGTGGCACTGTCTGTCCAGCGGCATCATCATTACCGCTGACAAAGGTGCCAACCACGATGAAGAGCAGATAACAGACGAATTTACCGTATTGTTGTACAAAATTACGTTGCTTATTTGTGGTCATATCTCTATTCCTGGAACTATGCATGGGCACGGTACCGAATGGCTGCAATCAACCGATTGGCTTGCGACCCATACGCTAATCTGGCAACAAAAAAAGAAATTATCACTACTCCATACAGACTAAACAGAAACCCATGAGCTTGCTAATTCGCCGTCATTTTTCGCCTTATTTATCGTCATGACTCTTAGGATCCTTCGCGCCAATCATTACATTTCACTATCAATCTGCAACAAAACGACAATGGCACGAAGGATTTTGTCATCTAAAACGATTAAATAAAGTGCGACAAATGACACAAATCATGAATGTTGTATAATTTTGCAGCAGATCAACCGCTATACGTATGATGACGCAATTTTCTAGAAAAAATTATGACAGATTTTGATCAGTACATTGGACGTTTTCGAATCCACAGCGAAGTGGGCCACAGCCCAATCGCACATAAATATCGCGCCACCGACAGCCGCAATGGCCAAAGTGTTGCATTATATATTCTGAACGCTGATATGGCGCAGAATCCAGGTGCTGTACAGAATTTTCTTACAATTGGGCAACAGGCGATGCGTCTGCGCCATGCAGGGATTGTACAAGTCCTCGAAGCTGATACGGCAGACGGCTCTGTCTATATCGCCACCCAGTGGGTACGCGAGCAATCGCTAGGCGAACGCTTGCGTCGCTCTGGTCGTACAATCGACATTGAAACCGCAGTCTATATTATGAAGGGCGTGGCAACCGCGCTCGATTATGCCCACAGTGAAGGGTTTACCCACGGGCATATCACACCAGATCAGATCTATGTTACGAATGATAATTCTATTCTGCTCGATGGCTTTGCAGAAGCCGTGCGTGTCGATGAGGTAACGCATACGCACGCCATTGCGGATGCAGAGAGTACCGAAAAGACAGCAACCCACCCGCTGGTCTTCATCTCGCCCTTTATCGCGCCCGAGCAAGCGCGCGCAGGCCAAGCTTTCGATTTTCATAGCGACATTTATAGCCTGGGAGCCGTACTCTACACCATGGTTACGGGTCGCCCACCGTTCGAGGCAGAAGAGCCCGATGAATTGCTGCGCCAGATTGTTGATAAGCAACCGCCCGCGCCAGAAACGATCAATCCAGCGCTGCCCCCTGCCATCGCCTATGTATTGCAGGCAGTCTTGGCCAAAGATCCAAGCGCACGCTATGGCAGTGCTGGTGAATTTGCCGGCGCATTTCTGCAAAGCAGCCGCTGGAATGTGACAACAACCACAGAACTGGTAACGACCAAGCCAGAACGGGTGGCCATCAAGATCGCGAAGCCCAAAGCCCCCAACAAACGCCGCAGTTTTGCCGCACTACTGCTGATCCTGATTGTTCTTGCCCTGGGATTTGTGATCAGCAGTGCCGTAGGGTTTGGGCCATTGGGCAATCGACCTGCCCAGGAGCCGCAGGCAGGCCAAGCCAATGCTCTTGATCGGCTCCGCAGCTTTTTGTTACCCCCATCAGGGGTCGCGGTAGAGTTGACGGCTAATCCGGCAGCCCTCACGCCGACATCGTCCAGTACGCAGACAGTCGCGGCCCCAGCGATTGCCGCATCGCTTGGGCTGAGCATCACAACAGCCGAGAGCATTGCATCCATCACACCCATTTTCAATGCGCTAACGAATGGCATCACAGCCACGGCAACCCTGGGCACACTGGCCGTTGTTACGCCAACGGGCATGCCGATGGCACCGCCAACAGTGGCGTTGACTAGCACAGCAGCTGTTGGAAGTACAAGCGCCGGGACACCAACGCTTGTGCTGGATCCCCTGGGCTTGTTGACCAATGCAGTAACGGCTGGGCAAGTAGTTGTTACAGGCAACGCCGCACCTGGCACACAAATCCAGTTACAGATCGATGGTAACACTAGCGGCACGACCACCACGAAAACAACGGGCACCTGGCTATTCATTGTTACTTTGACCGAGCCAAGGGAGTATGCGATTGCGGCACAGGTGATTGATGCCAACAGCAATATTATCGAGACCGCGCAACAGACGATTACCGTCACAACGGGCGAAAACAACGATGTGCTCGCCCAAAGTCCCACACGGCGGACGACGGCGCTGACAACTGTGACGGCGACGATAGCAGCCACAGGGATAACAACTGTAACCAGCACCCCTACCGTGACCGTCACTGTACGTGTCACGGTGACACCGTCGGCAACGCGCACGCCAGTGGCGAGCGCAACACCAACAATACCGGCCACAGTCACGCCAATACCGACAGTACAACCAACCGCAACCGTGACGCGCACCGTGACGAATACGCGACAGCCGACGGCAACCCAAACACGCACGCCCCGGCCAACCGCGACCGTCACGCATACGCCAACCGCTGCGGCCACAGCGACGAATACACCGCGGCCAACGGCGACGATTACAAACACGGCCACCCGCACGCCACTGCCGACCGCGACGAACACACGGCCACCGACGGCCACCCATACACCATTGCCCACGGCGACCGTAACAAGTACGTCTACCAACACACCGTTGCCCACGTCCACCCATACGCCGGTACCTACCTTCACGTTGACAGCAACTGCGACCAATACGCCGTTGCCCACAGCGACCAATACACCTATACCGACAGCAACCCATACACCGTTGCCCACGGCTACCAATACGCCGCTGCCGACTGCAACGAACACACGGCCACCAACAGCGACCAATACACCCACTGTCACCAACACCCCACTGCCGCCGCCGACAGCCACTCCCGCGGCGGGCTCGATTGCACCCACCTCCCCCGACGATGGCGATAGCGCCAATGGAGGTCAACGCACCTTTACCTGGTCGGCAGACTTTACGCCGTCCGAGGGCTATGCCTTTGAATTAGTCTTCTGGAAGCCAGGGCAAAATCCGCTAGTGAATAGCATTGGTATGGCAGCCCCAACGACGAATCGCGAGGTCACGCTGGATCTCGAACGGCTCGACGAACAGCTAGGGGCATTGTTCGACACCGGCGAGTATGAATGGGGAGTATTGCTGGTACGGGTCAGCCCATCCTATGAACGTGTGCAGTATCTTGGCGGTGGACGCCGCTTTACCTACTATAGCGGCGGTGGCGATTCTGGTTCCGGAGGACCATCATCAGGCGAATAACGATGAGCCATAAACAATATTTTTCTAAGCGATTCTATTTTTTACTGGCGCTGATTGCATTGCTAATCACGTTGCTATCAACCCAGCTTGTTTGGTCAAAACCGCTGGCGGTGGCGATCAATCAATGGAGCACGACCGCCGCGTTGCCCGAAGGCGTGGTCAGTCGCAATCTGGTGACCTATGCGGATTTTGTCTATCTGGTCGGTGGCAAAAATTCCAGTGAAAATCCCATGTCCACCATCTACGGCGCACGCATGAATGCCAGTGGCGGGCTTGATGCGTGGAGTGTGGCTGGTCAGTTACCAATGCCGCTCTATCTCCATGCGGCAGTAGTGGCCAATGATGCCCTCTTTGTGATTGGCGGCTGGGACGGCAAAGCGACTCGCGCCGAAGTTTGGCGCGCCCCTTTGACCAGTGATGGCAAAGTGGGCACCTGGAGCGCCATGCCAAACTATCCTCTGCCCTTAGATTTGTATGATGCCGTCGTGCTCAATGGCAGTATCTATGTAGTGGGGGGATGGAACGGCACACAGGCCCAACAAGCCGTCTATATGGCCAAGCTCGAAGGCAGCGGACTGGGCGCATGGCAGCTCGCCGGGAATTTACCCCAACCACTCTACCGGTTAGCCGTCACGGCGGATAGCAAGCAACTATACGTCACAGGCGGTTATGCCCCTGGCGAAACAAGTTCTGCGGCAGTTTATGTCGCTGGGCTTACCAGCAATGGCACCCTACTGAGCTGGCAATCCTATACGCTGCCCGCAGCCGTTTATTATCACAAAGCAGTTATTCACGATGGTCGGCTGGTGGTGTTGGGTGGGCGCGATAACAGTCAACCCTTTAGCCAAGTGTATGCCGCGTCCATTGCTGCCAATGGCAGCTTGGGCGGTTGGCAAAGTGCGCCGGCCTTGCCGGCTGCGATCTATCGGATGGGTGCCGTGACCGTCAAACGTAATGGCTCGGATTACATTTTTGTGGCGGGCGGTGCGCGCAACGAAGCTGATTACCAGACGGCGGTTTATCACTCGGACGTGCCGTTGCCGCCAACACCCACGCCCACGGCAACACCATCGGCCACGCCAACGCCCAAAGTAAGTGTTATTCTGCAACTACGCAGCGATCCGCAACACTGGATCGCACCCGGCGAAGAAGTTACCTATCTGATTGACTACGAAAATGCGAGCACGGTGTCGCTGTCCGATGTGGTCATCACCAATCGTATTCCCAATCAAGTTGAATTGGTCGCCCATAGCATCCAAACAACGCAAGGCGTCTCTTCGACCACCGGCACTCAGCCAGGCGCGCTTATCTCCTGGCAGTTGGGTACGCTAGAGGGTCGCGCAACAGGCCAGGTGGCCTATCGTGTACGCCGCCCTGTCCCGCCTACACCCGTGGTGCCGCCGGCCTTGGCGATTGACCTACAAGCACCCGCCACGGCCAGCCAAGGCAGCCAAGTGACCTATACATTTCGCGTGACCAACAATTCACCAACCACGCTGACAAGCCTAGTGATTACCAACACACTCCCCACCGGTGCCACCTATGTTAGCGGCGGCGATGGCGCGCCAGTCAACAAGATCGTGCGCTGGTCGGTACCGACGTTGTTGGCCGACAGTTCGCTCACATTGCCTTTGGTGGTGACTGCACAAGAGAGCTTGGTCAATAGCGACTATCGGGTTACCGCCAAAGAAGGCCCCTTTAGCAACGGGCGTACCACGGTAGTTACCTTGGTAGACGGGCAACCACCACGGACAGGCGATGGTGTCATCCTGGTCAATGACGGCGCACGCATTACCTGGACAAACCAAGGGCAAACTGCGACCGCCGACAGCAGCGTTGTCTATAATCCTGCATCCAACAAACTCTACTTGCCCCTTGTGCGCCGCTAGGCAATGCTAGCCGCTTTATACAGATCGAGGTGGTTGCCATTCCCCTGTGCCGTTAAAATAATCACAAATTGTTTGCAGCGGGCATAATTCACATTTGGGCGAACGCGCATCACAAATGGTACGTCCATGCTGAATCAAGTTGATATGCAGCGTATAAAACGTTGCGGGCGGCAACAAACCTTCCCAGATCGCCTTGAGCTTTTCTGGGGTTGCGCGACGCGAGCCAATCCCTACCCGTTGACTAATCCGCTGGATATGCGTGTCTACAGGGAAAGCACCGCGGTTAAAGCAAAAAAGTAGCACAATACTGGCTGTCTTATGCCCAACCCCTGGCAACGTGATCAGATAGGCCAGCGCTTCTGCCACGGGCAGATCCGCCAGGTGATCGAGTGTGTAGTCACCCTGCTCGTGCTTGAGCCGTTCCAGTGTCGCCACCAGATGGCTGGCTTTCTGCTGCTGCATCCCCGCCGGGCGAATTGCTTCTTTGATCGCTGCGAGCGGGGCAAGCCGCACGGCATCCCAATCTTCCCCAAAGCGCGCTTTTAATTCGGCAAAGGCCCGCCCGCTATTGGTGTCGTTGGTATTTGCGCTTAGAAT
>Ga0105048_10009424_pt1 | contig 15535 bp, 10 predicted proteins | sample MAT05_FD_78382 | JGI IMG/M metagenome (GOLD analysis project Ga0105048, IMG submission 78382) | Freshwater microbial communities from Lake Fryxell liftoff mats and glacier meltwater in Antarctica - MAT-05 | ecosystem: Environmental > Aquatic > Freshwater > Ice > Liftoff microbial mat | place... | reverse complement strand
GAAGGAATCGAAGATTCCTTCCCAGCCGCGAAGCGCGGACCCGCAGGGGCCGCGCGCCGAGCGGGTTTCCGGGGGGCTTGGCCCGCCGGAAACCGAGCGAAGGCGATTTCTTCACGAGTTCTGCGCCCCCCGGTTCGCCTCAAGTCCGCGGCGCGGGCGGTCGACGGTAAAGAGGGGTCCGCGGTTGGAGTCCGTATGCGCGTCCCCCGGTCGGTCGTCGTGCTCCGGGTGTGTTGCCTCGTCGCCCTGCTGGCGAGCGCGGCGCTCACCGCGGACACCCTGAATCCCGGGCGGAGATTCTGCCCCCTCGACGCCGCGTGCGCGAAGGCCCGCGACAGCGCCCTCGGCTCGTTCTTTGGCGTCCCGACGAGCGTGCTTGGCCTTGCCGCGTTCGCGGGGCTCTTCCTCCTGACCCTGTTGCCGGTGGGCTTCGCCCGCAAGGTCACGCGCCCCGCGGCGTGGGCGGCCGGCGCGGCGGGCCTCGCGTTCGTCGGCTACCAGGGCCTCGTCCTCGGGACGTTCTGTCCCCTCTGTCTCGTCGCCGATCTGTGCGGCCTCGGAGCTGCTGCGGCGGCCTTCGCGTGGCCGCCGCCGCTCCTGTACCGCGGGCGCGCCAAGAAGAAGCCGCCGGCCCTCGAGTCGGTGCCCGCGCGCCTGCGCTGGGCGCTCGTCGCGCAGGTCGTGGTGGGCGCGCCGTTGCTCTGGCCGTCGCCCCCCGCGAAGCCGTCGTGGGTCGAGTTGCCCGTCGGCGCGAACCCTTCCCTCGCGTCCATCGACGTCGAGGCCGAGTTCGCGCCGTTCCTCGTCGAGCGGACGACGCCCGCCGACGACGCGCTGCCCGTCCTGCCCCCCGACGACGACGACGTCCCGTCCCCGCGCGGCGGCCGGTCGGTCGCCGACGTCCCCGCGGCGCCCCCCGAGGACGGGCCCGGCGCCGCGGGAGACCCGTCGTCCTCGGTCCCCGCGCTGCCCCGACCGGTCCCCACGCCCGTGCGCGCGGCGCCGCCGCCCGTGGCCGTGATCGCGCCCCCGCGGCCGAGCGCGCGCGAGATCGTCGTGCTCGAGTACCTGAACGCGTTCTGCACGCACTGCCGTGCGACCCACGCGCGCCTCGACCGGGTCGTCGCGGGGTTCGACCGTCCCGTCCGTCGCCACCGCGTCTACGTGTGGTCGTCGAACGACGTGCCGCTGTGGGCGAAGGCGTGCGCCGTCGCCGCGGTGCAGGGCCGCGAGGACGAGATGTTCGACGCGCTGCTCGAGACCGATCGTCAGGACGACCGCTCGATCCGCGCGGCCGCCGCGCGCGCGGGCGTCGACCTGGCGGGCATCGACGCCCCGGAGGTCGCGGCTCGTCTCGCGCGCGACCGTCGCCTGTCGAGCCAGGCGCGGCTCGAGGGCCTGCCGACGTTCGACGTGGGCCGCCGCCGCCTGATGGGCGAGCAGTCCGAGGGCGAGCTCCTCGAGGCGCTCCGCGCGGCCGTGGGCGGCTGACGCGAGGCCCGGCGGGATCGTGGCGGGATCGTGGCTGGATCGTGGCAAGCTCGCGCGCGGGTCCGGCGGGCGGCGTCCCTCCTGGGGATCCTCCGGAGCGTCGGCGGGAGGACGGGCCGATGGTCTCGACGCGGCGGAGCGAGGGACACGGCCCCGTGGCGCGCGCCACGCGATGGGGTCGCGCGGCGGCGAGCTTGGCGATCTCGACGGTGGCGACGCTCGGGTCGGTCGTCGGGCTCCCGGCCCCGGGCGCCGGCCCGCGCGCGCTCGCCGCGCCGCCCGCGCCGCCGCGTCCCGTGAAGGACGTGCTCGTGCGGGCCAAGAAGACCCTCGGACACGCGCGGCTCGCGGCGCTCCCGACGCCGACCGCCGGCGGCCGCCGCCGACGTGCGTCGTGCGGTGGCCGGCAACACGCCGGAGGCGAACACGGTCGCCGCGCTGCTCCGCACGCTCGCGCCGCAGCGCGAGCCCGCGGGGGTCGTCTACCTGGTCGACGGGCGCTTCGAGGACGACCAAGGGCTCGAGGACGCGATCGCGCGCCTCCGCGAGCGCCGACCGTCGTTGAGCGTCGTCGGCTCCGAGGCCGCATGCCTGCGCGGCTGGAGCGACGGGACGCCTCCGCCGCTCCACCGGTCGTCGCCCCGCGGTTCCGTGGACGCGAGGCCCGGCGTCTCCCAGCACCCGTTCGGTCCGGGGAAACCTGACGCGGCGTGGCACGGCGGCGAGACCGCGTTCCCGCCCCAGCCGTACCGATGGCACCCGTTCCTCTGGGCCACGGAGTTCGACGCGTCGGCGGGGCGCGGCGTGGCGGACGTCGCGCCGAAGGGTCCGCAGGACGGCCCGCGCGCCCCGGGCGAGGTCGAGGACCTCCTCGAGCGCTTCGGGAAGACCGCGCCCGAGAACCTCGACGGGCGCACGTTCCCCCTGCCGTCCGCGTTCGGGCCGTACGGGCTGTCGCGCTTCGCCGCCGAGACCGGCGGGCGCTACGTGTTGTGGTCGTGGAGCCCGTCCGGTCGAGCGCGCGTCACGTACGAGTGGGGACGGTGCGACTCCTTCCCGCCGGACCTTCGATCCCGCAAGGACCCCCTCGCGGACCTGCCGTCGGACCCGCACGCGTCCGCGATGCTCCGGCCCTGGCACCTGCGGCTACAGGCGGCGCCGGGCCTCGTCGAGCACCTGCCTCCGGTCGATGCCTCGCTCCGGGGGCCCCGTGCGGTCGCGGAGGCGCCGGTGGGCACCTCCATGCCGTGGACCTGGGACCGGGTGGGGGAGCTCTAGGAGTTTCTGCGCGGCGCGGACGCCGGGCTCGCGGGGGCGACCCGGGCGCTCGCGTTGCTCGACCCGCTGGCCGACGTCGTCGAGGAGCCCGACGGCGCGCGCCGCGGGCTCGCGGAGCTGCGGCTGATGCGACACACCCTCCGGACGATCGCGTTCGAGCTCGCGGAGGCGCGCACCGCGGCGCGCGGCGTGGCCCCCGACGCGTTCGCGAAGCTGTCCCGCGACACGTCGCTCGGGTGCTCCTCGGCGGAACTCATCTGCGGCAAGGGCTCGAGGCTGTCCCGCCTGCTCGGGGCCGTGGCATCGCCCGCCGCGCCGCCGTACGACGAGGCGGCGTTCGCGCGGGTGAAGGCCGAGCGCGAGGCCCTCTCTGCGCGGTATCGAGGCACGCCCTTCGCCGAGTTCGTCCTGTCCCACGACGTGTCGACGTTCCGCGTGAGGGTCTGGACGCGGGGCACGCCGCCGGACGGGAGCGGGCTCCCCGCCGAGTCGGACAGCCCGCCCCCCGCAACGCCGCCGCCGTCGGGCGGGTCCACCGGCGGGGGCGGGCCCTCCACGGGCCGATGATGCTGTCGGGTCGCGAGGCGCCCGCGCCTCGGTAGCATCGGCGCGTGGCCCCTCGGTCGCCCGCCCCCGAGGTCCCGCGCGCGGGTGGCCCCGCGTACCGCGCGGTGCGCGCGCTCGCGCGCTGGCTGCTGGGCCTCGCGTACCGGCGGGTGGAGGTCGAGGGCGTCGAACACGTGCCCGTCACGGGGCCGGTGCTCCTCGTCGCGAACCACCAGAACGCGCTCGTGGACAGCCTCGCGTTGCTCCACGCGACGCCGCGGCCCGCGGGCCCCCTCGCGAAGGCCCCGCTCTTCCGCGTCCCCCTGCTCGCGACGCTGCTGCGCGGCGTCGGCGCCGTGCCCGTCTTCCGGCCCCAGGACGCCGCCGTCAACGAAGGCCGTGGGGCGCGGGCGAACCTCGAGGTGCTCGAGGCGTGCGCGGCGCGGCTGCGCGCGGGGGAGGCCCTCGTCCTCTTCCCGGAGGGCGTGAGCCACGCGGCGCCCCGGCTGATGCCGCTGCGCACCGGCGCGGCGCGGATCGCGCTCGACGCGGGCGTGCCGGTCACGGTGGTGCCCGTGGGGCTCGTGTTTGAGGCCGCGGGCCGCCGCCGGGGCGCGGCCCTCGTCCGCTTCGGCGCGCCGCTGCGCATCGACGGCTCCACGCTCGTGCCGACGGGCCGGCGCGCGGCCGTCGTGGCGACGACGCGCGCCTTCGAGGCCGCGCTACAGGCCGTCGTCGCCGAAGCCGACTCCCACACCGACCTCGCGGCGATGGCCGTGCTCGACGTCGTGCTCTCTCAGGCGCGCCACGAGCCCGCCGGCGCCACGCTCGCCGCGCGCCACGCGGGCGTGCGCCGGCTCGCGAAGGCGCTCCCCGCGCTGCGGCGCGTCGACCCCGTGGCGCTCGACGCGCTCCGCGCCTCGACCACGGCGTACGGGAGGACGCTGGCGGCGGTCGGCCTGCCGCTCGCCCACGCCGACGCGGCCTTTTCACCCGGGAAGGTGCTCCGCTTTCTCGCGACGAACCTCCTGCGCCTCGTCGTGCTGGGGCCCCCCGCGCTGCTCGCGGCCGTGGTGACGTGGCCCGCGCGCGCTCTCGGCGGCGTGCTCGCGCTGCGGCGCGGCCCCGCGGCCGAGGACGTCGTCGTCCTCGACCGCATCCTCGGGACGTTCGTCGCGCTCGCGGGGTTCACCGCCGTCGCGGCGGTCGCGCTCGGCGTCGCCGTGAGCGCGTGGGCGGCGCTCGTGGCGCTCGTCGGGGTCCCGCTGCTCCTCGCGCTCCACCTCGCATGGCGCGACGCGCGCGCGGACGCCGCCGAACACGCTCGCGCGTTCTTCCTCCTCGCGGGCGGCCGGTGGCGCGACGACCTCCGGCGGCAGCGGGAGGCGATCGTCGCCGAGGTCGCCGCCGCCCGTGCCACCCTGGCGCGCGCCGGCATCCAAGAGGACCCCGTCGGTTGACCCGCGGGCCCGCGAGGCGGGCCGGGCCTCGCGTCGGCGCCGCAGCGAACGGGGTGTCGGGCTCGGCCGAAATCGGACCGGCGTCATCTCAAGATCGAAGACGTCTCGAATTGGATCGCTTTCGCAGCGGGCGGACCGGGGGATGCACACGTTCGAGGGGTAGGATTGCACCGCCGCTGATCGGTCGCGGATCGGTCGCGGATCGGTCGGAGATCGGAGGTCGCCGCGTGGCCGTCCCGGAGGACCTGATCGGCCGCTGCCTCGTCGTGGCGTCGCATCCGGCGCGCGCGGAGACGGTGTTCCTCGCGGCGGCGCGCGCGGCGTCGGCGCCCGACGGGATGCCCCTCGACCCGCGCCGGGTCGACCCGCTGCGCGTCGAGTCGCACCTGCCCGACGACGTGGTGGACCTGCTGCTCTTCGGCGGCGGCGTGCTCGCGGACCTCGCCGACGTCGGCCCGCGCCTCTTCCGCGTGCTCGCGTGGGAGGCGAGGATCCAGCCGTCGGCCGTCGCGTTCTTCCGCCACGGCCGCGACGCGTTCCCTCTCGACCTCCACGCGTTCTCGGTGCGCTCCTACGACGGCGAGACCGCGGAGGGCGCGGCGGAGGCCCGGCGCGAGATCGCACGGTTGGCGACGCTCGCCGCGTGGGCCCGCGCGCGGACCGAGTCGACGGGCAGCGTCGCGCCACGGAGGCGGCGGGCGCAGCGGCGGCGACGCGAGGCCTCGGGCGTCGCGGACGCGCTCCGCGCCGCCGTGCGCCTTCTCCACGCCGACGACCTCTCGGGCGCCGTCGAGGCGCTCGCCCCGGCCCTGGCGCAGGAGCCGGACGCGGCCGACCTGCTCCTGCGGCGCGGCGTGCTGCTACGCGAGGCCGGCCACTGGGCCGAGGCGCGCACGGCGCTCGAGCGCGTCGTGGCGCTCGAGCCCGGGCGCGCGCCCGCGTGGCGTGAACTGGGCATCGTGCTCGACCGCGAGGGCGACGACGGCGCGGAGGCGGCGCTGCGGCGCGCCGTGACGCTCTCGTCGGACTACCGGGCGCTCGTGAGCCTCGGGTTCCTCCAGAGCCGCCGAGGGGAGGGCGCCGACGCGCTCGGCCTGCTCGAGCGCGCGCTCTCGGCGTCCGAGGGCCACCTCAACCTCGTGTTGCCCGTGGCGGTGCTGCGCGCGGCGCACGCGGGCCACGCGACGCTCGACCCGCTGGAGCGGAGCCGGCTCGAGGACGTGCTCTCGATCCGCGGCGCGCAGGCCGGGCTCGACGACGACGCCGCCCCGGAGGACGCGCCCTGGAGCCACTACGACGCGGCCCAGGCCTGCCTGCTGCTCGGCCGGTGCGACGACGCGCTGCGGTTGGCGGCGGCGTCGAAGGCACACGTGTCGGCGCCGTGGCAGCCCGAGACGTTCGGCCGCGCGCTCGATGCGCTCGAGCGCGCGGGCCTCGCCGTGGGGCCGCTGCGCACCGCGGCGGGCATCAAGCCGCGCCGGCCCGACGCGCCGCGCGAGGCGGCGGTGCCCGCGGGCGCGCCGTTCCCCGCGACGGTCCCCGACCCGCACGCGTTCCACCGCAACGTCCCGTGCGCGGCCGCGTGCCCCGTGGGCACCGACGCCGGCGCGTACGTGACGTTGATCGCGCAGGGGAAGGACCTCGAGGCCTTCCGGGTGGCGCGTGGGCCCAACCCGTTCGCGTCGGTGTGCGGCCGCGTCTGCGCGGCCCCGTGCGAGGACGCGTGCCGGCGCGGGGAGATCGACGAACCCGTGGCGATCCGCCCGCTCAAGCGCTTCCTGACGGAGAAATACGGCGCGGAGAGCGACGACCCGCGCCTCGCGTCGGTGCTCGACGGGTCGGTCGCGCCCGGCATGGAGGGCGAGGCGTACATCAGCCACCTGAAGAAGCGCGGCGCCGACACGGGCACGGGCCGGCGGGTCGCGGTGGTGGGCGGCGGGCCGTCGGGCCTCGCGTGCGCCCACGACCTCGCGTTCCTCGGCCACAAGGTGACGGTCCTCGAGGCCACGGACCGCCTCGGCGGCATGATGCGGCTGGGCATCCCCGAGTACCGCCTCCCGCGCGCGGTCATGGAGCGCGAGATCGACGCGATCCTCGAACTTGGCGTCGAGGTCCGCACGCGCGCGGGCCTGTCGGCCGAGCGCCCGCTGTCGTCGCTGTTCGACGAGGGCTTCGAGGCGGTCTTCCTCGCGTCGGGGGCGGGCCGCGGCCGCGACCTCGAGGTGGAGGGCAGCGACCTCGACGGCGTCGTGCGCGCCATCGACTTCCTCATCAACGTGAACACGTCGTACCGCGCGACGGTGGGCGACCGCGTCCTGGTCGTCGGCGGCGGCAACGTGGCCCTCGACGTCGCGCGGACCGCGCGCCGCGGGCAGCCGCCGTCGGCCCGCGCGCCCACGGGCCCCGACCGGGCGCTCCCGGGCGCCAACGCCTTCCGCGCCGCCCTGACGGGCATCGAGAAGGAGGTCCACGTCGTCGCGCGGCAGCCGTTCGGCGAGTGGCCGGCGCAGAAGAGCGTCCACGGGCGCGAGGAAGTGGAGGAGGCGAAGCGCGAGGGGGTCATGTTCCACCCGCTCCGCGGCGTGCGCCGGATCCTCGGCGAGCAGGGGCGCGTCGTCGCGGTGGAGCTGGCCGAGGTCGTGTCGTTGCGCGACGACCGCGGCCGGTACGCGCCCGTCTACGGCACCCACGCCGCCGAGACGATCCCGTGCGACACGGTGTTCCTCGCCGTCGGGCAGGAGCCCGACCTCGACTACCTCGGGCCGACGACGCAGCTGGCGCGCACGAAGGACGGCCTCATCCAGGTGGACCGCGAGAGCCTCGCGACGACGCTGCCGGGCGTCTACGCGGGCGGCGACGCCGCGTTCGGCCCGCGCACGCTCATCGAGGCCGTCGCCGAGGGTAAACGCGCCGCGCGGAGCATGCACCGCCACCTCTGCGGCGACCACCTGCCGCCGTGGGTCGCGACGTTCTCCGAGGTCCACCCGCGCGACGCCGCGCCGGCGCCCGACTACGACCGTCTGCCGCGCGTCGACCCGTCGTGCGTCGAACTCGCGCGCCGCACGGGCGTGGCGGAGGTCGAGGGGGGCTACGACGAGGCGGAGGCGCGCCGGCAGGCGCAGCGCTGCCTCGCGTGCCACGTGCAGACCATCTACGACGGCGATCTCTGCGTCGCCTGCGGCCGGTGCACCGACGTGTGCCCGCACCGCTGCCTCTCGCTGGTGGCCGCGACCGACGTGGACCCCGCGGGCCTCGCGTCGCTCCGGATGCCGGACCGCGACCTCGTGATGGTGAAAGACGAGACGGCGTGTATCCGCTGCGGCCTCTGCGCCGAGCGGTGCCCCACGGGAGCGATGCGCATGGAACGCCTCGACTGGAAGGTCGCCGAGACGGGCGTCGGGATGGGCGCCGGGACGGGCGCCGGGATGGGCGTTGCGGCCGCGGCGTCGTGAGCGACGCCGGCACGCCCCCGACCCGCCGCTCCGTCCTCGCGGTCGCCGCGGGGTCGTGCGCCTGCCTCGGCGCCCTCGGGCCCCTCGCGGCGTGGGGCGCCGGCCTCGCGCCGCGCGTCCGCTACGAACCCCCGCTCCGCCGCAAGGTGGGCAAGCCGTCGGAGGTCGCCGAGGGTTTCACGTTCCGCGCCGACCTCGGCGTGTTCCTCGTGCGCAAGGAGACCTCGTTCCGGGCGCTCTCGGCGGTGTGCACGCACCTCGGGTGCACGGTGTCGCACGAGGGCGAGGGGTTCCACTGCCCGTGCCACGGCAGCGCGTTCTCGGCCGACGGGAGCAATCTGTCCGGCCCCGCGCCGCGGCCGCTCCCCTGGCGCCCGCTCTCCCGGGCCGCCGACGGCGCGCTCGTCGTCGATCTCGGCGTCGAGGTGGGTCCGGAGACGGTCCTCACCGTGACGGAGGGCGCGTGAGCCACCCCCGACCTCCGCGCCGCGCCCCGCGCGCCTTGCGCGACTGGATGCCCGGCACGCCCCGCGAGGCGGCCGACGCGGTCGTCGGCAACCTCCTCCTCCACGCCCTGCCCGCGCACGCGACGAAGGCCGCGCTCTCCTACAAGGCGAGCGGCTGGCTCGGCACCGCGTGCGCCGTGTTGTTCGGCATCACCGGCGTCACGGGCACGGTCCTGCTGGTGCTGTACGTCCCGAGCGTCGAGCGCGCCTACGCGTCCGTGAAGGACCTCGAGACCGTCGTGCCCTTCGGCTCGTGGCTGCGCGGCACGCACCGCGCGGCCGCGCACCTGATGGTGGTGGCGGTGGTGCTGCACCTCGTCCGGGTGTTCCTCACGGGCGCCTACAAGCGCGAGGGCCCGCCCGGCGCCGCGCGCCCGCTCAACTGGCTCGTGGGCCTCGCCCTCCTCCTGCTCACGCTGGGCCTCTCGTTCACCGGCTACCTGCTGCCCTGGGACCAGCTCGCCTATTGGGCGGTGCAGGTCGGGACGAGGATCGCAGCGTCGGTCCCGCTGGTGGGGGAGGCGACGCGCGAGGCCCTGCTCGGCGGCACGGTGATCGGTCAGCCCACGCTCGCGCGCTTCTACGCGCTGCACTGCTTCATCCTCCCGGCGCTCACGATGGCGTTGATCTTCTGGCACGTCTGGCGCATCCGGAAGGACGGCGGCCTCGCCGTCTCCGACCGCGTCGCCGCCGACGCGGTGGCCCGCGCGCGGTCGCAGCCGCCGCCGGCCGGCCGCACCTACGCGATCCTCGGCGCCACGAAGGGCGGGACCGTCGCGTCGGTCGCGCCGTCGGCGCTGCTGGCCTCCGAGAGCGTCGCGAGCGTGCCGAACGCGCCGCGTCGCGCCGCGGCCGTGGCGCTCGTCTGCCTCGCGCTCACGTGCCTGTTCGGCCTCGCCGCCGCCGCGCCCCTCGAGCAGGCGGCCGACCCGACGCGCACCCCGAACCCGGCGAAGGCGCCGTGGTACTTCCTCTGGCTCCAGGAACTGGTGAGCGTCCTGACGTTCCGCATCGGGACGTTCGTCGTCGACGGCACCCTCCTGGGCGGCATCGTCGTCCCGGGCCTGCTTGTCGGCGGGCTCGCCGCCTGGCCCTGGCTCGACCGGAGCCCGCGGGAGGCCGCGGGCGTGTGGTTCCATCCCTCGCGGAAGACGCAGAACCGCGTGTTCCTCGCGGGGCTCCTCGCCGTGGTCGTGCTGATGATCATCGGCACGTTCTTCCGCGGTGCGTACTGGGCCTGGACCTGGCCCTGGGACCGCGTCTCCCCGACGCCCACGAGGCTCTGATGGCGCCCGCCAACCCCCAGCGGCTCGACCAGTGGATCCTGCTCGTGGCGGGCGCGGTGCTCGTCGCCACCACCGTCGCCGCCGTCGTGCGCGACGTCGCCCCGCCCTGGAAGGCGGTGCAGGAGGCCGCGCTGCGCGAGGTGGAGCAGGAGGCCGGCGCCGAGGTCGCCGCGCGCCTGCCCCACGGCCTCGCGCAGGTCTACGTCGCCGAGCTCGGGCGCGTGGACCGCTGCGTGACGTGCCACGTCGGCGTCGAGGGCGCGAGCTCCCTCGAACGGCTGTCGGCGACCGCGCGGTCGCACCCGCGTCCCGAGCTGCTCACGGCCCACCCCGTCGAGGTCTTCGGCTGCACGCTCTGCCATGGTGGCCAGGGCTTCGCGACCACGACCGACGAGGCCCACGGCGACGTGGAGTTCTGGGACGAGCCGCTCCTCGGCAAGGCCAGGGCCTCGCGTCACGGGCTCGACGCGGCCTCGCTCCTCGAGACGGCCTGCCACGCCTGCCACCGCCACGCCGGCGCCGTGGCCGCGATGCCGCGGATCGCCGAGGCGAAGGCGCTCGTGAAGCAGCACAAGTGCGTCAACTGCCACCGCATCGACGGGCGCGGCGGCGCGACGGGGCCCGACCTGGCGAAGGAGGGCGACAAGTCGCCCGACCACCTCGTGTTCCCGGCCGACTGGTCCGGGCCACGCACGGCCTTCGCGTGGCACGTCGCGCACTTCCTGAACCCGAAGCGCATGGTCCCGAAGACCGAGATGCCCGACTTCGAACTGACCGAACGCGAGGCCCAGTCGCTCGCGATCCTCGTCACCTCGTGGCGGGTCCTGAACCTCCCGCCCCGTTGGACGCCGGGCTCGCCCGGCGCCGCCACCCGCCGCTGAACCCGCCGGACGGTCGCGCCGTGGGGTGCCTGCCACCGAAGGGTGCGACCGACCCGCCGTCCTCCGGAGCCGCCATGGCCACCATCATCGAGCCCTTCAAGATCAAGGTCGTCGAGCCCATCAAGATGACCACGCGCGCCGAGCGCGAGGCGGCCGTGAAGGCGGCGGGCTTCAACCTGTTCAAGCTCCGCGCCGAGGACGTCCTGATCGACCTCCTCACCGACAGCGGCACGTCGGCCATGAGCACGCACCAGTGGGCGGGCGTGATGGAGGGCGACGACTCCTACGCGGGCAGCCGCTCGTGGTACCGCTTCGAGAAGGTGGTCAAGGACCTCACGGGCCTCCGCCACGTGATCCCGACCCACCAGGGCCGCGCCGCCGAGCGCATCCTGTTCGGGATCCTCTGCAAGCCCGGCATGACCGTGCCGAGCAACACCCACTTCGACACGACGCGCGCCAACATCGAGGTGACGGGCGCCGAGGCGCTCGACCTGCCCTGCGCCGAGGGGAAACAGCCCGAGCTGCTCGCGCCCTTCAAGGGCAACATGGACGTGGACGCGCTCCGCGAGGTCCTCGCGGCATGCGGCCGGGAGCGGGTCCCGCTCGTGATGATGACGGTCACGAACAACACCGGCGGCGGGCAGCCGGTGTCGCTCGCGAACCTGCGCGCCGCCCGGGCGGTCTGCGACGAGTTCCGGGTGCCCTTCTACCTCGATGCGTGCCGGTTCGCCGAGAACGCGTGGTTCATCAAGCAGCGCGAGCCGGGCCAGGCCGGACGCACGCCCACCGAGATCGCGAAGGAGATGTTCTCCCTCGTGGACGGCTGCACCATGTCGGCGAAGAAGGACGGGCTCTCCAACATCGGCGGCTTCCTCTGCACGAACGACGACGCGCTGGCGCAGCAGGAGAAGAACCTCCTCATCCTGACGGAGGGCTTCCCGACCTACGGCGGCCTCGCGGGCCGCGACCTCGAGGCCACGGCCGTCGGGCTCGAGGAGGTCCTCCACGAGGACTACCTCGCCTACCGGCAGGCCTCCATCGCGTACCTCGCCGACCGCCTCGACCGCGCGGGGGTGCCGGTGGTGCGGCCCCCGGGCGGGCACGCGGTGTTCCTCGACGCCGCCGCGTTCCTGCCCCACGTCCCGCGCCACGAATACCCGGGCCAGGCGCTCGCGATCGCGCTCTACGTCCACGCGGGCATCCGTTCGTGCGAGATCGGCTCCGTCATGTTCGGCAAGCCGAACCCGGCGGGCGGGCACGAACTCCCGTCGCGGCTCGAGTTGGTGCGCCTCGCGATCCCGCGTCGCGTCTACACGCAGAGCCACATCGACTACGTGCTCGAGTCGGTCCTCGAGGTCTTCGCCCAGCGCAAGGCCCTGCGCGGCGTCCGCATCCTCGACGCCTCGCCGCACCTGCGCCACTTCACCGCGACGTTCCAACCGCTCGCCTGACGGCGTCCCGCGGGTCGCCGTCAGCGGCGGGGGAGGTTCACGGTGACCTCGCGCGTCTGGCCGTCCGTCAGCCGGACGCGGAGCGCGACGCTGCCGTAGCCCCGATCGACGCCGACGAGCACCGTGTGCTCGCCCGCCTCGAGGTGCGGGACGTTCACGAGCACGTCGCCACGCGGGACGAGCCCGTCGTCGGGTCCGTCCCAGCCCCCTTCGGGTTCGCAGGCATAGCCGGCGCCGACGCCGACCACGTCGACCTCGGGGGTCGGCGCGATGCCGCCGGCGGCGGGGAACCGGAGGCGGAGCGTCGCGGTGCCGACCGCCACGACGAACGGGCTCGATCCCGACAGGCGGCGGTGGAAGTCGCCGACGCCGTCGCCGACGACCTTCAGCCAGCGGCCCGGGGTGAAGGCGGGGTGCTCGACGAACGTGTCCTTCGGGCCGATCCCCACGACCACGTGCCGTCCCTGGTCGTCGAACGTCGCGACGTGGCTCCACGCGCCACCGGCCGGGAGGCCGCGGAGGTCGATCCGTCCGGCGGGCAGGCGCGGGAGCGTCGCGACGTCCACGTCGAGGACGGCGCCGGGACCGTCGGGGACGACGATCGTCGTCTCGACCACCCCGCCGGCCTCGAAGGCGATGCGCAGCCGCACCGGCCCGCCGGGCCGCGTCCAGGGGAAGGTGAGGATGCCCTCGTCTTCGTCGAGCTCGGGGGCTTGCTGTCCCGCGAGTTCGATCGTGTCGCCGGCGCCGAGATCGAGGTGACGAACGCGGAGCGTCGCGGTGGGACGGGGATCGACGACGACGCGGCGCACGCCGCCCTCGGGCGGCCCGACGCGCGCGGCGCGGAGGTGGCCGACGACGCGCACGGTCGCCTCGACGTCGGCGGGGAGGAAGACGGGGAGGGAGACCTCGTCGGCCGGCACGAACGAGCGCTGTAGGCCCGGGAGGTCGAGGACGAGGCGCGTCAGGTCGTCCGAGGGGCGCGGCGCGAATTCCACGATGAGGCGAGGCTGTTCGACGAGCGTCACCGACACCTCGGGCGGCGCCGCAGGCGGCGCGGCGACCACGATCCGCTGCGGCGGCGTGCGGAACCGCGCGAACGGGTCCGACCATCGGCCGCTTCCCGGGACCGCGACGTCGTAGGCGCCGGGCGCGAGCGCCACGGTCGCGTCGAGGACGTCGGCGTCCGTCGACATCGCGACGCAGGTCCGTCGTCCGTCGGTCACGGCGTCGAACGCCAACTCGAGCGGGCTCTCGAAGTCGTCGGGCTTGCCCGCGGGGTACCGCTCGAGCACGCGCAGCGTCACGAGGGGGACGGCCGCCGGCGCCAGGTCCCAGACGATCGGCCCGCCGTGCCGGAAGTCGGTGAGATCGAGGACGGCGTAGCTCTCCTTGCCCTTCGCGTCGAGCCACAGCTGATCATTCGCGCCGACGCCTTCGAGCACAAACGTGCCGTCGCGCGCGACGCGCGCGAGGGGGCCGCGGCTGCTCGTCATCCCGCGCACGACCGCGAGGTCGAGGACGCCCGACGGCGCGTTCACGAGCCGGCCCCGCAACGTGAGGGCGGGGCCCGCGAGCCGGACGGGCGGAGGCTGGTCGAGCGGGCCCAGGTCGGCGTCGTCGGCGTAGTCCGCGAGGATCCCCGGGCCGTCGTAGCAGACGTCGCCGGAGCGCTCGATTCCGCGGAACACGTACCGGCCGTTCGCGTCGGTGCGCGCGACGCGGAGCGCGGGCGCGTGTGCGCAGCCGACCTTCCACTCGACGAGCACGCCGCGCGCCGGCCGGCCGCCGGCGTCGAGGAGGAGCCCGTGGCGGTCGAGGCCCGGCTTGAGTTCGAGGATCTCCCACGACCCGGCGGCGCCGTACGTCTCGGTGACGGCGTAGCCGGGCGCCTCGACGCTCCAGTGCGACGTCGCGTCCCCGTCCTCGGTCGTGTCGCAGTCGAGCGTGAACACGCCGTAGGCGTCCGTCCGCCATTCGCCGCGCGCGGGGGCCCATGTAGCGTCGTCGCCCATGTCCAGCTCGAGGTGGCGGCGGATCGTCGCGCCGGCCACCGGCCGACCGGTCTGCGCATCGCGGACGAGGAACTGGACCCACATCTTCGGGACGGTGTTCCACACGACGCCGTCGTACGGACGGATCTCGACGTCGTCGTCGCCGCCGCGCGCGGGCGCGACGAGGGCGAGGAGCCCGAGCAGCGGGAGCCCGACGAGCGGAAGCACGAGCAGGGGGCGCGGGAGTCGGAGGTGGAGGCGCACCCCGCCACGGTACTCGCCCGCCGGGCCGCGCGTCGCCCGGGGAGCCGACGCGACGGCCCGTCGTCGCGGGCGCCCGGCGGGAACGGTGAGGGCGCCGCTCGTCGCGCCCGACGGCCCGGTATCCTCTCCCGTCGCCCTCACGACGTGTCGAGGGCCTGGAGCCGAGTCCGGCCGATGGCTGCGCGCCCGCCCCCGTCCGGCGGTCCTCCGCCGTCGGCCCGCGGCGCGCCGCCGGGCCACGCGTCGGGCGTCCCGCTCGGCGAACATCACCGCGCGGGGGTCGCGTCGCACGGCGACCTGGGCCTCGCGTTGCCCGACTACGAGCGCCGCGTCGCGGTCGTCGCCGCCCGCCACTGGAGTCGCCAGGGGGTCGAGCCCACGACCGAACGCGTCGCCGAGCACCTCGCCGGCGCCGCCCTCGCCGACCTGTACCTCGCGTGTGCGGCCGATGCGGGCAGCGAACGCGCGTGGACGGTGCTTTCGGACCGCTACCGCACGCGCCTCGAGGGTTTCGCCGTGCGGCGGGGCCTCTCGTCGGAAGCCGCCGTCACGACCGTGCAGGATGTCCTCGGCGACCTCGCGCTCGCGCCGTCGAGCGGCGCCGCACGCACCGTCCTCGGCACCTACGACGGCACCGGCAACCTGTTCTCGTGGCTGTCCGTCGTCGTCGTGCGCCGCATCGCCGGCGACGCGCGGCGGAAGAAGCCCGCGTCGCTCGACGCCGATCCCGACGGCGGCGTGTCCCCCGAACGCACGCCCACCGGACGCGTCGTCGCCGAGCCGACCACCCTCGCCGCCACCGACGAGACCCGCGCACGGTTCGCCGTCGCCCTCGACCGCGCGTGGCGGGGCCTCACGTCCCAGGAACGGCTCGCCCTCGTCGCGAAACACCGCGACGGTTGGTCGCAGCGGCAGGTCGGCGCCCT
>Ga0105048_10009423_pt1 | contig 15536 bp, 9 predicted proteins | sample MAT05_FD_78382 | JGI IMG/M metagenome (GOLD analysis project Ga0105048, IMG submission 78382) | Freshwater microbial communities from Lake Fryxell liftoff mats and glacier meltwater in Antarctica - MAT-05 | ecosystem: Environmental > Aquatic > Freshwater > Ice > Liftoff microbial mat | place... | reverse complement strand
CTCGTCAGCGTCGGCTGCGCACTGGCGTTGTTGCTGGCTCTGCGGCCCTCGCTGGACAACCTCTACAACAACCCCGCCTACGCCCGCGATGACTACCGCAGCATCGCCGCGCTCATCAACGCGAACGCGCGCGCCGACGACGCCGTGTTGTTCATCGCCCCCAACCAGTGGGAAATCTTCACCTATTACTATCCCGAGGTCAGCAAGACGTTTCCATTGACCTATGGCCCCCTGAACGAGAGCGCGGTCGATGCTGAATTGAGCCAGATCACCGCCGGCAAAGGCCGCCTGTTTGTGCTGTTCTACGCCGAGCGCGAGGCGGATCAAAACGGCTGGTATGAGCGCTGGCTGGACGCATATGCCTACCGTGCCGATCAGCAGTGGATCGGCAACATTCGTCTGGTGGCCTATGCCGCGCCGGTCGCGACGCTAGAAAACAAGGCTGTGCAGGCCAATTTTGGCGGCCAGGTCGAGTTGATCTCGGCTGCGACAACGCTCTCGAAAGCCAATACCGTGCATGAGGGCGATATGCTGCCGCTGCATCTGACCTGGCGCGCATTGGCCCAGTTGTCGCCGCGCTACAAAGTGTTCGTGCATGTGGGTTTGCCCGACGCGCCGCCCATCGCCCAGAACGACAGCGAGCCGATGCAGGGCACTCGCTCCACCGACACCTGGCCGACTGATCAGACATTCGAGGATCAGCGGGCTGTGTGGATCAAACCCGGCACGCCGCCCGGCACGTACACACTTAGCCTCGGCCTCTACAATCCCGCCACAGGTCAGCGCCTCAAGCTGCCCGATGGGGCCGACCGGCTTAATCTGGCCGATGTGGTGGTGGGTCAATAACTTGTAGAGACGTTCCTGCGGAACGTCTCTACAAGGTGACGCCTAACTCACCGTCACGGCCTCTGTTGCCATGCGGCCCTCGGTGATCAGCAAGGCGATGCCGCCGCCGGTCAGCGGAGAGGGTGTCCCATCGATCACATCCAGCACTGGCTTGCCGTTGATCGAGCCGACAAGATGTTGTCCCTGAACTTGCAAGGCCAATTCGCAGGGCGAGCCAAACTCCCACGCAAAAGGCACTTCGGCCAGCACATGTTCGTGGCCATCGGCGGTGTCCAACGCCTTGATGAGCTGGGCTTTGCCGTCCTGGGTGAGCACGAGTGCGTAAAAGCGGCGCATGCCCTGCACACGCGCAGCTAGACCAAAGCGCGAGCCCATGTGCGGCGTCAGCGTTGAGCGCACGGTGTAATCCGTCCACTCGCGCGTGCCTGTCATCAACAGGCCGGTGCCTTCGTCCTGCAGCACTCGAAAAGGTTCGCTCGACCAGCCGTGGAAGTGATCGACACCACTGACCCAGGCCTTGCGCCATAGCTTGCCGCTGCCTTTGCCCAGCGTCACGGCCGGTGTGCCGTCCCACGTCAGATAGTCGAGATAAATGGAACCCGTGGCCCGGCGTGCGGCGCTGATTTCCAGGCCGATCGTGGCGATGGGGTCGCCCTGCATATCGGGCACCTGCCACTTGAACACATGCGCCTCGCCGGCACTGAGCTCGATGCTCGGCCCCGACACTTGCACCAACACGTCGTCCTTGCCATACACCTGCACCACCAGTGTGCAGGTGATGGGTTGGTCGATGGCAGTGTCGGCCTCGACCCTGGCGTGCACGGTTTGGCCCGGATAAATCGTCGGCGAGGCCAGCAACTCGTAGCCGACCATGTTGAGGGCTTCGGGTGGAATAAAGGTCGCGGTCGAGATGTGCGCGGGTTGGGCCGGGGCAACTCCTTCAAACCGAATGGCCAGACTGCGCCGGCCACGCGCGCTGTGGCCGAGCACATTGTGGAGTTGGACTGGCGCGGCCCCAAATCCCTGTTGCGCCATGAAACCCTGCACGGCACCGGGCAATTCAAAGTGAAAGCGTGCGCCATCTTTGGGCACCAGCGCTGCGGCGGATTCCTCCTGCAAGCTGCGGCCAATATTGACGACCCGGTAGGTCTCCTGCACGGCGTCGCTGATGGCGCGGCCACCATCGGCGGTGGGCAGGTAGAGCCGGTCGGCCACCGGCCCGCGCCAGTCGGGGCCGGTGTCGAGCGCGACCAGCCCATCCTTGATGCCCAGCAGACAGCCGACGTTGCCGCTGTTGCAGTCGGTGTCCCAGCCGGCCGTGTTCGCGATCATCAACGACTTTTGGAAGCGCAGGCCGGGATCCGGCTCGTTTCCATATAAGAGGCTGAGCATGATGACGCCATGATTCGGCACCATGTGGCAGTTGCCGCCGTATTTGTCGTAGCCGTAGTTTTGGTCGAGCAACTTACGCGCCTCGCGCCAGTCGCCGATCTCGTCGCGCCACTCCCGCAGGTCGCTGATCATGTGCGCGATGACGGAATCCTGGGGAATAAAGCTGACCCCGCAATCGAGCAGCTTGTTCAAGTCCGATTCAACGAATGCTTGAGCCTCCATCGCGGCGATGACCTGGGCGCCATAAATCGCCTCGCCGTCGTGGCTGACGCTGGAGGCACGCCGGGCCAGATCGGCCGCCAGCGCAGGGTCACCCGGCGCGATCATGGCCCAGCCATCGATAAAGATTTGCGAGCCGATCTGCTCGGCCACCACCTTGCCGTTGGTCCGGATCGAGCCGCTGTCGGGCGCGGCCATGCCATGTTTGAGCCGCAGGTAGGCCGTGTGCTCGGTGCTGTTGCCCATGCCGCCCCACCACAAAATCGTTTTCTTTTCGATGATGTAGTTGAGCCAGGTCTGGCCGATTTGTTGGGCAGTGAGGGCGCGGCCGTTGTTGTAATCGGTCAGCGCGCGCAGGAAGGTGAAGGTGCCGCTGATGTCGTCGTCGGTGACAATGAGCGGCGGCCGGTGTGGGCGCACGTTCACGGGCAGCATTCGCTCGTGAACGTGCGGCATGCGCTCGTTGACGTAGTAATTCACCTCGCCCAATTCGCTTTCGATGCGGTCGTTCCACCAGCCTTCGAAGGGCCGGCCCAGATAGACGCCGATGAGTTTGCCGAGCACGCCGGCATAGACGCGCTCCAGATAATCTTGTGGAAGAGTCATGTGTGATTTTCTCGATAAAACTGCGGTAGTGGGATAACTGTACAGCAATCGTGTGGCATTCGCCCTGTGCTGGAAATGCAGTCTAGCTAATCATAGAGGTCAAACACGGCCGATGTATAAATATATCCAGCCATCCCCATCGCGCTTCGTGCCGGTGTGATAGACCGGCACTGGTTTGAGTCCAGCAATTTAGCGGGGCGCAGGACTGGTGTCGGGTGACTGGTGTCGGGTATTGTTACTCTGTCGAAAGACAGTGTCCATTTAATTCTGCGCTTACATGGCTCTTGCATCACGCTCAGATCAGCACAACTAAGATAGCAATGCGGTCAGTAGCCGGCAAGGAGCTCAATCCAAATGAAACTATTTCATTCCAAACCAACTCAACGGGTCTACCCACGAACTTTTCATCCACTCGTGCTCCTGGTCATTGCTGCATTGCTGCTGAGTGTCGCCTGGGTGATGCCCAGCCAGACGGTCAGCGCGGCGACTAATGCCGATCCCAACGCCGTTCCAAGTGGGGTTCTTAACGGCGCGGTCAGCACCGCCTATTGGCAGGGCGAATACTTCAACAACCCCACATTGACAGGTGCGCCGGCCCTGCTGCGCACCACCCGCGCCATTGCCTATAAGTGGGGCCTCGGCTCGCCGGACTATCGCGTTCAGAGCGATAACTTCTCGGCGCGCTGGACGCGGCGGGTTTACTTTGCGCCTGGGCTGTATCGGCTGCGCACAGTGGCCGATGACGGCGCGCGGGTGTATGTCGATGATCAACTGGTGCTGGATGGCTGGAGTGATGGGCCGGTGCGCACCACCGAGGTCGATCTCAGCCTGTCAGGCACCCGTGTCGTTCGGGTGGAGTATTACGATCGCACCCAGTACGCTTCGATTTCATTTAGCTACAGCCGCATCGGCGCAGCGCAGGCGCAAGCGCCCTGGCGCGGCGAGTATTACAACAACACGACCCTGACCGGCGCGCCGACGCTGGTTCGCAACGACGCCCAGATTAATTTCAACTGGAATAACGGCTCACCCGACCGACGCATTCGGGCCGATGAATTTAGCGCGCGCTGGACCCGCCGGCTGAGTGCGCCGCAAGGCAACTACACGATTAATGTGCGGGTGGACGATGGCGTGCGCGTGTATGTCGATGGCAATCTGGTGATTGATCAGTGGCAGGACGGCCCACCCCGCAGCTTCCAGGCCACCGTGTTTATGCGCAACCAATCGTCCATCCGGGTGGAGTATTTCGACCGGGCGGGCGGCGCGCAAATTCAAGTCGTGATCGTGCCGGGCGGCGGGACGCAACCTGCGCCGACGCCGCTGCCCAATGGTGGCAACGGCAGTTATCCGCAGTGGCGGAGCGAGTATTACAGCAACCCAGACCTGGCCGGTTCGCCGGTGCTGGTGCGCAATGACCTGACCATCAATTTCACCTGGGGCGCGGGCTCGCCCGATGGCCGCGTGCCGTCGGATAATTTCTCGGTGCGCTGGACGGGCGTGCCGAAGCTCAATCCCGGCTTCTATCGCATCAACCTCAATGTCGATGATGGCGCGCGTGTGTTTGTCAATAACCAGATCGTCATTGACGGCTGGGTCGAGGGCGCTTTGCGCGGCTACGGTGCCAACATCACCGTCGGCAACAGCTTCCCCGAGGTGCGCGTGGAGTATTTCGACCGTGGTGGGCATGCCCAGATTCAAGTCTCATTCACGCCCATCAGCGACCCCAATCAGCAGCCCACCTCGTTCCCGGATTGGAAGGGCGAATACTTCAACAACATCTCGCTGGATGGCAACCCGACGCTGTTGCGCAACGATGGCAGCATCAACTTCGATTGGACCAACACCTCGCCCGACCCGCGCATTCGCACCACCGATTTCAGCGTGCGCTGGTCGCGCCAGCGCAACTTCACCGGCGGGCTGTATCGCTTCGACATGAGCGTGGACGATGGAATGCGGGTGTGGATCGATGGCCGGCTGGTGTTTGATGAATGGTTCGATGCCAGCAGGCGCGATCGCTCGGTCCAGGTCGATGTGACTTCGGGCGATCACGACCTGCGCGTCGATTACTACCAGCGCGGTGGCGGTGCCATCGCCCGCTTTAACATCGTGAAGCTGGATCCCACGGCCACGGTAGTGCCGACCCTGACGCCGCTGCCGATTGTGCCCACGGCCACGCCGATTCCATAAAACAGCATTTACAGCATAAACAACTCCGGTAGAAGTACGGTTTCTAAAAGGCCTACACATTGCCTTCATAGGTAGCGTGTAGGCCTTTTCTCATCTACGGCCAGGACCATGCGGCCGTTCATTTACACTCGCGGCCATCCTATTCATCGATATATCGCTCACAACGCAAAACTCCTATGCGCATTCTGCTTCTATCCCGCTGGTTTCCCTTTCCCGCCGATAACGGCGCAAAGATTCGCATCTATAACCTGATTCGCAGCATCGGCTCCCGGCATCAGGTGCGGCTCATTTCATTTGCCTCCGAGCCCGTAAGCGACGAGCGGCTGAGCGAGATGCGCAAGCACTGTTATCAGGTTGAAACGGTGCTGTATCGGCCCTTTCAGGCCAATAGCCTGAAGGCGGCGTTGGGCCTGTTCAGCCCAATTCCCCGCTCATTTCTCGATACACACAACGCGGAGTTTCTGGGCAAGGTCGAGCAGGCAGGCCGTGAGGAGAAATTTGATCTGGTGCTCGGCTCGGCCTGGGACAGCATTCCTTATCTCCTGGGCGCACCCTCATTGCGCCCCACGCCGAAATTGTTGGAAGAGGTCGAGATTAGCATTTATCGCGATCAGTATTTGCAGGCCAAATCGGCCCTGCAAAGGCTTCGCAAATGGCTGATGTGGAATAAGTGGCGCTATTACATGGGCCGTAGCCTGCGGCAGATCAATGCCTGCACCGTGGTGTCCGAGCCCGAGATTGCGCCCATTCACGAATGTTTGCCAGGTTATGCCCCCATCGGCGTCATTCCCAACGGAGCCGATATTGCGCGCTTTACCGGCGATTTTGGCGCGCCCCAACCCGACACCATCGTCTACACCGGAGCCATGACCTACTATGTCAACTTCGATGCCATGAAGTGGTTCCTGAGTGACATCTGGCCGCGGGTGATTGCCGAAGTGCCGCAGGCAAAGTTGTTTATGTGCGGTCGCTATGACGGGGTGCCGGTGGATGAGTTGCCGAAGTATGACAATGTCACCCTGGTCGGCCATTTGTCCGATGTTCGCCCGCGAATTTCCCAAAGCTGGCTCAGTGTGGTGCCCGAGCGATTCGGGGGCGGCACTCGCATCAAAGTGCCGGAGGCGATGGCGCTGGGCACGCCGGTGGTGGCGACCTCGCGCGGGGCCGCCGGGCTGGATCTGACTCCGGGTCATGACATTCTGATCGCGGATCAGCCCGAGGCATTTGCCCAGGCCGTTGTGCGTGTGCTGAAAGACCCGACATTGCGCCAGTCGCTAAGCCAGAACGGCCGCGCTACTGTGGAAGTCAAATATGACTGGCGCATCATCGGCCAGCAGTTGGACGACTTCATGATGCAGCTTGTCAAAGCTCGTCCGACAAACTGAGATGCTCATTGCTGCGGGATCAGGCTATCAAGTTGCTCTTGATGCTGGCACCGCAACACTTGTTGTTTTATGCCATTCTGCTCAAGTGGCACGATAGCTACTCGGACTTCGCCTGATACATCCAGAAAGCCTTATTCAGGCGTTTTCTGCGCGCGCCAGTGCCTGTCGTGGGGTCGATGTTTTGTGCTACCTCAAACAAGCCGCAATATTGTTGTGTCTTGTGCAGAATCTAACCAACTGGTGTGTATTGCATCTGCTCATTACTACTTAAATCGTAATTGCTCAGCCTCAGATTTTGAGACAGGATTTACAAGATGTACAGGTTGGAAATCCGCTCCCGATCTTGTAAATCCTGTTTATTCTGTCCAAAAGGCCTGAGTAGTTACCTTAAATCGTTGAACTGAGGAGAAACATTTTTATATGGAAGCCACGCTCGCTACACCCCCTGTGCCGATGACCGGCGAATCACTTACACGCCCGCCTTTGCCCGACCTCAACGGCAGGACTGGCCAGGTGACAGATCGCGCCAGTCAATGGATGATCCAGTCTGGTGCCCAGGTGACCAGTGATAACGCCTCGCTGAATGGCGGGTTTGTCTCATGGTACGAACAGGACACCCAGCAATATGCCTATGTCTACTCTGAGATTACAGGCTATATGCTGACGATGCTGGCTTCGTTGTATACCCGCACCGGCGATGTGCGCTTCCTCAACAGCGCCATCCGCGCCGGCGATTGGTTTGCCAACACCGTGCATGAGCCGACCGGCGGCTTTCGGTGTCTGTTCCCACTGCGGCCGACCCGGTTCGATTACAAGCACGAGCAGATTTATACCTTCGATTGTGGTGTCATTTTGAGCGGTCTGACGAATGTATATCGGGTCAGCCGCCACCCCAAATATTTAGCCGCTGCCACCAGCGTGGCCGACTGGCTGTTGCATGTGGCCCAGAAGCCCGGCAAAGGCTTTTATCCGGTCTACGACATTCAAACCGGCGAATTCATCGAGAATGACAAAGAGTGGTCACTGTGCTCGGGCAGCTATCACACCAAGATCGCGATTGGCCTGTTGAACCTGCACGATCTCACTCAAAAACCAGCCTATCTAAAAGCCGCCCTGAACGCGTGCGACTACGCGCTGGAGTTTCAGGAGCAGAACGGCCGCTTCGTCACTTTCCCGGCCGGCGGCACCAACTCGCACCCGCACACCTACTCGGCTGAGGGGTTGTGGACCGTGGGCAGGCATCTGGGCCGCGAGGATTATTTGCAAGCCTCGGCCAAGGCCACGGCCTGGCTGCTGGACTTGCAGAATGATGAGGGCATCGTGCCGCGCCATTACCAGAACGGTGAGCCGCTCTACAACGAGCGGGTGGACGTGCTCTCACAGGCTTTACGCATGGGCGCGATTCATGTGGGCGAGGGCCGCTTGAGCGAGGCGTATGTGCCGCGGCTCGAAAAGCTGGCCAGCATCATCGCACGCAATCAGGCTGAATCCAGTGATGTACGTGCCGACGGCGGCTTCTACTTTGGCCGGCTCAGCGATGGCACCACCATGCCCCATGTCAATGTCTGGGTCACCATGTTTGCCATTCAGGCTCTCACCGCCCTCGACGACTACAAGCACGGCCAGCTCAACTTCAAGCCGTTCGACATGGTTTAAATGAGGCGTAGCAGGTTGTCAAAGTAAAGACTTTAGATCGTCATTCCCGCGGAGGCGGGAATCCAGACCTTCCATCACCTATTGCGTTGGGGTTACGCCTGGATTCCCGCCTCCGCGGGAATGACGTTGCGATGTAAAGACTTTCCTTGACGGTTCGTTTTACCGGGTTTTATTCCGAACAGTCATTAGCGTTAAGCCTGGATTTCCACGTACGCAAATAACGTTGTTAGTTCACGACTTCCCTTTGACAGACAAGCAGCGTATTTCTAAAAATTATGAGTCAACCCCAACAGACTTTACAGTTCAACGGCCAGACGCGGCATTTCAAAACGCTCATCGTGGGTGGGGGCGGCGGTGGCACTGGCCCATTGGTCTATGCCGCCCAAAAAGGGCTGCTCGATACACTACTCGACCAGGGCCTGGCCATCGTGGATCGTCAGTGTCAGATGGGCCGCGGCACCATCGGCCGCTATGTCATTCAGTCGGACACCGCCGGCGGCACGCTGCTCGAATGCCTGGATTCTGAGCCGGCCCAAAAGGTATTTGCCAGCGTCATCCAATCGCCGGTCAGGCACGAGGTCGAGCGCTACCGCAACAGTTCATTGCCGCTGGCATTGGTCGGCGACTACATGACCGTGCTGGGCGCGGCCTTGCAACAGGCGATAGAAAGTAACCCGGCCAGCGCCTTTCTCCCGCGCACCGACGCCACCGAAGTGCGCTTGATGCCCAACGGCAGCGCCTGTGTGCATGTGGTCTCGCGCGAAGGCTGCGAAGCCGATAGCCCAGTTGTGGACGAGGGCGATATTGTGGCCGACAAGCTGGTGTTGTCGGTGGGCGGCCGGCAGGATCACACCCGCGATCTGGCCTCGCCGATTGTGCCCGGCCTGACCTGCGGCATGTTTCGCGACAAGGTCATGTTTACCGACGACGCCCAGCAAACAACAGGCGTGGCCGAGATCGAGCGCCGTTTGCGCGAGCGCATCGCCAAAACCGGCAACAAGAAAGTCGTCATCATCGGTGCCTCACACAGTGCGTTATCCACGGCGTGGATGCTGCTCAACAAGACCGATATCGCGTTTGAGGACGGCGACATTACGCTGTTGCACCGCGACAAACTCAAGCTGTTTTACATGTCGAAGGAAGCGGCCTGGGCCGATGGCTACACCGACTTCAACGAGGATGATTTGTGCCCGGTGACAAAACGGGTGTATCGGCTGGGCGGCCTGCGCCTGGAATCGCGCAAGTTGCTGATGCAGGTGCGGGGGATGTTGCCGGGGCCGGTTGAAAAGCGGCTGCGCATGGTCAAGCTCGACCCGACCGGCCAGAACAACCCCATCGACCTGGCGCAATTGCTGGATGAGGCCGCGTTGGTGATCCCGGCCTTTGGCTACCGCCCCGCTGTCATGCCCATCTACGACGCAACGGGCGCGCCGGTGGATCTGATGTGCGCGCAGAACCGGGCCGACAGCCGCATGGTGGACACTGAGTGCCGGGTGTTGGATGCGGCCGGCGCTCCGCTGCCCAATGTCTATGCCATCGGCTTTGTGACTGGCTATCGGCTCACGGGTGGGTTGGGCGGCGAGCCCAGCTATCGGGGCCAGAACAACGGCCTGTGGCTCTACCAGAACGGCGTCGGCGAGATCATTGTCAATCATCTGCTTGCTTAAGAATTTGTTCATTTGTTCACTTGCTCATTTGTTGATTGAATGTTGATTGAATGAACAAGTGAGCAAGTGGGCAAATGAACAAATTCCTCAATGCTAAAAGTTTTATCCATCTTCGGCACCCGGCCCGAGGCCGTCAAAATGGCACCGGTGGTTCGGGCGCTGCGACAACACGCCGATGCTATCGAGAGCATGGTGTGCGTGACAGCCCAACACCGCCAGATGCTCGATCAGGTGTTGGCCGTGTTCAACATTCGGCCCGACTTTGACTTGAATGTGATGCAGCCGAACCAGACCCTGGCCCAACTGACCGCGAATGTGCTGACCGGCCTCGATCCCATTTTGGCCGAGGTGAAGCCGGATTGGGTGCTGGTGCAGGGCGATACCACCACGGTGATGGCGGCGGCGCTGGCCTCGTTCTACCGCCAGATCAACATCGGCCACGTCGAGGCTGGCCTGCGCACCTGGAACAAATATCACCCGTTCCCCGAAGAGGTGAACCGCAAGATTGCCACCAGCATTTGCGACCTGCACTTTTGCCCCACCGAAGTCTCGCGCCAGAATTTGTTGCGCGAGGGCGTGCCGGATGCCAGCATTCACGTGACCGGCAACACCGTCATCGACGCGTTGCAGATGGCCGTGGACATGCCGTATGACCCGGCCAGTGGGCCGCTGAGCGGCGTGCCGTGGGACAAGCGGCTCATCCTCGTCACCGCCCACCGCCGCGAAAACTTCGGCGCGCCGCTGGAGCAGATTTGCCTGGCGCTCCGAGACATCGCCGAAGCGTATGCCGGCGACGCGCATCTGGTCTACCCGGTTCACCTCAACCCCAACGTGCAAACTGTGGCCCGGCGCGTGCTGGCCGACGTGCCCAATATCACCCTCACCGAGCCGCTGGACTATCTGCCGCTGGTGTATCTGATGAAGCGGGCGACGCTGGTGATTACGGACTCGGGCGGCATTCAGGAGGAGGCGCCGGGGCTGGGCAAGCCGGTGCTGGTGCTGCGCGAAACCACCGAGCGACCCGAGGCGGTGACGGCCGGCACCGTGCGCCTGGTGGGTGCGGATCGCGCCGAAATTGTGGCCTGGACGCGCCGGCTGCTGGATGACCCGGCTGAATACGCCAACATGGCCCGGGCCGTCAACCCCTACGGCGATGGGCTGGCTGCCGAGCGCATTGTGCAGGCGTTGTTGGAGGTGTAGCACTGTCGTTATTATCAAAACCGTTAGGCATTTCTCCAGGATTTTGGTCAGAAATAATTTGTCACTCTGAATGCATCGAACTTGATATATTCAGAGTGACAAATTAGGACTTTAGATGACTTAAGAAATGCGTTCTCAAGAAGGCCATTATTGCCGTAACAACGAGGGCAGATAGACATTCATTTCCAGAGTCAGGTTTGACTGTTCTGAGATCACAAGTGAATAACCTGTTTTGCATCCATACGCATAATCATCGAAGTGCCTGACCATGACAAAATATGTGCCGTTAGCCGATGCCTGCCATATGATCTTGGACGAAAGATCGCCTTCTGCAATATCATCATTTGTCGCGATCATCGTTGAGGCATCAGGTGAAAGAAGCGTTAACACTGTATCTGCTCCTCCCCCCTCATTCGTTGTCTGAATCGTGTACGTAATTCCTACACGAGCCTCAAACCTCACCCAATCTTCATCATGCTCCTGGTGGAAGTTTCGTGCGTAGAGAACTTCACCTGCGCTATATAGCTGTGCAGTGAAGTTGGTATCGTCAGATTCATAGCTGTCCTGTGAGGCTGTGCATACACTAGTGTTGATCGCTGGTGACGAAGCATAAAGGCTTGTATTGCCAGCCGCATCTTTTGCCTTGACGCGCAGCCAATAAAGGGTGCCAGGTAACCCGACGACACTCGTAAAGTAGTCGCTGGTATTTAACGTAAGCGTTTGCCAGAGACCGAAAGGTTCTGTTCTGTATTCCACATCAAACGATACAGTCCCTGCAGTTTCATTATTCGAATCCCAATTGACGAAGAATCTGCGCGAAGTGTTGCCGCCATAGAGTGGAGTAACCTCAATCGTTGCTGTCGGTGCAATGGTGTCTAACCCTATATTCCAAAGCCCTGCCCCTGCCCAGTTATCACCCCAATCAAAGGCCCAGACATAGAACGCGCCATTTGTAAAATTGGGAAGCTGGCTGTGCAGGAGATCCAAACTCCAACTATCACTGCCGTTGGTATCGGCACCCAGCCAAACCCATTCGTCATTCACCCAGTCTCCGCTGTGCCACAGAAACTCGACACGCTGGATGCCGCTTTGGGCATCATGGGCGAAGACCGATATTGTTGTTGAGTCACCAGCTAAATAACTATGGCTCTCCCGACTTTGGCGGGAAATCATGGTTTTTGTAGGGGCAAAGCAGCGGGCTCATGTATGGGTTTGATCTGCGATGAGCCCGCTGCTTTGCCCTTACACTGCGATTCCCGTTTAATTCGGGAGAGCCTTTGTGGACTGTGTCTCCAGAACAGGTAGCTCTCCCATCACAATGACTCTCAGGCTCCTGTCGAGTACGATAAAACTCAATAAGTAAAAATATTCTTCGACAACGAAGCTATTAAGATATTAATCCCCTTATCCTTAATAGTCAAACACATCTAGTGCCAGCTGCCAACAGCTTCTTCACCGGGTGTATTCGCCAAAAGGGCAACCTCTAGAACGGACGGACTTGATGCGAGATTTGTCGTAGGGGCGTCCGGCGGACGCCCGACCTAGGCTGATGGGTCAGTCACTGAGCACGCACATCGTAAATTAGGGCACTACACCTCATGCACGACCCTCGTTTCGTGACAGATTTCCGCTTGGGCGTCCGCCGGACGCCACTACCCTGGTTTGCTTGCCCCTTTTAGCGAATGCCCCCTCTCCGCCCCACATCTACCCCGCCTCCTGTACAATCCCCCCGGCGCGGACATGTTTGACAACCTCGATACCCTCACCATCATCTTAATTGCGGCTGTCGCGATCTTTCTCATCGCCGCGATTGTGTTGATCGTCATGCTGGCCACCAGCAACAGCGACCGGCACAATTCACGCCCCAGCTTTGTGCCCATCAACGACCGCACCCTGTCTGGCTCGGCTTCGGGCAAGCGCCGCTCGGGTGCCACCAGCGCCATGATCGTGTGCATCAGCGGCAAGCAGCAGGGCAAAAAGGCCGGCTTCCGCACCGGCAAAGTCACCCTGGGCCGTGGGCCGGAGAACGACATCGTGATCGAGGAGCCGCTGATCTCGCGCGTGCACGCCGAGGTGAAATATGAGCACGGCGCGTTCTCGCTCGAAGACCCCGGCAGCGTCAACGGCATCTGGATGAAGGGCCAGCGCGTGCTGCAAATCAAGCTCAAAGATGGCGACCAGTTTCGCGTTGGCCGTAACGTGTTCGCGCTGGTGATGCCGGGCAGCGGCCTGCCCAGCTCTGCGCCAGACGAGGAGCGGCCGGCGGCAGCGAAGCCACGCCGCAATATCAATGCCCAGCTCGAAGGCTATGACATCGAGGGCAAAATCGACGAGGGCGGCCAGGCCATTGTCTACAAGGCGCGCAATGTGCAAACCGGCCAGATCGTGGCCATCAAGTATCTGGCAAACCTGCCCTACGACGCCGACGGCCAGTATTTCCGGGCCAAGTTCGAGCAGCAGATCGCCATCGGCACCACGATCCGCCACCCGCACTGCGTCGAGATTTATGGCGGGAATGCCAAGGCCGAGATTCCCTACCTGATCGAGGAATACCTGCCGAATGGCACCCTGGCCGACCGGCTGAAGAATGGCCGGCTCAACCAGCAGGACATCAGCATCATCGCGGGGCAGATGTGCGACGCGATGGGCTACCTGCACAGCCGCGGCATTATTCACCGCGATATCGCCCCAAGCAACATCATGTTCGACGGGCGCATGAACGCGAAGCTGATCGACTTTGGCATCGCCCGGCTGGCCAGCGCCCCCACGCGCACGGCTGCGGGCATGCTGGTCGGCAAGGCCAAATACATGAGCGTGGAGCAGGCGCGCGGCGAGATCGCCACCGAGCAGAGTGATTTATACGCGCTCGGCATCATTGCCTATCAAATGGCGGTGGGCAAGCCGCCGTTCGATGGGGCTGATCTGGATGTAATCAAGCAGCATCTGGAGGCCAAGCCGCAGAACCCGCGCGAGATTGTGCCGACGCTGACCGAGCAATTGAGCTATGCGATTTTGAAGGCGCTGGAGAAGGACCCGGCCAAACGCTTTCAGAATGCGCGCGAGATGGCCACGGCCTTTGGCTACTTCAAGACCTTCTCGTCCAGCGCCGACCACATTAGCACCGAGCAGCCGGAGATGACGGCCAACACCGGCGGCGTGCGTTCGGCCATGCCCACCCGACCCAAGCTGCGCGTCAGGCCCAGTGGCAAGGTCATCCCCATCGTCAGCACGCGCATGATTCTGGCTCGCGATGTGTTGCATCCACCCGACAAGACCATCTCGCGCCAGCACGGCCACATCTATCACCAGAACGAAGTGTGGTGGATCAGCGAAATCCCCAACAACGTCAGCCAGAACGGCATTTATGTGAATGGCGACCGGGTGATCGAGCCCAAACCGTTGCTGGCCGGCGATGTGATCCGCCTGGGCGAGACGGAAATCGAAGTTTTGGATTAACGGGCCGTGGGCATGTGTTCAACCCGCTTGAGCCAAGAAATTCCTCGTATTTGCCGACACAGTCGCTTTATGTTGTAAGATATTGTCAAAAACGGCTGAATTTCGACCTATTTTCCGAGAATACACTTAGAAAACACCACAATTTCACTCATTTCTCAGATTCCCCTTAGAATTGGAAGGCACATTGGGCGCGATGAATTGCAAAAATGCCATGATGCGTTCAAAAGCTACTTTTCTTGGGGGAAAACGGAGTAATTGAGTTATGGATTTTTTGTCGTTACTACTGATTGGTGCCCTAATTGGAATGATTCTAGTCGTCAGCTTTCTCGCGGTGTTGTTGCGCACGCAGCAAAAAACCAAGCCCGCTGTCAAGCAATATGCGCGCAAACCCTCATCGGTGACCACCCAGCCGGCTGAACCCGTTATTGTGGCCTTTGTGCCGCCGGCAAAGCTGATGGAAGGCGAAGACACCCGTGTGCTGACCATGCCGGCAACCGCACCCACGGTAGTGGTCGCTGAGACGCCGTTGCAACTGCACAATGCCTCCACCGGCGCCACCTGCACCATCACCAACCCCCGCACGATTCTGACTCGCGACATGATCGATCTGAACGACACGCAAATCTCGCGGGCCAATGGCATGTTCTACTTCCAGCACGGCCAGTGGTGGATCAGCGAACTGCCCAACATGCCCAGCCGCAACGGCCTCTTCATTAATGGCACCCGTGTCATCGATCCCGTCGTCATCAAGCCCAGCGATCATATTCGCGTGGGCCAGACGCTGCTGGTGGCGGAATAGCAGCGTATCAGCAGGGTTGAGCGAGTGGGGCGACCTGCAACTTAAACACCCAATATCAGTTTTTTAGTAACTACTCAGGCCTATTAAGTAAGGCTCTCGGATTCGTCGACGTCGACGTCGACG
>Ga0105048_10009422_pt1 | contig 15538 bp, 15 predicted proteins | sample MAT05_FD_78382 | JGI IMG/M metagenome (GOLD analysis project Ga0105048, IMG submission 78382) | Freshwater microbial communities from Lake Fryxell liftoff mats and glacier meltwater in Antarctica - MAT-05 | ecosystem: Environmental > Aquatic > Freshwater > Ice > Liftoff microbial mat | place... | reverse complement strand
CTATCAATAAAGCGCGCGCAATGCCCCCCGTCAGCTCCCCGCAGTCTTGCCGGCCGTGGCCGGTCCATCGAGCCACGCCCGCTCGAGGCAACCGCCACCGGCGAACCAGCGCTGAGGCGCGTGGCTCGTCCACGGTGGGCATGGTCGCCGTGGTGACCGCGCAATGGATGCGCAGACTCGCCACCTCACCGACGATCCGGCTCTCCTTGCTCAACGTGCTTGCGCGAGTCACCAGACGCGTCGGGGCCCGCGTTCTTCAGGAAAGCGAAGTGGTGAAATTGTTGGTCACTACCTCACGTCATCCGTGCCGCCCCGTGTCGCCGGAGGCGGAAAGGCGTTCAACCAATCCAGTGTCCCACGAGCCGCGCCGGAGAGTGCCATGCCCGGTAGCGTGACGGCGGTGACATGCGCATGTGGCACGGCAAAGCTGAACCCTGCGAGATCAGGTGTCCCCGTGACCTGACAGAGGATGGCCCGGATCACACCCGCATGCGCGACGATCACATGATTGGAGCCTTCGCTGGCAGCCACGTCCTCGAGCGCGACCAGGACGCGTGCCGAGAACAGCGGCAGCGACTCGCCGCCGGGGGGCAACGCGGTACCCCACTCCTGCATCCACGCATCGAGGCGATGCGGATCCGTCGCTTGAATCTCGTCCCAGGTCCGGCCGTCCCACGCTCCAAAGGAACACTCGCGGAGTCGTGCATCGACGCGAAACGTCTGCGACGGCAGCGACCAGTGCGCAGCGAGGAGCAGCGCGGTGTCGTGCGCACGTGTGAGATCGCTGCACCAGATCGTGCTCTGCTCCGGCGGTCGCCAGGCGTGTGAGAGCCGTGCGCACTGTTCGCGACCGATCGCGCTCAGTGGCACGTCGGTCTGGCCGATGCACCGACCCTCCGTTCCGTCCGCGACACCGTGGCGGATCAGAAACAGCGTCTTCAGTGAACTGCTGCGGCTCACGATGCCGGCCAGCGTGCGGCGATCACCAGATAGCAGACCAGTTCGACGACCTGATTGGCTGCTCCGAGGCAATCGCCGGTCATGCCGCCGAGGTGGCGACGAAAGTACCGTCCGGCCACGGCCGTGGATCCGAGCGCTGCGACCAGCACCGCGGCCGTCGTCAGCATGCCGATCGGCCAGAGTGCGAGCGTCACCACACCGATCGTGAACACGGTACCGGCCACGAGTCGCGGCAGCGTCACTGCGGCCGCAAACGGCTTGCCGGTACCGTCGTCGCGAACGTAGGGCAACCAGTGAATCAGTGGCAGTGCCGACCAGCGGCCGAGGACGTGTGCCACGATCAGTGCTCGCATGGCCAGCCACAGATCACGATCGGTGAGCAGCCAGAGCACTGCAAGCTTGGCACCGACGGCGAGAATCATGCCGATCAGCGCATACGCGCCAACCCGACTGTCCTTCATGATCCGCAAGGTCTGCTCGGTGGACAGGCCACCGCCGAATCCGTCGAGTGCGTCCGCCAGCGCGTCTTCGTGAAATGCGCCGGTGAGACGCACGGTCGCGATCGTCGACAGCACCACCGCCACTGCATCGGACCAGAGCCGGTGGCTGATGAACAGCGTCATCGCGCCAACTGCACCGACCAGCGCACCGACCGCCGGAAACCAGACGGTCGAGCGTGCGAGGTGTGCGGGGTCGCCGTCCAGCCACGTCGGGCAGGGGATACGCGTGAGAAACATGACCGCCGTCAGCGGAGCGCGCAGCCATCTGCGGATCGCGCTCCGATCCGGCGTCATGCCGGTGCCGTCGCCCGGGCGACACCGGCGTCGTCGAATGTCGCCATCTCGGTGAGCATGCAGGCGGCGGCACGCAGTAAAGGCAGCGCCAGTGCCGCACCGCTGCCTTCACCCAGTCGCAGATCGAGATCCAGCAGCGGCCGCGCATACTCGTCAGGCAGGCCCAGCGTCACGAACTGTGCCAGTGCGCGGGCATGTCCCTGCTCGGCAGAGCGGTGCGCAAAGATCACGACATCCAGCACGCGCGCATCGATCATCGCCGCCGCGAGCACGGCGCAGGTGGCAATGAAGCCGTCGACCAGCACGACGCGTCGAGCCGCAGCAGCGGCGATCGCGGCGCCGGCCATCGCCGCCAGCTCGAATCCGCCGACACAGGTCAGCACGGCGAAGGGATCCACGCGGCCATCCGGCGCTGCGTGCGTCACTCCACGATGGCGGGCGACTGCGCATTCGACCACGGCCTGCTTGTGCGCCAGCATCTGCGTGTCGATACCGGTGCCGCGCCCGACAGACTCGCTGACCGGAGCCCCGGTCAGCGCCGACAGCACGGCGGCGGCGCTGGTGGTGTTGCCGATACCCATCTCACCCAGTGCAATCACGTCGGCGCCCGACGCAATCGCGCGTCCGACCGCCTCGGTGCCGGAGCGCATCGCCGCCTCGCACTGCGATGCCGTCATGGCCATGTCGTGCAGAAAGTCACGCGTTCCGTTCGCCACGCGCTCGGAGGTCACGCCGGGCAGTGCGGGCAGTACGGTGCCGACGCCGACGTCGATGATATCGATGTCGGCCCACGACTCGGCCACGGCGCGCGTGAGCACGCTCATCGCCGCGTTGCCGGCGGCCGCCGTGCGTACCATCGCTGCCGTGACCGACGCGGGATATGCGCTCACACCATTGACGGTGACGCCGTGGTCAGCGGCGAACAGCAGCACGCGCGCCCGGGTGATCCGGGGCGTCTCGGTGCGCTGAATCATCGCAATGCGGGACGCGATCCGCTCGAGATACCCGAGCGAGCCCTGCGGCTTGGTCTTGTTGTCCAGCGCCGACTCGATCCGCGCATGCAGCGCGTCGTCCAGCCTGCCCTGCACCGTCTCGCGCTCAGCGGCCGTCATGCAACTCCACCTCGTAATTTCGTCGACGGTGCGTCCACATGCGCGGCAGATGCGCCGGACGTCGAGCGCACAGAGCTTCACACACGGCGATGACAGCGATGCAACGCGCACAAAAAAGCCCCATCCGGTGAACGTTCCGAATGAAGCCCGCTCGCAACGACAGCGGCGCGCGCACATCGCGCACGCCACCGGGTGCTGAACGCCCGGTCCCCTTCCCACGAGGGACAGCACGGGCTTCGCGACGCGGGCAGGTCTTCTGGCTCGGGATTCACCCTCGAGACGGCTCCTTCCCACGACACACTGGTCGCAGTGGAAACACTGCCCTCTCTCGTCATCCCATACAGCGGCGGGGCCGCCCCGGAATTGCACCGGGTTCCCTCTTCAGATTGCGCGCCGCGCAATCACCAGCGTGCTATGTCGTGCGGTCGGCACACCTGCATCCCGGCCGCACTTGCACGGCCAAATGTAGGATGCCTGTCGCAGGTTGCGCAACTCTCACGCGGCTTGCGCCGATTGGCAGCGTGAGCGAGCATGCACGATGACACACGCCGATCGCTCGCGCCCGCTCGCCCCCGTGCTGATGGTCGTCGGGACCTGTTCCAGCGCCGGAAAGAGCACGATGGTCGCCGCACTCTGCCGGATTTTTCGGCAGGCAGGGTGGCGCGTCGCTCCGTTCAAGGCGCAGAACATGTCGAACAATGCCGGCGTCACCGATGACGGCGGTGAAATCGGTCGCGCACAGATGCTGCAGGCGCGCGCGGCCGGTGTACGGCCGACCGTGCAGATGAATCCCATTCTGCTCAAGCCGGTGACCGACGTGGGATCGCAGGTCGTGGTGCTGGGACGTGCGGTGTCTTCGCGTCGCTGTACGGCACGCACGCCCTGCTTCCGCCATCGCCGCGCGCACTGATTCGCGGCTTCGTCATCAACCGGTTCCGGGGCGATGTGACACTCATCGAGCCTGGCCCGGCGATGCTGGAAGAACTGACCGGTGTGCCGACCCTCGGCGTCGTGCCCTGGCTCAGCGACCTCCAGCTGCCCGAAGAGGATGCCCTCGGTGTGCCACCGGATGGTGCCTGGCATGCGGATGCGCTCACGGTCGCTGTCATCTGCCTGCCGCATCTGGCCAACTTCGATGACATCGACCCGCTGAGACGGATCGCCGGCGTCCATGCCCAGTTCGTGACCACCGTCGAACACGCAGGAGACCCCGACCTGATCATCATCCCGGGGTCGAAGGCGACGATTCCCGATCTGGAGTGGATGCGCAAACGCGGCTTCGACACATGGATTCAGGAGCGTGCGCGCGACGGTGTCCCGGTCATTGGCCTCTGTGGTGGTTTTCAGATGCTCGGCCAGTCGGTGCGCGATCCTTGTGCGCTCGAATCGCCGCAGTCCACCGCCGACGGCATCGGGCTGCTGCCGGTGAGCACCGTGCTCGAGCCGAGCAAGACCGTGCGCAGGAGTGAGGTGCGCATCCACGCCGATCGGGGCCTCCTCGAGCATGCGGCGGGTACGCTGCTGCACGGCTACGAGATTCATGCCGGCATCAGCACCGCCACATCACCCGCGTCGGGCGACGTCGGGCTCGATGAACTGCTTGTCCATGACGCCATTGGTACCGATCGCGATGCTGATGGCGTCCTTGGCATGTTGTCGGCATCAGGTCGCGTCTTCGGTACGTATCTGCATGGTCTGTTCGAGCATGCGGCGTTTACCGCCACACTGCTCGCGAACGTCGCATCGATGCGAGGGCGCGACACGCTGCCCTCATCGGCACCGCGTCGCGCGCCCGACGATGAACTCGACCGGCTGGCGGCGCACATCCGCGAGCACGTCGACGTGGATCGGATCATCGACTGGGTCAGCGAGCAGCGCGAGCAGCTCACGACTTGAGCACCAGTGGTAGCCCGGCCACCAGTAGCTCGACTCGCTCCGCCGCTGCTGCCAGCTGCGCGTTGGCACGGCCGAGCAGATCACGGTAGTGACGTCCGAGCGATGTGGACGGGACGATGCCGAGACCGACCTCGTTCGACACCAGCAAGGTGGGTGCGCTCCGCTGTCGCAGGACAGTGATGAGCGACGTGACGTGGGCTTCGACCGCAGCTTGCGCGGAGTGCAGGTCCGACTCGTGGCTCAGCAGAATGTTGCTGACCCAGAGCGTCACACAGTCGATGATGACCGTCGATGCCGGTGCTATCCCCCGCACCGCGGCGGCCACATCGATCGGCACTTCGATGGTCTGCCAGACGCTGGGCCGCTCCGCTCGATGCAGCAGGATACGCTCGTGCATGTCATCGTCGAAGGCCTGCGCCGTGGCAACGAACGCGACGGTGCGTTCGTCACCGGCGAGCGTGAGCGCGCGACGACTCTTGCCGGCGCGCGCGCCACCGAGAATGAGCGTGATCATTCCTGCCTCGTGCCATGCACGATCCGGGGGTAAGCGGTCGTCGACGACCGGTCGTATGCGTCTTGCACTTCCACCTCGTGTGCGCTATTGTCTGTGAATAATCTTGAAGTTTGCACGCACGACAAGACTTTTCGGAAGCCGGTTCAACTCCGGCGCGGCCCCGCCACTGTAAGAGGCTCGCAGCTTGCTGCGACACCGGTTCATCGAGGTATTCCACTGGGAATGGCGCAAGCTGTTTCTGGGAAGGACGATGAGCCCGCCTCGAGCCAGGAGACCGTCTCGTCGTGCGCCCGCAGCAAGTCTCTCGAGGGAGGGACGCGGGGTCGGCACTGAGCCGCCCCACGTCCGTCGTGGTGTGATGATTGCTGCCCCCACGTTCCCGGAGATCCGGGTCCATGAGGGCGGTTTTTTGTTGTGTCGCAGGGCTCATTGCGCTCAGTGCCGGCGGCTGCGGGCGTGAGCGCGCCGCGTCGGCGCCGTCGATGGCGCCGGTCGTGCTCGTGGATGATCAATCCGACACCGTTCGTCTCACGCGACCGGCGACGCGTGTCATCTCGCTCATTCCGAGTGCCAACGAAACGCTCATCGCACTCGGCGCCGCGAACCGGATCGTCGGTCGCACGCGCTACGACGTCGACACGGCCATCATCGGCAAGCCGCTGATCGGCAGCGGACTCGCGCCGAATCTCGAAACGATCCTGTCGCTGCGTCCGGATCTGGTGATCGTCTGGGCCAGCGACAAGCGCCGCGACGTACAGGCGCAGTTGATACGCGCCGGCGTCGCGACGCTCGCACTCACTCTGCAGGATACCACCGACGCGTACCGTGCGCTGACCCTGCTGGGTGATGCGGTCGGTGAACGCGGTCGGGCCACGATGCTCACTGACTCGATCCGTCGGACCCTGACCGCCACGCGCGCGTCGATTGCCGGAGCGAAAGCACCACGCGTGTTCTACGTGGTCTTCAACGATCCACCGATGACGACTGGCCCGAACACATTCATCGCGCAGATCCTCGCGGTGGCTGGAGGCGACAACGTCTTTGCCGACGCGGTGACCAACTGGCCGACCATACCGATGGAAGAACTCGTGCGTCGCGATCCGGACGTGATCGTGCTGCCCGTTGGTGAGATGCCCGATTCGGCCGTCACTCGCTTGCATGTGCTGCCGGGATGGCGCGACCTGCGAGCCGTGCGCGAGGGACGCATCGTGCGCATCGACGCCAATCTCTCCAGCCGACCGGGTCCGAACATGGGACGTGCCGCAGTCACGCTGCGCGATCTCCTGCATCCTGCTCAGGCCGCGAAGTGACAGGTGCCGGCCGCCTCGTCCTGCTGCTCGCCCTGCTGGCTGTGGCCGTGCTGACCGGCATTCGTGTCGGCGCGGTCGGGCTCACGGTCGCGGACATTCTCGGTGCGTTCACCGGCACTGCCGATCGCGCGACGCAATCGATCGTGCTGGGCTTGCGAACGCCGCGAGTGGTGCTGGCAGCGCTTTGCGGCGCTGCGCTGGCACTGAGTGGCGGCACCTGCCAGGCACTGCTCCGCAATCCGCTCGCCGATCCGTACATCTTGGGCATCTCGAGCGGCGCCGCCGTCGGGGCCGTCGGGGCCGTGATGCTCGGTGTCGACGATGGCCCGACCTGGCTGCTGCCGGCGGCGGCCTTCGCGGGCAGTCTGCTGGCACTGATGCTGGTGCTGCGGATCGCCACGATCACCGGTGAAGCACTGGACAGCCGGATCCTCATTCTCGCCGGTGTGGTCGTCGCAGCATTCGGAAATGCGATCGTGTTGCTGTTCCTCACCTTCGCCGATGTGGAGTCGTTTCGCACGGCGATGTTCTGGATGATGGGCAGTCTGTCCGGTGCGACGTGGACGCGCACCGCGACACTCGGCGTGCCACTCGCCATCGCGGGCGTGCTGCTCTTCGGATACGCGCGCAGTCTCGATGCGCTGGCCATCGGTGACACGACGGCGGCGGCACTCGGCGTGTCGGTCGAGAACACCAAGCGTGCCTGCTTCGTGCTGGCCTCGCTGCTCGCCGCCGTCTCGGTCTCGGTCAGCGGCGTGGTGGGTTTCGTGGGGTTGATCACACCGCATGCGATACGACTCGTGTGGGGCAGCGACCACCGGTTTCTGCTGCCGGCGTCGGCACTGCTCGGTGCATCGTTTCTGGTCTTCGCCGATCTCGGTGCCCGCTCGATCGTGCCGTCGACCGAATTGCCGCTGGGTGTGGTGACGGCGCTGGTCGGGGTGCCGTTCTTCGTGCTGCTGCTGCGGCGGCGCGATGGCTGAGCCCCTCTGGACACTCTCCGGTGTGTGCTACCGCCACCCGCGTGCCGCAGTCGACGCCGTGGCGCAGGTCAGCGCCACGGTCGGCCTGCGCGGACTGACGGCCATCATCGGACCGAACGGCGCCGGCAAGTCGACTCTCGCGCATCTGCTGGCCGGCCTGCTTGCACCATCGAGCGGTGAGATCACGTTGCGCGGACGCCCGCTGGCGTCGTGGCCACGGGTCGAGGTAGCACGGCACGTGGGATTCGTCGCGCAGGCCGAGGACGGCGTGTTTCCGGTCACATCGCGCCAACTGGTCGCAATGGGGCGCTTCCCATACCTGGGACCATGGCACCGTGCCGAGCCGACCGATCAGGCGCGCGTGATGGCGGCGCTGTCGCAGGTTGGTGCGGCGCAGTTTGCCGATCGGCTGGTGAGCACACTCAGCGGCGGCGAACGCCAGCGCGTCCGTATCGCACGGGCGCTGGCGCAGAATGCCTCGGTGCTGCTGCTGGACGAACCGACGGCCAGTCTCGACGTGCGGCACGAAGTGGAAGTGTTTCAGTTGCTGCGGACGCTGGCCGACGCTGGCGCCATTGCCGTCGTGATCACGCACAATCTCTCGATGGCGGCGCGTCTGGCAGAGACCGCGCTGCTGATGGCACGCGGTACGGTGCTCGCGGCTGGCCCGCCTCGTGATGTGATGACCAGCGACACGCTCAGTGCCGCATACGAGTGGCCCGTGGACGTGACGCTGCACCACGGCGCGGACGGCTCGAGGTTCCCGCTGATCGTTCCGCGCCTGTCGTCGACTGGTGCCGCAGCGGTATGACTGGGATAGCAGCGCGCATCGTGCGCCGGCTTCGCGTGATGCGCGTGGGCGCAGCCGTGATGCTGTGCGCGTCGGCACTGCGGGCACAGTCGGCACCACTGCTCTCGGGCCGCGTGATCGATGCGAGCACTGGTGCGGCGCTCGGTAATGTCGAGGTGACGTTGTCCGACGGTACCCGGACACTCAGTGCGACCGATGGACACTTCCGGCTGCGGGCGCTGGAGCCCGGACCCAGCGTGTTGCAGGTGCGACGGCCTGGATTCGCCATGCAGACCCGGAATCTGCAGCTCGTGAACGGGCAATCGGTCACGCTCATGCTCTCGATGACGCCGATCCCAGTCACGCTGCTGGCGCAGCGCGTGACGGACTCCGCACCCCAACTCGCAGCCGGGACCTCCGTCATCGATCGAGCTGCCATCGAGCGCGCGGGGTCACGGGATCTGGGCGAGCTGCTGCGCGGGCAGCAAGGCGTGATTCTGGTGCCGCGCGGTGGCCCGGGATCGCCCGTGACCATCTCGATCCGGGGCTCGAGTGCCGATCAGGTGCTCGTGCTCGTCGACGGAACGCCGATCAACAGTCCGATCAGCGGAGAAGCGGATCTCTCGATGCTCGATCCGGCGATCATCGAGCGCGTGGAAATCATCCGCGGCGCACAATCGTCGCGCTACGGATCACAGGCGCTCGGCGGCGTGATCCTCGTGACCACGCGACATCCTGGACGCATCGCGCCACAGCTCTCGATCGGCAGCGGGCAGTGGGGAGAGCGGCGACTCTCCGCGCACACGGCGATCGATGGCGTGGTGGGGGATGGCATTGCCGCCGCGACAGTGGGTGCCGCGTGGCAGCAACAGGTCGGCAACTTCCGCACGGCGGTACCCTTCGAGCGCGGCGGCGGCATGACGCGTCGCGACAATGCCGATACGCGACGCCTGACGCTCAACGCGGGCGGCAGCGTGCAACGCAACACGACCACGTTCGATGTCCGCGGAGATGTATTCGACATCGATCGTGGCATGCCCGGTTCGATCGTGCAGCCATCGCTCGCGGCACGCCAGACGCAGCGTCGTGTCGGCATGACGGCATCGCTCGTCACTGCACCGGGCAACACGGCGGCGATACGTGGTTCGCTGGGCGTGCAACGACAGAGTGGACGGTTCGCCGACGCCACGCCGCCCTTCGGCGCGCCGTACGACCTCACGCAGCGCGTGACGAGCATCGTCACGAGCGTTGCTGGTGACGCCGCCGTGCAACGGGTCGCGGTGACGACCGGCGCTGAAGTGCGACGACTTGGCGTCACCGGCAGCAGTATCGGTGCCTCCGCGCCTCGCGTGGTGTCGACTGGCGGCGCGTGGCTCGGTGTCTCCCGTCCGTTGATCGGGGAACGGTGGCGGGTGGAGATGGGCGCCGGCGGACGAGCCGACGTCGGTACGCTCTGGAGCGGTGCGTATTTCTCCCCTGACCTGCACCTGACGATGCAACGTGGCGCGGCCCGGGTCGGTACCAGCTGGCGTTCGGCGTTCGCGGCGCCATCGCTCGGTGATCTGTTCTTTCACGAGGGTGTGCAGGTGCAGGCCAATCCGGCCCTGCGTCCGGAGCGCGTCCGCGGCGAGTGGACCGCCTCGGTGGATGTCAACCGGATCGCGATCGCGGGCACACACACGACGGTCGGCGTCTCGGCATTCCGGGGTGACATCGACGATCTGATTCTCTGGTCACCGAATTTCAGGTTCGTCTGGAGTCCCGACAACTTCGACGTGTCGCGTCGGGGCGTCGACGCATCGATGCGCATTGCACTACCGTCCAACGCCATCGCGCTCACGCTCACCGGCGGCGCCGTCGATGTTCGCTATCGCAGTGCCGTGCTCGCCGGCCAGGTGATCTATCGTCCGCGGCTCAGCGGCGCAGTCACGCTCGACGTCATCCGCGGTGCAACCGATGCACAGCTCGCGCTGCAGAGCACCGGCGCTCGGCGCACCGTCGTCGGATCGGAGATCAATCAGCTGCCGGCCTTTCAGCTGATGCAACTGCGTGTCGCACGCCGGCTCGATCTCGGCCAGCTCGACGCGACATTGCGGCTGAGCGTCGAGAATCTGCTCGACCAGCCTGTCGCCATGCTGCTCGACTTCCCCTTTCCGGGCCGCACCTGGTCCGTGGATGTCACACTGCGGCCGCAGTCGCGACTGCCCGCCGTTCGCCGGTCCCCCGTTCGATAGCCGTTTCCCATTCCGCAACGCACGTACCGATGACTTTCTTCACAGCACATACACGCACCGGTGGCGTGGCGATCATCGCCCTTGCCACCGTTTTTGGTGGAACGGCCTGCTCCAGCGACGGCAACGCTACGGGACCGGAACCGACACGCGCGTTCCTCACCGGCACGAGCGCCGATCCGGGCATCGCCCTGTCCGTCTCCTCGAGCCGCAACGCACTGCTGATGCTGCAGACCGGTTCACCGGACACCCGGGTGGAGATCCCGCTCGGTGCCAGCACCACCGTCACGCCCGCGGACCTGTCGGTGCGCGGTACCAAGGCAGCGATTCCGTTGGGCAACGCTGCCAGTGTCGCGCTGGTCGACCTCGCGAACGCACGCATCGAACGCTTCTTCACCTTTCCGTCCGGCAATGCCACCGGTTCGGCGTGGCTTGACGACAGCACGATCATCGTCTGCAACCAGACCAACGACTATTGCGGCCGCATTCGCACGGGCCGCACGGCCAACACCATTCCCGACACCGTCAGGGTCACCGATTTCCCGACCGGTGTGATCGTGGTGGCGGGCCGCGTGTTCGTGATTTCCAGCAACCTCGACAACAGTTTCGCGCAGATCGGCAATGGCGTGGTCACCGAACTGGACGCCACCACGAACCGGATCGTGCGCACCTTCACGGTCGGACTCAATCCCCAGTACGCCGCAGCCTCGCCTGATGGCACGCGCCTGCTCGTCACGAACAGTGGCGACTTTGGCGCCAACAACGGAAGTCTGTCCGTGATCAACCTCGCCACGAATGCCGTGGAAGCACCGATCAGTGGATTCGGCGATTTCCCCGGCCCGATCACGGTCGACAGCCGCGGTCGGGCATTCGTCTCCGGCTTCAGCATCGGCACGGTGATCTGGGACCTCACCACCCGCAGCTTCCTTCGTGGTCCTGCCAACTCCGTCTGCGCGCGTCGAGCAGACGCCGCTGGTGCCAGTGTCTGCCGGGGCGCGACCGGCGCTGCCATTGCCGCCAACGGCGACCTGTATCAGGCATTCTTCGGTTCCGGACGTCAGTCGCTTCCGTCATATCTGTTCCGCTACGACGGAACGACGTTGGCACTCAAGGACAGCGTCAGCATGCCGCTCGGCACGAATGGTGTACAAGTGCGGACGTTTCCTCGCTGATGCGTGATGCTGGCTCGCTGGTCACGGCATTGGTGGTCGATCTCATGCTCGGCGAGCCGGCCACGGCATTCCATCCGGTGACGGCGATGGGTGCATGGAACACGCGCGTCCGCCGCCGTGGCGCTGGGCTGACACCGAACGCGGCGCTCGCGCATGGGGCACTGGGCGTGGCGGGCGGCGTGGCGCTGGCCTGGGCCGCTGGTCGCGCGCTCGATGCCGTCGCACAGACGTTGCCGCAACGCAGTCGCGCCCTCGTGCGCGGCGCCGTACTCAAGCCCACGTTTGCCGTCAGCGCCCTGTTCACTGCCGTGCACGGTGTGGAAGCCGCGCTGCAGGCGGGAGACATCGCGCAGGCGCGCGCATTACTGGCGCGGGATCTCGTCTCACGTGATACCAGCGTACTCGATGCTGGCCAGATTGCAGAGGCCGCGATCGCGTCGCTTGCCGAGAATCTCTCCGACAGTGTGATCGCGCCATGGATTGCCGCTCGAATCGGAGGCGTGGGTGCTGCGTATGTCTACCGCTTCATCAACACCGCCGATGCGATGCTGGGCTACCGGACTCCGGAACTCGAGTGGCTGGGCAAGCCCGCCGCACGGCTCGATGATCTGGTGAACATCGTGCCTGCGCGGCTGACCGCGCTGCTGCTCGTGAGTGCGGCGGCGGCAGGCAGGGGATCCACGGTGCATGCGGCGACGGTGATGTGGCGTGATCACGCGCTGACGCCCAGCCCGAACGGTGGCTGGCCGATGGCGGCAATGGCGGGCGCGCTCGATCGCCGTATCACGAAGACCGGCGTGTACGCATTGAATGCCGATGCCCCTGCGCCAACGGCGGCTGACGTGCGCCGTGCCCGTCGGATCGCACGGGCTGCCGTGGCGGCGGCCGCGGTTCTGCTCACGTGACGTCACGACCATCGCGCCCCACCGCGCCGGAGCTCGTACCGCACGGCGGCCCACGCGGCGGCAGTGTCGACGCACATGTCTCCATCGATCTGAGCACGAACGTGAATCCGTACGGCCCACCGCCCTCCGTGCTGGAGCAGGCGCGCGCGGCCGACGTGACAGCCTACCCCGATCCGACCTCACACGACGCGCGGGCAGCCGCCGCGGCGCTGTGGCAGCGGCCCATCGAGGAACTGGCGTTCGGTGCCGGTGTCAGTGAACTGCTGCCGGCGCTGTTCAATGCGCAGCTGGTTCGCGATGACACCGTCGTACTCGCGACGCCGCTCTACGGCGAGTATGCCCGCATGGCCCAACTGGTCGGAGCGCGCGTCGTCTCGGTGGCCAGACGGTCCAACGTGCTGCGCACCAGTCGCCTGCTGGCGGCGCTTCGACGCTTTGCACCACGCGTGATCGTGGTCGCGGCTCCCGGCAATCCGCGCGGCGACGCATGGACGACGGCGGAACTCCTGGTCCTGGCAGATGCCGCTGCGGAGCGCCGCAGTCTGCTGGTGATCGACCAGTCCTACGATGCGTTTCTCGACACGCCGCTGGGTGATCCCGCGCTCCCCGGTCACCCCGCTGTACTGCACCTTCGCTCACTGACGAAGGATTTCGCCATTGCCGGCCTGCGCGCGGCGTACGCGATCGGGCCGGCGTCGTACATTCGAACGCTCGAGGCACGGCGGGCACCGTGGGCTGCCTCGGCCATCGCGCAGGCGGCGGCGATCGCGACCTGCGCGCCAGATGCGCAGCAGCACGTCGCCATGACGACACGCGCGCTCCGACGTGACGTCGCCGGGTTTGCACGCGATATTCGTGAAGCCGGCATCGGGGTGCAGGAAACAGACGTGCATTGGGTGTTGTGCGACATCTCCATGGCACAAGCCGAACGTCTCGAGCGTCAGTCGGGAATTCGCGTGCGCACGCTCGAGGATCACCTGTTGGCCGGGCTGGCGCGGATCGTCGTGCCGATGGCGCACCATCGAACCACTGTCGTGAACGCGATCGCTGACGTGTGTCGGCGACCGCAGTAATCCACCGGATCTTCCGAGACTTTCGATGAGTGACGAGAATTTTTCCGATCCGGCGCGCGTGCCGGAGACGCCGGCTCCAGCGTCCGGCCGCAAAGCACCGGTGCCGAAGAAGAAGCGCCCGGGCAAGTACCGCATGCCGCCACGCGAGCAGCGCCACGGCCTGCTGATCGTCAATACCGGCGATGGCAAAGGCAAGACCACTGCCGCACTCGGCACGGTCACGCGGGCGTGGGGCCGCGGCCTGAAATGTGTCATCTTCCAGTTCATCAAGAGTGCCGAGAATCCCTACGGCGAGCACATGGCCTGCGCAAAGATGGACATCGCGATCGAGCCACTCGGCGATGGGTTCACCTGGCTCTCGGACGATCTCGGTGCCGATCGCGAACTCGCGGCACGAGGATGGGCGCGCTGTCAGACGGCAATCGATTCAGCGGAGTACGATGTGATCGTGTTCGACGAGCTGACGTATCCGCTGAATTTCGGTTGGCTCGACACGACGATGGTGCTGAACGCGATCGCGGCACGGTCGAAGGGCACACACATCATCGTCACTGGCCGCAACGCGTCGGAGGCGCTGATCGCCGCAGCCGACATGGTGACCGACATGCGCGTGGTGAAGCATCCCTATCGCGATCAGGGTCTCGGCGCACAGGCGGGGATCGACCTGTGAGCGGATCGTGAGCCCGCTCTGGTTCGTACGCCATGGCAGCACGGCGTGGAGCGAGCGGCAGCGGCTGCAGGGGTGGGCACCGATCGGCCTGTCAGTCCGTGGCATCGACGAGGCGCACGACATCGGACGGCAGGCCCGGCGGCTCGGCATCCGGCGGATTCTCACCTCGCCGCTCCAGCGAGCGAGAGAGACGGCACGAATCGTGGCGCGATACGTGCCGGCATCCATCCATGGCGACGGTGCGTTGTGTGAAGTGAACTACGGCATGGCAACGGGTTGCACGCTGGAGGAACTGCGGCTGATCGACGCACGACTCGCCCGGAGCTGGCGGCACCAGCCGTGGCAGGTTCGATTCGCCACTCGCCACGGCGCCCTGGCCGATCTCGCCGCCGCAGTGCAGCCGCTGCTCGATGGCAGGTCGGCTGCCGCAGAGTCGACGCTTTGCATCACGCACGGACACGTCATTCGCGCAGCGCTGACGGTGACGCGTCAGCAGACGTCGGCGGAATTCTGGCATGGCGACGTGCCTGCCGGCTCGATCTGGCACGTTCGAAATCCCGGCGACCTGACTCGTGTCTGACGATGACAGGGCAACGATTCAACCCGACCACCCGCGTGGAGACCCCGTCTGCGCCGAGCACCAGACTCGTGCTGCTGACGACCGGCGCCTCCCGTCACCTCCTCGCGGTGGGACCGGCGGCGGCCGGTCGGTCGAGCCACGCCCGATCCAGCACGTCACGATCGGTGAGCACCACAGCCGGTGCCGCCGACGCAATCACGCGCCCCGCCTCCAGCACGATCGCCCGGTCAGCCCACTCCCATGCGAAATCCGTGTCATGCGTGGCGATGAGGATCGTGGTCCCGGCACGACGGCGCGCCGCGAGCAACGCGCGCAGGCCCTCGCGACCGCGACGATCGAGACCGGTCGTCGGCTCATCGAGCAACAGCACGTCCGGACGGAGCGCCAGCACGCCGGCCAGCGCCACGCGCTTCCGCTCCCCGAGACTGAGGCGGTGAATGGCACGCGGCAGCAGCGCTTCGATGCCGAGCGCCTCGACCGCCTCACCCACACGCAACGACACATCTGCGTCAGCCAAACCCATGTTTCTGGGCCCAAACGCAATGTCG
>Ga0105048_10009421_pt1 | contig 15538 bp, 10 predicted proteins | sample MAT05_FD_78382 | JGI IMG/M metagenome (GOLD analysis project Ga0105048, IMG submission 78382) | Freshwater microbial communities from Lake Fryxell liftoff mats and glacier meltwater in Antarctica - MAT-05 | ecosystem: Environmental > Aquatic > Freshwater > Ice > Liftoff microbial mat | place... | reverse complement strand
GTCAAAGGGACATGCTGACCTGACGTCATCCTCTCCTTCCTCCCAGCCCATTATTTACAATTTTCATTATAAACACTGGGCTGGGCAGTCTCGTCTGACACTTGTAACAGACAATAAGGGTTGCGTTCGTTGCCCCACTGAAGGGAACAGTTCAAACCACGAACTGACGACGGCCATGCATCACCTGTCCACGTGCCTTTCGGGGGCCGTATTTCTACGGATTTCACGTGAGCTTCAAATCCTGGTGAGGTGTTTCGTTTACTGTCGAATTAAACCACATAATCCACTGCTTGTGCAGGTCCCCGTCTATTCCTTTGAGTTTTAGCCTTGCGGCCGTACTTCCCAGGCGGATCTCTTATCGCGTTAGCTTAGGCTCTCAGAGGGTCGATACTCCGAAAACCGAGAGATCATCGTTTAGGGCGTAGACTACTGGGGTATCTAATCCCATTCGCTACCTACGCTTTCGTGATTGAGCGTCAGAAATGTGCCAGTGAATTGCCTTCGCATTTGGTGTTCCCCATAATATCAACGGATTTCACCCCTACACTATGAGTTCCATTCACCTCTCACATTCTCTAGAGCAACCGTTTCGTGTGCGAATCCAAAGTTAAGCTCTGGGATTTAACACACGACTAATTGCACCGCCTACTCACCCTTTACGCCCAATAATTCCGGATAATGCTCGGGGTACTCGTATTACCGCTGCTGCTGGCACGAGTTTAGCAACCCCTTATTCATGCGGTACCGTCAACGTTCTTCCCGCATAAAAGATGTTTACAAACCGAAGCTCTTCATCCATCACGCGACATCGCTTCGTCAGACTTGCGTCCATTGCGAAATATTCTCGGCTGCAGCCACCCGTAGGTGTATGGGCCGTGTCTCAGTCCCATCGGTGGGGGTCAGGCTCTCACCTCCCCTAAGCGTCATAGCCTTGGTAGTCTTTTACACTACCAACTAGCTGATACTGCGCAGGCTCTTCCCATAGCGATAAATCTTTCCTCTTGCGAGATATCAAGTATTAGTCAGCCTTTCGGCTGGTTATTCCTGACTATGGGGGAGATTCCTACGTGTTACTACCTCGTCTGCCACTAGAATGTCACTCTTCCATACATTGCTTGCCATCGTATTGCTACTCAAACTTACTTTATACTTCCGTGTGATTATTCCCGTTCGACTTGCATGCCTTATCCATGTCGCCAGCATTCATCCTGAGCTAGGATCAAACTCTTTTTGAAATAAATCGAGGCAAAAAATAAAATATACTTTTTCCTTTTGTACTATACGTTCGGGTTTAAAGAACATATAGTACGCTTTTAGTTTATATTGATTTGTCAAACAACGCGCTCAACTCAAGTAAAAGTTTTCTTTGTTTCCAAATGAAAATGTCCACTTAAGGAGTAAAGGCAGTATACTCGAAAACAAACATAAGTCAACACCCCGCCTTGGTGGCGGGGTGTTGAGCTAAAATCTATTGTTTTAAAGGCTACTTTTTACTTTTTTGCCTAGTTGTTTTGGTTCAAATATTCACCAAAAAGTGCCTGACATTCAAGAAAGTTTATATGGTCTTTTGTTTTTAAATCAACAACACCTTTAGTATATGTTCCTGGTTTAAAATACATTGCTTGAAGAAGTCCTGTGGCACGTGTTGTTTGAGCTCGATAGTTCCCTGTTATAAGAACTTTCTTTCCAGATCGTTCCTTCAAAAACTTCTGCAACTTTTTTACTTCTTCAGATCCAAGTTTCGATCGTGGTGAAAGAGTATTTTCAAGGAGGTTATTTTTGCACTGGATAGACTCGAGTGCTTTTTGGATACTCACTGGATTCATTCGTAATTTATTATTTACAAACTCTTTTGAAGTAAAGAAATCTGGTACAGCGCGATATTCTCGAGACTCCTTCTCAAGTGCTGCAAGACCTGAAAGTGTGCCCCCTGTAGGAATACCCTCTGCGTTACGGATAAGGTCAGTAGAGCTCGCAGCAATTGTTGTCCCATCTGAATAAACACATTGTCCAGAATCATATGTTACATATACATCATAGTTTTGAGCCTTCACATCTCGACAACCACCAAGACGGTACATACCACCTACAGACGCAACCTGAGGAGGATTAGTGTAATCGCACTGAGGGCAGTCATAAAAATCACTACTTCTCGCCTCTGCAAAAAAAGGCAATGATACGAACGCAATTAAAAATAACATCTTTTTCATATTTCAGACTATACCATAAAAAATGATTCTGACCATGTAGCGCAAATCACTTCTCCCTCGTATACTAGAAACATGACACAAGAAAAAACAATCATTATTTCTGTCGGAGGATCTATGATCGTTCCGAATGAAATCGACACCGTTTTTCTTGCAAACTTCAAAACCTTAATCCTCGACTACGTTAGTCGAGGATTTCGTTTTGTTTTGATTGCAGGAGGCGGAAAAACAGCACGAAGGTACCAAGCCGCAGGAAACGATGTGACACCACTCACCAAAGATGATATGGACTGGCTTGGCATTCACACCACTCGTTTAAATGCCCATCTCTTACGATCTGTGTTTGTACACGAGGCACACCCACGTATTGTTACAAGTCCACACGACGACATTAATTGGAAAGAATCTATTTTGATTGGCGCAGGCTGGCGACCAGGATGCAGTACAGACTACGATGCAGTACTCATTGCAAAAAATCTTTCTATTTCAAAAATTATTAATCTCTCAAATATTGATTATGTGTATACTGCTGACCCGCGCACAAATCCTGACGCTACGAAAATAGAAAATATTGAGTGGCAAGAGTTTCGAAAACTAATCCCAAAAGAATGGGATCCTGGACTCTCTTCTCCTTTTGACCCTATTGCGGCACGCGAGTGCGAAAAGATAGGAATGGAGGTTGCGATACTAAACGGCAACAACTTAACAAATCTCCGGGCCTATCTAGAGGGTGAAGTGTTCGCAGGAACGAGAATTTTACCTAATATATTGTAATTGTATTTCATACAAAAAACCTCTTTTAAAAAGAGGTTTTTTGTTTTAAATTTCTTCTTTCTTCTTTTTTGGTGAAATCCCGTTACGTACAAGAATGACATTAAATTCATCTTGTTCGAGAGTTTCTTTTTCAATTAACGTAGTCGTAATGTCTTCAAGAAGTTTTCTATGCTTTGTTGTCTCTTCAACAGCACGTGCTTTTGCTTCATTCATAATGCGTGCTACCTCACCATCTATTTCTCCACCAACTTTTTCTGAATACTCTCGATCATTGACCCCCTTTCCATACAACGATCTACCCCCAGATCCTTCAAGCGCAATAGGACCAAATTTGTCTGACATACCATACTTTGTCACCATATCGCGGGCAAGTGCAGTGGATACCTGAAGATCATTTGATGGTCCCGTAGAAATATCTCCATAGACCATTTCTTCTGCCACATACCCGCCGAGTGCAACAACAATATCATCCAAGAATTCTTTTTTAGTTGGAAGACGTTTTTCTTCTATTGGAAGCTTAAGCGTATACCCGCCCGCAGAACCACGCGCAATAATAGAAACTTTATGTACTGGATCAGCATATTCGAGAACAGACGCAAGAAGTGCGTGTCCTGCTTCGTGGTATGCGGTTTTCTTTTTCTCTTCCACAGAAAGCACATGACTTTTACGTTCAGGACCAAGCATTACTTTTTCAATCGAACGCACGACATCGAACTGCCCAATAGTTTTGCGGTTTTCTCGAGCTGCAAGAATTGCCGCTTCATTCATGAGTGACGCTAGATCTGCGCCAGAAAATCCTGGTGTTCGTTCTGCAATCACGTTTAAATTTACGTCTTCTGCAAAAGGTTTTTTGCGAGCATGCACTTGCAAAATTGCGAGACGATCTGAACGATCAGGAAGGTCCAACATTACTCGCCTATCAAAACGTCCCGGACGCAAGAGAGCAGAGTCAAGAACATCAGGTCTATTTGTTGCCGCGATAACAATTACTTTTTGTGATGGCTCAAACCCATCCATTTCAACTAATATTTGATTGAGTGTTTGTTCGCGTTCATCATTTCCACCTCCAATACCTGAACCTCGTGCGCGTCCTACTGCGTCTATTTCATCAATAAAAATAATTGCTGGCGACTTTTCTTTTGCGAGCGCAAAAAGATCTCGCACACGACTCGCACCGACACCGACAAACATTTCAACAAACTCAGATCCAGAAAGATGAAAGAATGGCACATGCGCCTCACCCGCTACCGCTCGTGCCATAAGTGTTTTACCTGTTCCAGGTGCACCTGTAAGCATCACTCCTTTTGGAATCTTTGCACCTATGTCTAAAAACTTTTTTGGATTCTTGAGAAAATCAACAACCTCCTGCAATTCCTGTTTAGCTTCTTTGTTTCCCGCAATATCTTCAAACATAATCCGCTCTTTTTCGTCATCTGGCTCAATGATGCGTGCTTTGGTTTGTCCAAAGGTAAATGCTTGCATCCCAGCACCTTTCACTTGACGAGACAAAAACCACATTATGATAACAAGTGGCAAAATCGCAATCAGAAAAATATTAAAAGCTCCGCCCAAAAAAGCCCACACACCTGAAGGTTCTTTAATGGTTATATTTACTTTGGAGAGCTGCTCGCTCGTCACACCATAATTTATAAGCGTGTCTGTAAGTGACGCATCTTTTTCTTTCTTAGCCTTATTTTCAACAGTTGATGTTCCTGATGTACGAGTGACGGTAAGGTTTCCTTCCTCAACAATTATTGTTTGTACAACTCCTGCAATAGTGGAACTCGCAAGGTCTGAAAGAGTGATTTCTTTAATATCTACTTTGCCACGATTTGCAACATATCCGTAGAGTTGTATAACAACCACAAATCCAAATAGTATCCAAAGAATAGTATTAAGAAATGAGCGCGGCTTCCCTGAGCCTTTTGGCAATCCAGGTATCTGCGGCATCCTAGACATTTTTGTATCTTTTTGAGTATTTTTCATGAATAATAATGCTAGAATACCAGAAAAGGTGCGTTTGTGCACCGATTTCCCTAAAGTTATATATGGCACTCATTTCAAACAAAAAAGCACATATTCTTTATTTCATCGAAGACACCATCGAAGCAGGTGTTCAGCTTTTTGGGTATGAAGTAAAGTCTATTAAGGGCGGTCAAGGTTCACTTGAAGCAGCAAAAGCTATTATCCGTGGTGGTGAAGTCTTTCTTGTTGGTGCATTCATTCCTCCCTACCAGCAAGCAAATACGCCTTCAAATTACGACCCCTACCGCACCAGAAAACTTTTACTCAAGAAAAGTGAAATTTCAAGATTGGTTGGTAAGCTCGGTCAGGCACAGTTGACATTGATAGCGCTATCATTCTATAGTTCAAATAACCGTGTTAAAGCGGAACTTGCTCTTTGCAGACAAAAACTCAAAGCCGATAAACGAAACGATTTACGCACCAAAGATGACAACCTTCGTATGCGTCGTATCGTTCACCAAGGCTTTGATGAATAATTGGGGATGATCTGGTTTCGACATGGTTTATCTTGTGTGTATGCAGTGCCGAGAAGTATATTTCCTCGTACTCAGTATACAAAAAAGTAGTGCAGCTAAAAGCTACACAGCAATCGCATCACCTTACTTCGGTAAGGCTCCTGCATTTGCTCTTGCGTAAGACTCTGCTCTGCAGACTTCTGCCAAGCGTTCTTTTTTACGCACGTGAATCGTAAAAATAGAGCGATTATACTTCGTACACTCGATCTAAAAAACTCACTGCGCTTTTAGATTTAAATTAGCAGTGGCCGACACAATGATTCTTGCGGCGTTCACCACACTGTGTTGTTAGTCTTCCTTTGAGAAGACAAGAATGTCGCTACGCATTGTAGATGTACACATCCTAGATCTCCATGCACGGGGGTTCGATTCCCCCCATCTCCACCAAATACAAAATAAACCCTAGATTAAATCTAGGGTTTATTTTGTATTTAAATAACGGAGATGAGGAATCGAACGGCCGGAAAAAATCAAGGGATGGGACCCTTGATTTTTGAGGCGGGCCTGCGAGCCAAAAAATTAAGGAGTTTCAAACGACTATAATTTTTTAGGACATATAGGTCGATTCCTAAATACCTTAAGACGAAAATGCGTACAATTATTTGCCGTTTCATTGACTTACACACAAAACTATATCATTATGTAAAAGCAGCCATTTGGGGCTGTTGTTTTATTTATAACCCTGGGAGGGGTCGTATGGGAACAAGAACAAAAATTATAATTAGTCCAGAAAGTGTCCTGTTCAACAGGACCCTTATGGAAATCAACGATAGCTCGAACATGAGCTACGTGTTTAAAAACGAAGCGAAACGAATTCTATCACTTCGCTGGATTGGCACTCAGGAACACACATCTCTGCCCATTTGGGAGTTTACTGTGGAATGGCCCGACGATAATTTAATTGTTATGAACCGAGAAATAGTCGGCTACGGTGAATTTTTCCACGAGGGCAATGCCCTCGTGAAAGTCTTCACCTCCGAAAGTCAGAAGGCTGCTCAAGCAGCTGCCGCCTGACCAAAGGCCCCAAACGCAAAACACCGCGTTTGGGGCTTTATACATTCCCACACTGTTTCTGGTATCGCTTTTTTGCTATAGTGATACAGTTATCAAAAGATGCGCCCATAGCTCAACGGTTAGAGCACACGGCTTATATCCGTGCGGTTGCAGGTTCGAGTCCTGCTGGGCGCACATAGTCAGTTACAGTTCATATCAATAAATCATTGGACTTTATTAAGATTCAAGTAGCCATAAGTACCAAGGGGTCCATCAGATTATCTGAGGGGACCCCTTGGTTTAAACCCTATGTATTTCTTTGAAATTAATTCTTTTTAATCTGACCTCTACACCCGAGATTCGATTGCACACATTTGTGTCCACTTCTCAACTGTTATTTGAGGATTCACACCGTATATATTTTCTATGCTTTTGTATTGAGCATGCAAGATTGTATTTTCGTCTCGAGTTATTCCTTTATAATCTAAATAACTTGAATATCTATACTGTGACAAAAATTCCAGCACGTTTGGTAAATTACCGATCAACCCTTCTTTCCATCTAGGTTCAATATATTTTATTGGATTAAGGTGAATATATGAAAAAAGGTAATCAAAGTAGATATGTTCAGTGCCGACATGTTTTGCCTTAAACAAGCCCTGAAAAAGTACTCCTGACCGTTTATATTTTCTATTTACATACATCGTATAGCTCGTGAGAAGCTTCGACATAAACTTACTTATTCCACCGTCTACGACTTGTTCCAACATGATATGGAAATGATTTTTCATCAACACGTACGTGTGAATTTTCACTAATTGCTGGTCATACCCACTTTTTATTTCAACCAAACTCTTCTGTTCACTTGTTTTATATTCAATACGTTTAGTGGTATTCAAAACAAGTAAGAGTCTCTGAAATCGAATATAATCTTTCTCAGAAAAGAATATATCCTGCCCATTTGCTCCTCGATTGTAGACATGGTAAATCTCTTGAGTAACAAATACTTGATTTTGAGACATGTTTTTTGTTAAGTAAATTGTAGCAATAAACCATATGTCATCCAAGGGGTCCCCTCAGATTATCTGAGGGGACCCCTTGGATTTGGGCTTATTTTTCTTTGTTTAATGCTTCTTAGCAACGCAAAAAGCCCCACGGCGCGGACGCCGGGAGCTTTTTGCTGTATACCTACCTTCCTAGAATATACTCAACTATTTATACGAATATTATTCGTAAGAAACTGTTGATGTGAGAGGCACTGCTCGAGTCTCAAGACCAAAGTCAGCTGCTCCACCTTGTTCACGAACTCGGAGGTTAGCAGCAGCAACAATCTGAATTGAGAATGAGTCTGAAGTGTTGGCAGCATTAACAAATGATCCTGTGTTTACACGAATTCGGTAAACCTTAGAACCACCTGCAGTAATGAAGTCAGGGTTTGTAGGGTTAAGAATAACCGTAGCACCCGTTAAACCTGTAGCACCTATAAGAGTTACTCCCGTCGCATCGTCAACAAGTTCGATTGTCTGACCTGCAAGGAGAGCTGCTCCAGAAAGTGAAAGTGTTACACCTCGGAATTCTGCGTTGAATGCAGAATCAGCATTAAGAGTAAGTTTTGCAACATCATCAGCTGCTGTTCGAGCACGTGCTGATGTTGATCCCATTGGAGTAAGAGCAGCAGTCACCTTTGTTCGAAGTGATGTCTGAACATTACTTACAAGTGGGAATGTTCCACCTACAATTACAGTTTCGTTTGAAGCCTGTCCAAATGCTCTTACGTCACCAGCCACAGCAATACGAATTGTATATGCTTGGTTGTTTGACAAAGGAGATTCTGTGAAGGTTGCAATGTCACCTTTTACTGTAAGAGTTTTTGTTCCATTCTTTGCAATCACGATACCACCATTTGGAATAGTGAAGAGTGATGTGAAAGTAGGACTTGTACCATTTACAGCAGTTCCCATTCCAATTTCAGTAGTTCCGTCGAATAGACGAAGGTTCTTGAATGTTGCAGGACCTGTTCCACTCATACTTTCGATAGTTACAGTTACTTGGTCTACTCGGATGTCTTCATTGTTTGTAGCAGTAAGACGGAATTGACCAAGAGTTGCACCTACTGCACCGAGCACAAGTTGTTGTGCTGGTGGAATAGATGTATCAACAGTAACACTTGCTGTTCCAGCAGTTGCAACAGTTACAGATTGACCTGTAATGTTGTTTGTTGAAATAGGGTTTCCTGATGAATTTCGAAGTGTCTGGTTAGAGTTTGTGCTCACACCATTCGCAACCGCATCAGTAAGAAGAATTGGAGCATATGTATTCACGATTGATCCCGTAAGAACATCAGCAAATACATCTACTGTCTTAGAACCTCCGGCAGGAATTCGTAGTGGACCTGATGGAGATGTAAATACATATCCAACTGAAGGGTCTACTGTTCCTACTATGAAGTTCCATGAAGTTCCATCAACCTTAACTACGAGATTTTGCACTCGGAGTAGAGCGTTTGAACCAACACCAGCCGCTGTCTGAATTCGAACTGAAGTTACATCAACTCCTTCTGCTGATGAAGCAGAAAGCGAGAATGAACCAATTCGCTGATTCATAGCTCCACCTACAATAGTCTGTGTTCCAAGTGAACCGTTAAGAGTTGCTTGGAAAGGAGCTGTTGTAAGTGAAAGAATTGAAGCAGGAACTATACCTCCTGGGAGGTTTGAACTCTGGAATGAAATCTGACCTTCTACATTACCTACAGCACCATTGAGCTGAGCTCGAATTGTATTGAAGTTAGCTGTATTCTGGATATCAGCTTTCAAACTGAGAACACGTGAAGTGTTTGCAGGAATTGTGTAGTTGATATTTGCAGAATTTGTTCCAAAACTACATGTGTATGTAGTTGCAGTAAATCCAGGTCCAAATGAACATCCTGAAGGAGTGTTGATAGTTGTACCAACTTGTACTCCATCATCTCCATAGAGAGCAATGTTTCGAATGTCAGCATCTACCGCAGCAAGTGTCAACCACTCGTTTGGAACACTTGAAGTTTGTGTAAGTGTGAACGGAAGGAATTTGATTCGTAGAGCCTCACCTGATGCAAACACTCGGAATTTACCAAGTGTTACATTTGATCCACCTAATGGAATTGTTCCTGTAGGTGTGTCAGATGCTAGCGTTACTGTCGCTGTTCCTTTTCGAACTTCTGTTGCAGTAACAAGACCACTAGGTGTTCCAAAAGAAATGTTTGTGTTGTATTGAGTATCCATTAACACTACATCGTAAGGACGGAGGATTTCCATCTTGAATGATCGGTTTGGAGTACCAAGTACATCAGCATACACTTCCATAAGTTGATTACCTGTAGGTAATACTCTTGGATTTGAGCCTAGGTCAAAGTAAACGTTGTTTCCAGTTATTACACCTGTTGAAACTTCTTGTCCACTTACGCGGAGTTTGAGGTTTGCAAGGTCAGTTCCTGGGTTGATTGAACCGTTTACATTGAATCGTACTGACTGAAGTTTTACAGGGTTGTTTACTACATTGAAAGTAACTGCTCCTGCTCGGAAGCTCATAGTTCCAGCATCTACACTAGTACCAACTTGTTGGTATGCAGATGATTGAATAGAAGCGAGTGCGGGATTAGATACTGTCGTTGTGTAGAAGTTTCCTCCTGTAAGTGGGAATGTCCCACCAACTGTACCAGCTGAGATTGTTACATCACTAGCTGACATAACCTGGAAACCAATAAGGTTACCTGCTGCAATTGAAGTTCCTCCAGCAAGGTCAACTCGAAGAGCCATGTCTACAGTTGCTCCTGCGGGAATTTTTGCATTCACGTTTGCGAATGTCATAACTCCTTGTGCAAGAGATGTGTATTGACCAACGATCTGATTTCCTGATGAAAGGTATCCGTTTACAATAGAAGCATCAGAAACTGTTCCAAGTTTCATGAACTTGATTGAGTTTACTGTTACTTCACCAGCTGAACCGTTCATAAGTTTGAAGTTAAGAACAGGAACTTGTGCTGCACCGGCGATGATTGTTCCACCTGTGTTTGCTGCAGCCATTACTTGTAGACCAGAACCTGATACTACAGTAGAGCCACCTGCACATGACAAGCCAGTTGCAGAACTAAATCCAACAGCTGATGTACAGCCTACTGGAAATACTACTGTTCCTGTGCCTGATGCACATGAAATACCTGTGATTGGACTGAATCCAGATGTTGATGAACAACCTGCTGGAAGCATAGAACCACCTGTTGTACAAACTTGGTTTAGAGTCGCTAATGTAAGAGGACCAACAAAACCTGTTGTAAGTACGTTGTTAATAGCCTGGAACTTTTGTACCGCAGCCCGTGTTGCAGGACCGAAGTAAGAAGTTTCCATTCCAGCTGATCCGGCGCCTGTTACAGCGACTCGGGTTTCTGGGTACATGTTAAGAACCTTTTGGAGGTCCATAACTGATGTACTTCGTGCTCCAATACCCATATTTGTTGAAAATGAGTAAGAGCACTGCATTGTTGGGAGGTTTAGAGCTGCTTGAGCGCCTGTTGCTGATGCAACGAACGCAAATGCCGCTACTACACCTACCTTAAGAGAAGTACGCATAATTATGTTTACTTTGTAAATTAAGTAAGAATTCGAATTAAGGTGGGCCTTTCCCCCACCCTCTTTTGTGTCGCACACATACATATAATATGTATGTTTTTTGGTGCGCTGCAAAAGAGGGTGGAAGATGGGCGAATGCGCTAAGTGATTCGACTCACTATTCACATCACTTATTGTTCTGCTTCATAACGAAGCACGAACGAAAAAATACATGAACGGGATTCTAGGAAGGGTCGATATGCAATTTTCAATGATCGTATTTTCTCGTTCGTGATTCGTTTTCTACGAACGATCAAGGTCGCGGTATATGTTTTGTATATGAAGTATTGGCTTTGTGGCCACAGTACTACACAAAAAACGCACACAAGGCGACTAGGTATCAGTATCTCACACCTCAAAGGCGGTGTAAAATGCGAAATACCCAACACATGCCTTGTACTACACTAACGAAAATAAGGTTTATATGTGACTCCTTTTAAAACTAGGCGAGCTTGTATGTACTCCAGCGTCTATCACCTACCCGCACAATAAATCTCTCTTCTACCAAATCGTTTAATTCTCTTTGAATTGTTTTTTCACTGCAATCGGTAAAAAATTTAGAAACATCTTTAATAGTCTTGAGCTCTGACTTTGAAAGATGCTCTAGGACACGTGTACGTCGAGCCTTCTTTTCGTCTTTTTTGTTTGCCATATTTTGATCAGGAGACTGTCTTTGAATTGATTGATTTATTGTCTCTAATTGTTTTGGTTTTTGCATAGGGTACGAATCTTTTGTCTCAGAAACTTTGACTGATGACTGACTCTGAGCCTGAAGTCTTGTCTCTTGCAATTCTCCACCGGACACCACATGAGTGTCTTTTGTCTCTTTTACTTCCGCAAGAATACGTTCTTTATCATGAATGAATATATGAGACAAAACAGGCTCTGAGACCTGTGTGTAGGTAGTCTTTAAATTCCGAAGCTCTTCTCCTATGATTGATGCGTTTTCAGCACTGATCTCTTTTGTAAGAACTGCAACAGAAAGGAAAGAAAGAATGCTATTTTTGAAGTCATCAATTTTTGAATTAAAAAGGACTGCCTTTAACATGAGCGTTGCACTTGTTCGTATCTCTGTCCGGATCAGATTGTCTACGTCTATGTGATTGGTAAGCAAGTAGAGTGCCGCAACAATTTTTTGAGCTCTGTCTTTTGTTTGAGTTCTTATTGTCTCGACTTCAGAATATACGTCTTTCATACGTCTTTAATGATTCTATAGTACGGATATATTAGTATTTAGTCAAGTCTTCATTATGTCTTTTGCAGATGCATACCATCTTGCAAGCAAGAGACAAGGAGAGGTGTTAGAATATATAGATATATGGCGTCACCAAAGAAAAAAGAAAAAGAGGGCGATCTTCTTATGCCCCCCATTCCTGAAAAGGAGACTGTGTTTAAAATCATTTCACTTCTCTTTTTTGTGTTAGGTATTATGCTTTCATACTCTCTTTTTGGTGAAGGTGGCAAGCTAGGAAATGAGGCTTTTACCATGGCAAGAGACTACACAGGTATAGGAGCACTTCTTGCACCATTTATCCTCTTTGGACTTTCGTACTATTTTTGGAAAGCAAAAACACCAAACATTTCTATTGCAACCTACACACTTGGAATAACATCTCTCGTTTCACTCCTCTCTGTTGCAACAGCGCTTCCACTTGAGCTCTCCAAAACAGGTGGCACTTTGGGTGCATATGTCCTTACGACAGCACAAGAATTTATAGGACAAGTACCTGGCCTTATGGTAGTTGGTCTTGTCTTTTTACTTTCAACACTGACATTATTTAAAGGGACAGGTCTTGAATCGGCAATATTGTATGTCCTTTCTAAAATCAAGCAGAGTTTCTCGTTTATGAAAAACTTACTCGGGAAACTTATTCCTGATAAAAAAGATGCTACTGTTGGGGATGATGAAAAGGAGGAGACTAAAACTGACGAAGAAATCGCTGATGAAATGCCTGAAAAGGACAGATCCCTTCGAGACTCTCTCATGGGGACAAACGCACCCAAACAACCTACTTTGCAGGAGTCTCGTAAGGTTGAGAAACTTGAGATTCAGGAAATGAAAATTGAGGAAAGAAAACAGTTTGTACCTCTTACTGAGTTTACACCTCCACCCCTTAGTCTTTTGGAAAAGGACAAAGGGCGAGCTGCCACAGGTGACGTGAAGCGGAATGCATCTATCATAAAAAGGACACTTCAAAACTTTGGGATTACAGTTGAAATGGACGAGATTTCTATCGGACCATCTGTCACTCGATATGCACTTAAGCCTGCACAAGGAGTAAAGCTTTCAAGAATTGTAGGACTCCAAAATGAACTTGCCTTAGACCTTGCTGTAGAGAGTATTCGTGTAGAAGCACCTATCCCCGGGAAGTCGCTTGTGGGTATAGAGATCCCAAATGAAAGCAAGTCGATGGTTGGACTTGGCTCACTTTTGACTCATGACGATTTTCAAAAAAGTCCTCACCCACTCACCTTTGCTCTTGGTAAAGGTATATCGGGCAAACCACTTTTTGCCAATCTCGCAAAAATGCCCCACCTTCTTATTGCCGGTACGACCGGATCAGGAAAGTCTGTCACTATGCATGCCATTATCCAGTCGCTTCTCTTCCGCAACTCTCCGCATGACCTAAAATTAATCATGGTTGATCCGAAGAAAGTTGAGTTTAGTTTTTATAACAATATTCCCCACTTATATACCCCTGTTATTACAACAGCCAAGAAAACGATTCAGACACTTAACTGGGCTGTGCAAGAAATGGAACGCAGATATGACTTACTCGAAAAGTTCCACGAACAAGACATAAAAGCGTATCATCAAAAAATATATATTCCCGGGATGGAAAAAGTGACTAAAGGAAAAATACCTGAAAACGAAGCTCCGAGTCGGATGCCGTATATTGTGATTGTTATCGACGAGCTTGCCGATATTATGATGACGTATCCAAAAGAATTGGAGACTTGCATTGTGCGTTTGGCTCAAAAAAGTCGTGCGGTGGGTATTCACCTTATTCTCTCGACTCAGCGACCTGAGGTGAAAGTTATCACGGGACTCATTAAAGCAAATGTGCCTTCGCGTATTGCACTCAAAGTTGCGTCTCAAATAGACTCTCGCACCATCTTGGACGGCGCTGGCGCTGAGAAGCTCCTTGGCGGTGGTGACTTGCTTTTTGCATCGGCTGAAAGTACCAAGACAGAGCGTGTGCAGTCGGCATTTATTTCGACAGATGAAATAAAACGAGTTGTTGCATACTTAAAGCAAGCACATCGGGAAATGATACCTGACGAGATTATTATTTCTGATGGAGCACCAATAAGTGTTGGTGGCACTAGCTCAGGTGAGCTACATGGCGGTGACAGTAGTGACGCTGATGACGATTTTTATGAGCAGGCACGAGATACTGTTGTTTCGTCTCAAAAAGCATCAACGTCATACCTCCAGCGACGTCTTAAAATTGGCTACTCTCGAGCTGCTCGCCTGATAGATATTCTTGAGGAGCGTGGTGTGGTAGGGCCACAAGACGGAGCAAAACCACGTGCAGTACTTGTTAAAAGCGCCACAGGTGGTTTTGGACTTACTGACACTGATGCCACCAATGACACCGAATAAAAGACCATGCCTATAAGTAGTCGTTCGAAAGTAAAGATCTTTGTTTATATACTTTCGATCACCTTAGTGATTGGTTTTGGGATATTTGCTTTTAGAGGTCTTTTATTTCCGCCAGCCATTACAATTCTGAACATCTCTGACGGTATGCATGTACCAGCTGGGGTGGTGCGTGTAGAAGGTGTTTCTAAGCGTGTTGAAGCTCTTTTTGTACAAGGTAAGCAAATTACCCGTTCTCTAGAAGGTGATTTTGAGGTTGAAGTAGCAGTATTTCCACCATATACTATAATAGAGATAGAGGCGAGAAATATATTTAATAAAAAAATTCACAAAACAATACGACTATCCGTAGAATAAACATATGAAGAAAAAAGAACAAAAGCCAAAGAAAGAGTCCATGACAGGACTTGAAAGTACACTAAAAGAAATCCAAACAAAGTTTGGTGAGGGGGCTATTATGAAGCTCGGTGATGCGCCAAAAGTAGACATCGGTGTTATTCCTTCTGGATCAGTAGGCCTCGACTATGCACTCGGTGTAGGTGGATTTCCTCGCGGGAGAATTATTGAAATTTTTGGTCCAGAATCTTCAGGAAAAACAACACTCACGCTCCACGTTATTGCAGAAGCTCAAAAATTAGGTGGCATCTGTGCGTTCATTGACGCAGAACATGCGATGGATCCAGAATATGCCAAGAAGCTTGGGGTAAACATAAATGAGCTTCTTATTTCCCAGCCAGACAACGGTGAGCAAGCACTTGAAATCACAGAAAGTCTTGT
>Ga0105048_10009420_pt1 | contig 15542 bp, 16 predicted proteins | sample MAT05_FD_78382 | JGI IMG/M metagenome (GOLD analysis project Ga0105048, IMG submission 78382) | Freshwater microbial communities from Lake Fryxell liftoff mats and glacier meltwater in Antarctica - MAT-05 | ecosystem: Environmental > Aquatic > Freshwater > Ice > Liftoff microbial mat | place... | reverse complement strand
TGAGGACGGCTTCGATGTCGATGCGGGCGAGCGGGTCGCTGGCGAGATCGTCGAGGGCTTCGTCGTTGAACACGAGGGCGACCATCGCAGCGGTGCGATCGCGCAGGGCCTCGATGCACTGGCGGACGGGGTCCAGTGGGAAGAGGTAGCGCAGAATGATCCAGAGCCATTCCATGCGGTGAACATAAACCGGCTCTGGGGCCGGTGAGTTCTGTGGGGGTTGGTCCTACATTTCTGGAGGCGAGGCTTCTGAAAAGGCTTGGGATGTTTTTTGGGCGCCCCGCAAAAATGCGTACGTTGTTTCCCCCTAATCGAGCGTCGGTGAGCACGGCTTCGTCCTCCGGCCTTCGCTGCGCTTCGGCGCGGCAAGTCGACGGGCGCGCACTTCGCGCGCTGCTCGGGGATGTGCGTTCCTGACTGTCATCCCGGATAGCGCTTCGCGCTTCCGGGATGACAAGCTCGGGTCACTCGTCTCCCGTGCGAGGTCTCCAGGATGAGGCCTGCGGGAGAGTTGGCTTGGGGCTATTTTCTACGGTGTCATTGTGGATGCGCCGTACGCCCGCAAAGCAAAAGGCCCGCTGTTTCCAGCGGGCCTTTCTTTGTTGGATCAGGTCGAGGCGATCAGCCGTCGATCGGGCCGCGGTCGAAGCCGGCGGCTTGCGCCGAGGCTGCGATTTCCTGAGCGGCTTCGATGTCGGCAGCGCGATCGGCAGCCTGGCCGGCCGCGATCACGTTCTCGCCCTTGGCCTGACGTTCAGCTTCGTCCGGCGAGCGGGCGACGTTGAGCATGACCTTGAGAGCGACTTCCGGGTGCAGGCGGATCGTGACTTCGTGCATGCCGATCGTCTTGATCGGCTGGTTGATCGCCACGTGCTTGCGCTCGACCTTGTGGCCGTCGCCCGAGTTGATCGCGTCCGCGATGTCGCGGGCGGCAACCGAGCCGTACAGCTGTCCGGTTTCGCCGGCCTGACGGATCAGCACGTAGGTCGTGCCGTCCAGCGACTGGCCTTCAGCTTGCGCTGCAGCGCGGGCTTTTTCGTTGCGGGCTTCGATCGCAGTGCGTTCGCGCTCGAAACGGGCCTTGTTGGCATCGGTCGCAAGAAGCGCCTTGTGCTGCGGGAAGAGGAAGTTGCGGGCGAACCCGTTCTTCACCTTCACCACGTCGCCGATGGCGCCGAGGTTGTCCACGCGTTCGAGGAGGATGATTTCCATAGGGTGTTCCCTCCTACTTCACGAGATACGGAAGCAGCGACAGGTGACGCGCGCGTTTGATCGCTTGCGACAGGACGCGTTGCTTCTTGGCGGAGACGGCCGTGATACGGGCCGGAACGATCTTGCCCTTCTCCGAGATGTAGCGCTGGAGAAGTTTCACGTCCTTGAAGTCGATCGCTGGGGCGTCAGCGCCAGAGAACGGGCACACCTTGCGCCGGCGGCCGAACGGGCGGCGCGACGGGAGGTTGGCGATATTGATTTTGACTTGGGCCATGTTTGTTGCTCCTAACCGCGATCAGGACGGGGGCCGCGCGGCGGACGATCGCCGAAGTCGCGGGGCGGACGGTCGCCGCGGGGAGGACGGTCGCCGAAGCCACCACCACCGCCGAAGCCGCCGCCGAAATCGTCACGGTCGCGTTTGCGATCGTCACGGTCCTTGCGGGCGATTACGGCCGAGGGCTCATCGGAGAGGGCTTCCACCTTCACGGTGAGGAAGCGCAGCACGTCCTCGTTGATGCGCAGGCGGCGCTCGATCTCATGGATCACCGGGCCGGGGGCGTCGATGTTGATGAGCGAGTAGTGAGCCTTGCGCGATTTCTTGATCGGGTAGGCCAGATTGCGGAGACCCCAGTACTCGGTCTTGCCGACCTTGCCTTCGCCATCCGTGACGATCTTGGTGATGTCTTCCACCAGAGCGTCGACCTGTTGTGGGGAGATATCGGGTCGGGTGACCACGATGTGTTCGTAAAACGCCATTTTTTATCCCTTCTTGGAGGGGCGGCGCTCCCAGTCCGAAGGGCGGACTGGTCACGATGGATCCCGCGCGCTCGGATGAGCCACAGGACCGCCTCTCACTGGAAGCGGCGGGCTATACGCGAATACGGGGCGGAATCAAGCTGGAATGCCAACTGCGGACAGGGTGTGCGGAGCCAAACTCCCGATGAATCGCAGGTTTTGAACATGGAAGCAGCCGGCATGCCCGGTAGTGCCTTGATTTTTATGGAGTCGCGCCCCTAATGCACGCGGTAAGACGGGGCAGGAAATGACGACGACTGACGGGGGCGGCGGGACATGACCACATTCGAGTATGTAAGCGTCCTGCTGGCGATCGTGATCTCGCTTGCCCTTGCCCACATGCTTACGGGTCTCGCACAGGTGATCCGGGCGCGGAAGGTTCGGTTCTCGCTGGTGCACACCGGCTATGTCGGCCTGATCCTGTTCTGCTGCGTCGATTACTGGTTCAGCATGTGGCAGCAGCGCGGCCTCGAAAGCTGGGCGCTGTGGTATGTCGGTCTCCTGCTGCTCACAGCGGCGATCCTGTATGTGGCGGCGTGGCTGATCGTTCCCGAGGTCGAGACGGGCGGAACAGTTGATCTGGTCGCGTTCGACGAGGCGAACCGACGAAAATACATCGCGGCGCTATTCATCTACATTGCAGTCGCGGTCGTGGTGAACCTGTCTATCGCAACGCTGCAGTGGGCCGTGCTGATCAATGTGGGGACGCTGCTCACGCTCGGAGCCGCCTGGCTCTGGCAGGACAAGCGCGTGCAATGGGTATGTCTCGCAGTCATTTACGCGCTGTGGGTCTACTATGCGCTCAACTTCATCCCGGCGCTTTAGAGGCTTCGTTAATGACCATCACGCCTGAACCGGCGCCGCCAGAGTCTGCCCCTGTCATGGAACTGGAGCGGCCGCGGCGCGGGGGTGGGCTGCTCGCCCGCATCACGCATCATCTGCGGACGCAGAACTGGACGGCGATTGTCATCGAGTTTCTTGTGGTGCTGCTGGGCGTGTTCCTCGCTTTCCAGCTCAACAACTGGAATGAGGAACGCGCGGCGACGGAGCGGCGCGCGGGCATAGTTGGCGCGATCATCACCAACATCAGCGATTCCCTCAGTGTGCAGACGGGGATGATTGGCGAGATCGAGAAAGGGTTGGCGGACTGGGAAAAGGCTTATGCGGCGGGCGAAAAGCCTGCTCCTTATTTCTTCCGCATCAAAGGCTCGGATACGGCGCCAACGGTGTGGACGACATTCGAGCAGATGCAGCTGACGGAGCTGCTTGATCCGGTCACGCTGTTCGACCTGGCGTTCTTCTACTCCGAACTCGACGGTGTTGGGAGGAAGTACATTCGCTATGTGACGTTCGTGGAGGACGAGGTGCTGCCCCGGGTGCTTGTGGGCGGCGAGGCGTTCTACGCGCCGAATGGCGCCCTGCTGCCGGAGTTTCGCGCCAACATGGACAGGCTGCGCGACTTTCAGGTGGAAACAGTGGAGCAGACTAGATGGGCGCGTTGTCTGGTCTATCGCCTGGAGGCGAAGGACCGCTTTGACAAAAACTGTCGGCGCGCGGGTTACGTTCTTGAGGGGATGGACGCGGGTGGGGGCATGCCATGACTGACGCGCCCGCTGTTTCCGATATTGCCGAGCCTGAAGCGCCTGTGCCGCCGCTGCGCGTATCGCTGCTTGGTCGCATCACGCATCATCTGAAGACGCAGAACTGGACGGCGGTGGCAATCGAGTTCCTTGTCGTGGTGTTTGGGGTGTTTCTCGGTTTCCAGCTGACGGCGTGGAATACCGATCTCAGCAATCAGAAGCGCGAGGCGGGCATACTTCGTGAGATCGCCGCCGACCTGAAGGAAGATCGCCAGCAGATCGCGACCGCCAGCGCGGTTACCTTGCGCCGTATGTCCGCAGCGCATCACACAATCTTGCAGGCGACGGGGAAATCGGTCGACCGCCTCAACACGCAGACAGCCTCAACTGCGTCGGTCAACCTGAGCGGTACGCTGGCCATGCCGGAATTGCCGCCGCTGGATGATGGCGCGCGACGCGGCCTGTGGGGCGCGATGGTCACCGGAATCTATCCGACACCGAGCACGACATCCTTCGATGCGCTGATTGGCGCAGGCGAGATCGGCCTGATCCGCGACGCGACGCTTGTGCGCGAAATCCAGAACTATCGCGTCGTTCTTGCAAGCTACAATGCCACGCAGAACCAGTCGCTGAGGCCGATGATCAATGATGTACGCGCTGTCGGTGAATCCTACGGCCTCGCCGCTTTTGCCGACATTGACGAGGCGGCGTTCCTCAAGCTGGTCGGGGAGACGCCGCAGCTCTCGGCGACCATCGAATCCCAGCTTGGCTGGATGGCGCTGCAGCTGACGCAGATGCAATCGGTCGATGGGGCTGCAGCTGCGCTGTTGGCGCGTATCGAGGCGATGGTCGTGGATTGAGCCCCGGATGACATGTCCTGGGCTGAATCCGTGACCAGACACTGTCCCTTGCGTCTGTGAGGCCTAGTTTCTAGGAAGCCTGATCTTCCTGATTCTTTGAGGCCTCCATGTCGTTTGCTTTCATCTTCCCCGGCCAGGGCTCCCAGGCCGTCGGCATGGGCAAGGAGCTGGCGGAGGCTTTTCCGGCGGCGAAGGCGGTGTTCGATGAGGTGGACGCGGCGCTGGGCGAGAAGCTGTCGAGCCTGATCTGGGAAGGCCCGATCGCGACGCTGACGCTGACGGCGAATGCGCAGCCGGCGCTGATGGCGGTGAGCCTTGCGGCGGCGCGGGCGCTGGAGGCCGGGTTGGGGGTGAAGATTTCGCAGGCTGCGTTCGTGGCGGGGCATTCGCTGGGCGAGTATTCGGCGCTGGCGGCGGCGGGCGCGTTGAGCGTCACGGATGCGGCGCGGCTGTTGCGCAAGCGCGGCGAGGCTATGCAGGCAGCGGCGCCGGCGGGCACGGGCGCGATGGCCGCGCTGATCGGCAAGGTGGATGTCGAAATCGCTGAAGCGATTGCGGCAGAAGGCTCGGCTGCGGGCGTCGTCGTGGTCGCCAATGACAACAACAACGGGAACGTCGTGATCTCGGGCTCGAAGGCGGGCGTAGAGGCTGCGATTGCTGCGGCCAAGACCAAGGGCGTGAAGGCCATTCCGCTGCCGGTGTCGGCGCCGTTCCACTCGCCGCTGATGGCGCCTGCGGCTGAAGCGATGCGTGCGGCTCTGGCTTCGGCGACTGTGAATGCGCCTGTCGTTCCAGTTGTCGCCAACGTGACTGCTCGGCCGGTGTCCGATCCGGCGGAGATCAAGAAGCTGCTGGTCGAGCAGGTGACGGGCCGCGTGCGCTGGCGCGAGTGCGTGCAATGGATGGCGGGGGAGGGCGGCGTGACGAAGTTCGTCGAGACGGGCGCGGGCAAGCAGTTGTCGGGCATGGTGAAACGCAATGCGCCGGAGGCCGAGACCGTGGCGCTGAACGTGCCGGCGGATCTTGAGGCGTTTGCGAAGAACTTGGGTTAGAGGATTGTGGGCGTTGGCCGATCTCCGCTCATCCTGACGAAAGTCAGGATCCAGGGCGGAAGGTTAGGCAGGCGCTGAATTTGGGATGCAGCTCGAATCCCGGACAAGGTTCGAGATCAGCCATGGGTCCTGACTTTCGTCAGGACGAGCGGTGGGAGAGGTTAGGCGCATGTTCAATCTGACTGGCAGGTTTGCCCTCGTGACCGGCGCATCCGGCGGGATTGGCGGGGCGGTTGCCAAGGCGCTGGCTGACGCGGGCGCGAAGGTGGCGCTGTCGGGGACGCGGGTTGAGGCGCTGGAGAAGACGGCCGCGGAGATCGGCGGGTCGCCGGTGATCCTGCCGTGCAACCTGTCTGACCCGGCGGCGACGGCGGCGCTGGTGGGGCAGGCGGAAGAAGCGCTGGGCGGGCTGGATATCATCATCTCCAACGCCGGACTGACGCGTGATGGCCTGCTGATGCGCATGAAGGACGAGGACTGGGACGCTGTCCTCAACGTCAACCTGGGGGCTTATTTCCGACTCGCCCGGGCGGCGATGCGGGGCATGATGAAGCGTCGTCACGGCAGAATTATCGGAATCACTTCGGTGGTGGGTGTGACCGGGAATGCTGGGCAGACGAACTATGCTGCCTCCAAGGCCGGGATGATCGGGTTCACCAAGTCACTCGCCCAGGAGGTTGCCAGCCGTAACATTACGGCCAACTGCATTGCCCCCGGTTTCATCGCCACGCCGATGACCGACGTACTGAAAGACGACCAGAAAGAGGGGCTTCTCAAGGGTATTCCAGCGGGAAGATTGGGGTCGGGGGCTGACATTGCCGCCGCCGCGCTCTATCTCGCATCAGATGAATCCGCTTACGTAACGGGCCAAACCCTGCACGTTAATGGCGGGATGGCGATGGTCTAGGCTGGCCCCTACAAGGCGGCTATGGTCAAAGGAATTCCGGCGTGTTACCGCGCCGCAACGCAGATTTTTCCGGGTCCGGCACGTAGTGTTCCGGGCCTCGACACTGGAAGGGATAAAGATGTCCGACGTGATCGAACGCGTGAAGAAAATCGTGGTCGAGCGCCTGGAAGTTGACGCCGAGAAGGTCAACGAGAAAGCCTCGTTCATCGACGACCTCGGCGCTGACTCGCTGGACCTGGTCGAGCTGGTCATGGCGTTCGAAGAAGAATTCGGCATCGAGATCCCGGACGATGTGCAAGAGCAGATCGGCACCGTGGGCGACGCTGTTCGCTTCATCAAGGAACGCGTCTAACTCACGCGCGCCCCGGCTCGGAGCCCCATCATGCGGCGCGTTGTCATAACCGGCATGGGACTCGTGACTCCTCTGGCCAACGGCCGCGAGGCGTCGTGGAAGAAGCTCATCGCCGGTGAGTCGGGCCTCAAGAAGGTCGATCTGTTCGAGACGGGCGACCTTGCCTGCAAGATCGGCGGACAGGTTCCGTGGACAAGCGGGCGCGGCGGTGGCTCGGCCGACGATCCGGACTCGTTCAATCCTGAAAAGACGATGTCGCCGAAAGAACAGCGGCGCGTTGACGAGTTCATCCTGTACGCGATGGCGGCGGCTGATGAGGCCATCGCCGACGCGGGCTGGCTGCCGGAAACGTATGACGACAAGATCCGCACCGGCGTGATGATCGGGTCGGGCATTGGCGGCCTCAAGGCGATTGCCGACACCGCGATCGAGCTGCACGAAAAAGGACCGCGCAAGGTCTCGCCGTTCTTCATTCCGTCGGCGCTGATCAACCTCGCGTCGGGCCAGGTCTCGATCAAGTATGGCTTCAAGGGTCCGAACCACGCGGTTGTGACCGCGTGCGCCACGGGCGCGCATGCGATCGGCGACAGTGCGCGTCTGATCCAGTGGGGCGATGCGGATGTGATGGTGGCCGGTGGCTCCGAGGCTTCGGTGTGCCGCATCGGTTATGCCGGGTTCATCGCGTGCCGGGCGATGTCGACCTCCTACAACGACACGCCGACCAAGGCTTCGCGGCCTTACGACAAGGACCGCGACGGCTTCGTGATGGGCGAAGGCGCGGGCATTGTCGTGCTGGAAGAGTACGAGCATGCCAAGAAGCGCGGCGCGAAGATTTACGCGGAAGTCGTAGGCTATGGCCTGACCGGCGACGCGTTCCACATCACCTCGCCGGACGAAACGGGCGATGGCGGCGAGCGGGCGATGCGCACGGCGCTGCAGCGTTCGGGGCTGGATTCTTCCGAGATCGATTATGTGAACGCGCATGGCACATCGACGCCGGCGGGTGATGAGATCGAAGTGCGGGCGGTTGCGCGCGTGCTGGGCGATGCGGCTGCGAGTTCACACCTGTCGTCGACCAAGTCGGCCATTGGGCATTTGCTCGGGGCGGCGGGTTCGGTGGAAGCGATCTTCTGCGTGCTGGCGATCCGCGATGGCATCATTCCGCCTACGCTGAACCTCGATAATCCCTCGTTCGATAGCCCCATCAACCTCACGCCCCACAAGGCCGTGAAGAAGAAGGTGCGCGCGGCGCTGTCCAACTCGTTCGGGTTTGGCGGCACCAACGCGGCGCTTGTGCTGAAGGCGCCGGACTGATCTCCCAACTCATGGCAGTCTCGTCTTGCAGGCGGCCTGGGTAGTGCGGGCCGTCCGGGCAGGCTAAGACTCGCAGACACTCACCAGGGAGTTCTCCGCTTGGGCAAGCTGTTTGGCATCCTGATCACACTGATGGTGCTTGGCGCTGCGGTCGCGGGCGGCGGCTGGTTCTGGCTGAACGGGCAGTACACAGCCGAAGGCCCGGCCAGCGAGGACGGCAAGCCGCGCCTCGTGGTGGTGGAGAAGGGCGCGGGGACGCAGGCCATCGCCACGAAGCTCAAGGAAGCAGGCGTCATCACGGATGCTGACCAGTTCAGGCTGATCCTGCGTGCGCGGGAGTTCACGGGCGAGAAGCCGGTGATGAAGGCGGGCGAGTACGCGATCCCGAGTGGCGCGAGCATGGAAGCGGTGGTCGCCGAGCTGACGGGCGGCGCGTCGATGCAGTATGCGGTGATCATTCCCGAGGGGCTGAGCAACTTCCAGATCCTGGAGATGCTGACCGGGAAGACGTGGAATTCCACGGTCGGCGCCGACCTCTCCTACAAGCTGACCGGCGAGGCCCCGGCCGATCTGACCGAAGGCGTGCTTCTGCCCGGGGATTATGCGGTTTCGCGCGGCGATACGGTGGCCGATGTGGTGAAACGGATGCGCGATGCGCAGAAGGCGTTGCTTGACGCGTTGTGGGACAAACGTGCGGCCGATGTTGCGGTGAAGACGCGCGATGAGGCCATCATCCTTGCGTCGATCGTCGAGAAGGAAACCGGGAACGCCGACGAGCAGCCGACGGTGGCGGGGCTTTACTCCAACCGCCTGCGGCAGGGCATCCGCATGCAGGCGGATGCGACCATCGTCTATGGCATCACCAAGGGTGTGCCGCTGGGGCGTTCGATCACGACCAAGGAGATTGGCGGGGCGAATGACTGGAATACCTATCAGCGCGACGGCCTTCCGAAGACGCCGATCTGCAACCCGGGCGCGGGCGCGATCCGCGCGGCGCTGAACCCGGGCAAGACGGACGCGATCTACATGATGGCGGATGGAACGGGCGGACACCTGTTCTCCAAGACCTATGCCGAGCACCAGCGCAACGTTGATGCGTACTGGAAACTTCGCAGGGCGAACGAAGCCGCAGGCAAGGATACGCCGGCAGTCCGACAACAGCAGCGTTGAGGCGAGGCCGGGCATGATCAGGGGCATGACAGGCTTCGGCCGGGCGCAGGGACAGGGGCCGTGGGGCGCGTGGGTCTGGGAAGTGCGCTCGGTGAACGGCAAGGCTGTGGACCTGCGCACAAACCTGCCGCCGGGGTGTGATGCGATCGACTTCGAGGCGCGGAAGCGCATGAAGGAGCGCTTCCAGCGCGGTAGCGTCCAGCTTCAACTGAAAGTGGACTGGACGCGCGACGCTGCCACCACGCAGGTCGATACGCGCGAACTGGCGCGGCTGGTCAGGCTGTCGCGGAACTGGTCGCGATCTGGCGCGGCGCCGGCGCGGATGGATGGCTTGCTGGCGACGCCGGGCGTGATCAAGGGCGTCAGCCGGACGAGCGCGGCGGTGGACGAGCAGACTGCCAAGGATCTGCTGGCGGGGCTGGATGCTGCGCTGGACATGCTGAGCGAGGCGCGGGCGCGCGAGGGCGCTGGGCTGGGCCAATTGCTGACCAGCATGCTGGCACAGATGGAGCAACTGTCGCGGCAGGCGGGAGAGCAGGCGGGGCGGCAGCCCGAGCTGGTGCGCGAGCGGTTCAAGGCGCGGCTGCTGGAGATAGCCAAGGACGCCAGCATCGATCAGGACCGGGTGGCGCAGGAGGTTCTGGTGATGGCCACGCGCGCGGATGTGCGCGAGGAGCTGGACCGCCTTTCGGCTCACATCATTTCTGCCCGCGCCATTCTGGTTTCGGGCGAAGCGGTTGGAAGGAAGCTGGACTTTCTGTGTCAGGAGCTTAACCGGGAAACCAACACGCTCTGCTCGAAATCGGCCAGCCTGGAGCTGACCAATATCGGGCTGGCGCTGAAATCGCTGATCGACCAGTTCCGGGAGCAGGTCCAGAATGTCGAGTGACGGCACGAACCGGGAGCGCCCGCGGCGCGGAGTGATGTTCGTGATCTCGAGCCCTTCGGGCGCGGGAAAAACGACCCTGTGCCGGCGGCTGATTTCCGAAGTGCCGGGCGTGCAGCTGTCGGTTTCGGCGACGACGCGGACGCCTCGTCCCGGCGAGGCCGATGGGGCGGATTATCACTTCCGCTCGGTTGAGCAGTTTCAGAGCATGATCGACCGCGACGAGTTCCTGGAATGGGCGCGGGTATTCAAGAATTGCTACGGCACGCCGCGCAGCGAAGTTGAGGCGCGGCTTGTGGCTGGGCAGGACGTGGTGTTCGACGTCGATTGGCAGGGCGCGCGGGCGCTGAAGACGATCCGGCCGGGCGATGTGTGCTCGGTGTTCATCCTGCCGCCGTCTCTGCCGCAGCTGAAGCAGCGGCTGGAAGGGCGGCCGGGCGCGGACGAGAAGTCGGTGCAGAGCCGGCTTGATGGCGCGGGGCAGGATATCCTGCGGTGGGGCGAGTACGACTATGCGATCGTGAACGACAATCTCGATACGGCTTTCACGGAGCTGCGCTCGATCCTGATGGTGGAGCGGCTGCGGCGTGCGCGGGCCCCGCTGGGCATCATGGTGGACCAGCTTCTGAAGGACGCGCGGCTCGCGACGAAGACGCAGAGCGGGAGTGCGACTGGGGAGGGGAGTTAGGCCCCTCGTTGTAAGTTGTGAGTGCAGAAAAAGAGAGGCCCGCTGTTTCCAGCGGGCCTTTGTCGTTGTGGATTTGGCCTGGCGTTTACGGCCGGGCTTTCGCGGCGGCTTCCTGAGCGGCCTTCTCGTCGTTGGCGCGCTTGATGACGTAGGCAAGGATGTTGTCGGTTTGCTCCTCGGTCAGCGTGGCCTTGAAGCCCGGCATGCCGCGCTGGGCGCGGTCGCCTTCGCGGACTGCGCCGTTCCACTGTCCGCGCGCAGCGAGCAGGGCGGAGTAACGCAGGTCAGGCGCGATGGCGCCGGCGACTGGCACGGAGGCCGCGCCGTGGCAGACGGCGCAGTTCTGGCCGAACAGCAGCTCGCCGGAGGCGACCGTTTCGTTGCTGGCGGTCAGCAGCGGCGGGTCGATCTTCACGGTGACGGGTGCGCCGCCGACCGTCGTCGGGAGAACGGCAGGAAGGGTGGCCGTGCCGCCGAGACGATAGACGAGGATGCGCGAGTTGTTCGCGCTGGAGGGCACGGTGCGCGTCTGGCCGATCGGAAGGCCGCGTGCGCCGACGAGAATGGCGATCTGCTGTTCGCCATCGACCGTGAAGGTCGAGGGCGCGGCGACGACCTTGGCCTGCGTCGGGGCGGACCAGAGTTTCTTGCCGGTGCGCGCGTCGTAGGCGTTGAACTCGCCGGCATGGTTGCCCGAGAAGACGAGGTTGCCGGACGTGACCATGACGCCCGTGCCGCCGCGCGGATCGGTGTTCGGGACGCGCCAGACTTCCTTCTTCGCAATGGGATCCCACGCGATGAGGTAGGCCTCGGTTTTCGGCGCTGTGCCGCCGGCGACGACGGGCGTGACGCCGGCGCCGGCGGTGAAGCCGATGCCGGTGTTCCAGCCCTTGAGGTTGACCTCGAAGTTGGCCGGCGATGCGTAGGTGGACGACGACACGTGGACCGGCAGGTAGACGAGGCCGGTTTCGGGGCTGAACGCCATCGGGTGCCAGTTGTGCATGCCGAGGGCGGCGGGCGCGACGACGGCGGCCACGCCGGTCTTGTCGAAGCGGGCCTCTGGAATTTCAACCGGGCGGCCGGTCTTCATGTCGACGTGGGTGGCCCAGGTGAGCGGTGCGAATTTCTCGGCGCTGATGAGTTCGCCGGTTTTCGCATCAAGCACGTAGAAGAAGCCGTTCTTCGGCGCCTGCATGACGACGCGGCGCTTGCCAGCCGGATAGTTGAGGTCGGCGACCATGATCGGCTGGGTGGCGGTGTAGTCCCACGTTTCGCCTGGGGTTGTCTGGTAGTGCCAGATGTACTTGCCGGTGTTGGGATCGAGCGCGACGATGGAGGAAAGGAACAGGTTGTCGCCGCCGCCGGGCGAGCGGTATTTCTGGTTCCACGGCGTGCCGTTACCGGTGCCGACATAGATGATGTCGAGCTCCGGATCGTAAGCCATGCCGTCCCAGAGGGTGCCGCCGCCGCCGAGCTTCCACCATTCGCCATTCCATGTGGGGAGAGCGATGTCCGTCAGCTCAGGCTGTTCTTGCGGACGGGCCGGATCGCCGGGCACGGAGTACCAGCGCCAGGCCTGCTCGCCGGTTTCGGCGTCGTAGGCGGTGACGTAGCCGCGCACGCGGTATTCGGCACCGCCGTTTCCGATGATGACCTTGCCTTTGACGATGCGGGGCACGCCCGTGATCGTGTAGGGGAGCGTGGTGTCGGTGGTCTGCTTTTCCCAGACGACCTTGCCGGTCTTGCCGTCGAGCGCGATCAGGCGGCCGTCGAGGGCGCCGACATAGATCTTGCCGTTCCAGGCAGCGACGCCCCGGTTGACGACGTCGCAGCAGGCGTCTGCGCCCTTGGCGCGATCGATTGCGGGATCATAGGCCCAGAGCAGCGAGCCTGACTTGATGTCGTAGGCTTTCACCATCGACCACGCGGTGGTGAGGTACATCACGCCGTCGACGACGACCGGGGTCGATTCCTGGCCGCGTTCTGTGTCGATGTCGGCGTACCAGGCGAGGCCAAGGCCGCTGACGTTTGTCTCGTTGATCTGATCGAGGCCGCTAAAGCGTTGTTCGCGATAGTCGCCTCCGGCGAGAAGCCACGAGCCCGGCTCCTTGTTCGCGGCGATGAGGCGGTCGGCGCCGATGGCGGCAGCACCAACGGCGTTGGTGGTGGACGCGGGAGGGGGCGAGCCCGTAGAGGCTGTGGGTGTGTTGCCGCAGGCCGACAGGCCAAGCAGCAGGGCAGGCGCGGCGACGGCCAGCGACATAAGATAGGCGCGCATTCGGACTCTCTCCCTGGGCGGCCTTTGCGGCCTTCTTTTTTGGTCATGATAGCGGCGTGCGATTTCTCCCCCGCAGGCCGACCAGACCGCAAACTAGATGCGTGCGGCCCTTGCGGCAATACGGGGGAGTTTCCTGCCTCGCTTACAGGTTGCCGCAGGCAGGACAGTCGATAAGTCTGGGGAAATGAGCGGTCGACTCGATGGTATTGCGACGAAAGCGGGGAAACGCCTGCCGATGGCCCCGGCGGATCGCGCGATTGTGTCCGTTGCCGACGGGGTCTCCGGCGACTGGCGGGGCACGCAGAAGACCCGGCAGGTGACGGTGCTTTTCGCCGAGGACTGGGCGCGGGCGGTCGTAGGGCTCGATCCTGCTGCGCCGTGGACGGTGACGCGGGCGACACTGCTGGTGAGTGGGCTGGTGAACCCGCAGCGGGCGGGGGACGTGATCGCCATTGGGGATGTTCGGCTGAAGGTTACGGGCGAGACGCAGCCGTGCGTGCGGATGGACGAACAACTGGCCGGGTTGTGGGACGCGATGCGGCCGGACTGGCGCGGCGGCGTGACGGCGCGCGTGGTCGCGGGCGGGGAGATCGCTGTGGGGGACGTGGTGAGGTGGGCGGAGTAGCTTGTGGCGACGTCGGTGAGCCCGAGGCCTCGTGGTGCGACGGGTGCGAGGTTCGCTCGCTGCTCACCAAGAGGCCTCTTCCGGCACAAGCTCTCAAATCACGATCGCTCGTTCGTGCAGCGCGTCCAGGGCCGCTTCCGGCGAGTTGGTGTCGGCCATAAGCTGGAGGAAGGACTCCGGCAGGAAGCCGCCTTCGATCATGTGGTCGACCAGCTTGAAGTAGGGCTGCCAGTAATTGTTCTCGGACAGGAAGGCCATTGGCTTGCGATGCAGCGAGAGCTTGGCCCAGCTAAGCGTCTCGACGGCTTCTTCCAGCGTGCCGATGCCGCCGGGGAGGACGATGAGGCCATCGGCCTCGTCGAGCATCGCCTGTTTCCGCTGGTGCATGTTGTCGGTGTAGCGGTTCTCGATGCCGTCGAGCACGCCTTCGAGGTCGCGCAGGAAGTGGGGCATCACGCCAAGCACCTTGCCGCCGGCATTGCGGGCGGACGTGGCGACCGCGCCCATCAGGCCGACATCGCCGCCGCCATAGACGGTGCGCCAGCCGCGCTTGGCGATGGACGCGCCGAGGCGGCGGGCGAGGTCGATATAGCCTGGGTCGGATCCGGGAGCGGAGCCGCAGTAGACGGTGACGGACTTGATGCCGGGCATTCTTCTTCTCACTTTTCTTGAGGAACATAGATGCGACGGTTCGGGCCGTGGGGGAAGCGGGGAGACCCGCTGTTGGCGCGCTCTGACTACTGACAGGGCGCTGGCGGGAGCATGGGGCTGGGAACTCTGGCGTTTCCCCATGTGGGAGCCTATCTGTGCGCCATGGCCATGCACCCCCACGCGAAATCCCCGTCCGACGTCGATGGTCTGGAGACAGGCGACGCGGGCCTTGGCGTATCGATGAGCCGGATCGGCCGCATCATGGCGCGGCCGGAGTTGAAACGCTGGCGGCTGGTGATGCTGGCGGCGCTGTTGCTGACGCTGGCGAGCAAGGTGTTTGCGGTTTACGCGCCTGTGTTCTTCGGGGACGCCATCAACCGGATGACGGGTCCGGACGCTGCTGTGGCCGCGGTGGTGGTGTTGCTCGCGTGGTGGACGGGCGCGCGGATTCTGTCCGCGAACCTTCCCTATCTGCGTGATGCGCTGTTCGCGCCGGTGAGCCAGGAGGCGCAGCGGCTGATCGCGGTCGAGGCGTATGGGCATGCGCAGAACCTGTCGCTGTCGTTCCACCAGACGAGGCGGACGGGCGCACTCAACCGCGTGATCGACCGGGGCGTTGCGGCGCTGGATTACTTGATCCGCTTTCTGGCGTTCAACATCGGGCCGACGATCATTGAGCTGGCGCTGGCGGCGTTCGTGCTGACGACGCGCTATAGCTGGATTTCGGCCGTGATCGCGGTCGTGACGGTGGCGCTGTATGCGGTGTTCACCGCGCTGCTGACCAACTGGCGGGTGGAGCAGCGGCGCAAGTTGAACCTCGCGGATACCGAGCTGCGGGCGCTGGCGGTGGACAGCCTCACGAACTTCGAGACGGTGAAGGCGTTTGCGGCGGAGACGCGCGAGACGGAGCGGTATGACGCCGCGATGCGCGTCTACAACAGGAACATGGTCGAGGTGTCGCGCTCGCTGGCGCTGCTGAATGCGGGGCAGGACATCATCATGGCGCTGGGCCTTACGGGCGTTGCCGTGGTCACCGCGTTTGCGACATTCAACGGTCAGGTTCAGGCGGGCGACATGGCGGCGGTGGTGCTGATCATGAGCAATCTCTACCGGCCGCTGTCGATCCTCGGCTTTGCGTTTCGCGAGATCAAGCAGGGGGCGGTGGATCTGGA
>Ga0105048_10009417_pt1 | contig 15543 bp, 11 predicted proteins | sample MAT05_FD_78382 | JGI IMG/M metagenome (GOLD analysis project Ga0105048, IMG submission 78382) | Freshwater microbial communities from Lake Fryxell liftoff mats and glacier meltwater in Antarctica - MAT-05 | ecosystem: Environmental > Aquatic > Freshwater > Ice > Liftoff microbial mat | place... | reverse complement strand
GACTCCACCGTCAACATAGTACTACAGCGACAGTTGCGATAGGAGGTCCAGAATTCCGCTCAACTCAGTTTCTCTAGCATATGTCCGTAGGCACGTTCGTCGGCTATAAGACCGCCCGAAAAGAGCCATTTGAGAGTGTTTCAACTAACTGTCGCTGTAGTAATAGAGCGACCGGCAATAGGCAGGTACACCGAATCGGTGACACGCATTAATCGTCATGTTGAGGAACGAAACACCTCGCCGGTAGGCCGTGTTCGTTGGGAAGAGGGCGAGTGCCCAGGGACAGACGTCCATCGGAGTGACCCTTCGTTCCTCAGGGTGACGACTGAAGGGGCGAAGACGTTAACCTGTTGCCGGTCGCGCTCAAGCAAAACGACGTCTTGAAAACGAAAGACGACGAGCAAAAACTGCCCGTCGTCTTCAGTCCCTTCTCGGAATACTGAACTCGATCTACCAGTGAATCTCGACTCGTGTGCCATACCCGGCAAAATCGAACAGAAGGGCGGCGGCCGATGGTTCGAGGGCGATACAACCACCGGTAGGACCGTCGCCATTCTTCAAAACGCTTCCATTCTCATTCATCGAATACGAATGGAAGCCGTTGATGCGCGACGCATCGAACCCTACCCAATATTCAATGTACGCCTGCCCCCATTCGGTCCAGGCAAGATCCTCGTGCTTTCCGTAGACAGAGTAGGTGCCGACCGCAGTGGCATAAAAGCCATCGTCAGACTCGTCCCAACCCATCGCCGCCCAGTAACTTCCGACGACCTCATCTCCTTCGAACAGCGTCACGGTTTGCGACGAGCGATTGACATCGATCCAGCGCTCGGGACCCGTTGCTACCAGTCCGTCAAACGAAACGAATTCGCTCCAGACGTACGCACGTTGACCGTAGAAATCGATCGGAACAAAACCGTTGACCTGATCGCCGATAACCGTCACTTCAGCACCGCTGTCAAGCCGGTCCATTACCCAGGCTTCGGTGCTGGCATCAGCTCGCACATTCAGGCCATCGGTAGCGACCCAGGCAGTTGCCGCATATCCGCCAACGCCGCTGTCGTCACTCCAGCCAGGCGATCCATCGACCAGCAGGTATGCGCCATACGACCAACCCTGAAGGCCGTTGTAATCGATGTAATACCAACCATCAGAAGTCGGACCATCGAGCACGGTAACGTAATCATCCTGCGTCATCTGCAGAATGATGTTTGCCCAGGTACCGGCATCGTCGCGGAGATTGAGAACATCGGCGTTGACTGAACCGGCGCTTTCGGCGGAGACCGGCCGCTGGGGGAGTGCGGCCAATACGGAGAATATGAGGAGAAAAGCTATGAAACCATGAACGACCCGGTTACTCGCAAATTCAGCGTTACGTAAACGCTGCCGCGATCTCCGGGTCACTAGACCCGAGACGAGCATCGACGCCCCCTTCCCTCGTTTCGATTTCCGCTCTTCCGATCCGACGAAGTAGCCAGCCTCGTCGTGCGGTTGGAATTTTGGGTTCCTGCAAGAACCACGGTACCAACGTACTCGCTCATTCACGGGTTGGTGAATGCCCCGGTAGTCCTTGTAGTCTACCGGACCTTCGTGGGGACTTGTCAACACGGCAATGCCGTGAATTCAGCAATTCGCGACAATCTGGCAATTCTCCGGCTGAAATCTCCGCGTACGTACGCGACATCGTGCTTAATCGGAGGGATACGTTGCCATCGTGTCAAATGTGAATGTGATGATGGTTACGTCAACTTCCATGTCCACGTAGATTTGCGATTTCGCCCCAGCTATCCCATTACCAATGGATTTCCACTCGCGTGCCTATGTCAACAAACCTGAAAATCGTTGCGGCATCACCTGGCTCGGTCGAAACACATCCCGCGGTGGTTCCCCAACCACCATTGAGTACATCGCCTTCCGCATCCATGGTCCATGAATGAAAGCCGTTGAACCGCTCTTCATCGAATCCCGCCCAATATCGGAAATAGGCATCCGCAAACGGGGTATAGGTCAACTCTTCAATCTTCTGGTAAATCCAATAGGTTCCGACCGCGGTTGCATAGAAACCTTCGCTGAGATCCTTGCTGACCGAAGCATCGAACCGACTTATCTGGCTGTCACCAACATAGAGCCGCACTTCAGCGGTCGATCGATTGACATCGACCCACCACTCCGCGGACGGATCGGTTTCGTTTTCCCAGCTCGCGTCAAGCGACCAGATTGAAACGAAACCGGATCGCCCACCCGATTGCACCAGGACATACTCATCGATTACCGGACTGAGGAGCGTGACGACAAACCCGTGCCGGAACCAACCCAACTCGATTGACCAGCTGCCCGGTTGATCGTAGAAAGGAAGGTCCTCCCGGCACGTGGCCCGCTGCTCAAAAATAAGCAACCAACCCGCGATCCAACCAGTAGTTTCTTCCGAACCGTCTACCGATTGCACCAGATACCAACCGCCAACGGACGGACCGTCCAGGAGCAAAACAGTCGTGCCGGGGACAAACTCGGCCACAACATCCGCATACTCATCGGGCTCACTTCGAACGTTGGTGAAGTCATCCCAGACGGTTGTTGCGTGAACATCGAACCATTCAGCGGCGGAGACCGGCCGAGACCTGATAGTAGGGATTCCGGTCGCAATCAGGCATGCGCCTGATAGGAACGATCGGCGACTCAATGAGAATTGGTGACAGCCTAACGATTGCAAAGCATGCTCCCGATGCACGACGTTGCGAGCCGATCGGCCGCAATCACTCGTGCGATGGAACGAAGCGACGCGATTGCGCCGCACGGGAGCAGCCGCGACGTCCAGGGAGGACGCAGGGTCACGGCGTTATCTTGCAATGGTATCGAGGGGAGTATTGAAAGGGCATGACCCGGCAGTCACTTGCCGGACCCTGTACAGACATACGGAGGGACTAATCTCAGAAGGACTTTTGGCGCCCGGACGACCGACGCAGAGATGCCGGAGCACTCCCCGATTCTGAAACCCGAACTAGATCGACCAGTGAAGTCGCTGAATCGCCAGAGCCTCGTCTATCGCTTTACCAGCATCGAGTCCGATCGTCGTGACCGCTGGCAGATTGGTTGCCCGGATACCGTACGGTTCCGGCACAATCGGCGGCATAGCACCATCATCGGTCAACGCTTCGATGATCGCGGCAGTACAGTACGGCGCATATTCGGCAGCATACCCACCCTCCTGTGCAACGACCATCCGCCCCTGGCATATCGTCTCCGCGAGGTCCATCATCGTCAATGTCATCTCGCGGTAATCCCCGGTCGTCAATGACATTCGGCCCAACGGGTCAAAAATGCTCGCATCCTGACCGGCCGAAACGAAGATAAGTTCAGGATCGAACTGAAGCGTGATCGGCAGAATGATCTTATCGAACGCACGCCGATATCCCGCCATACCGGTTCCCGCGGGCATGGGTATATTGACGGTGAACCCCGTTCCAATCCCCTCGCCTGTCTCATCCGCTTTGCCAAGTGCCGTCGGGTAGAGTTCATCCTGGTGAATCGAGATGAAGAGCACATCCGGGTCTTCGTAAAAACCGTGCTGAGTTCCGTTACCGTGGTGGACGTCCCAATCAAGAATCAGAATCTTCTTCACACCAAATCGTCGCTGAGCGTGCCTGGCAGCGACCGCAACATTGTTGAAGACACAAAACCCCATTCCATAACCGGGCATCGCGTGGTGTCCCGGTGGACGGACGAGCGCATGCGCATGCTTCACGGTGCCGATCAGGACCGCATCCACGGCGGCCATGACACCGCCCGCAGAGAGCCGGGCAATCCGCTCTCCGCCGGCCCCAATCGGAGCTCCGTCTCCGGTTTCACCGCCGGTGGCGTCCAGCGTCTTGACCTTCTCCAAATAGTCGGCGGTATGAAATGCGAGCAGCGATTCGTCATCAGCTTCGTATGCGGGGATCCGAATGAGCCGGTCGCTGATTCCCAGCAGATCGACGAGCAACTTCGCCCGGCCGACAAGATGCGGACTTGAAACATGCGCGATCGGTTCGGGGAAGGGATGGGCAACATTGTCGCCGAAGCGGAACCCGATACCCGTGTCATGCCAGAGATATCGGTCCTCGAAAACCAGTCCCGTTCCAGAACCTTCCATCACCCACTCCGCTCGACTATTCCGCAACCTGACTGCACGGGGAGACTAACAAACCACATGACGCTCGTCGATAGGCTAGACAATTGCACTGGCTTAAAGCAAAGATCGGCCACCGGGTGCCGGCGGCCGATCGTTCAGTTCAATAGAGGAACCCTTGCGAAACTAGTTCTGGTAGATCGCGAGCGACATGCCATCCATTACACTCCAGATATACTGGAAGTCCGCCCACGAATAGTGGCGTGCTCCGCCGATCGCTGGATCGGACACCCAGACGCCAGTATCATCATAGCCATAAGCGACTACGACATGCATTCCGGCAGTCACTTTGTACGCCACACCGTCTGTCTCGTCGATGATGCTCTGATCGCCCCAGAGCCCGACCCAAACAATGACGGGAACGTCGGCATCGATTCGATCGATCAACAAGGACGTGTCACCACCAGTGTAGAAAACTTCACCGCGAAACCCGACATCCGGCAGAACATTCGCAAGCGGTTCCGCGTAGACACCGTAGTCTGTGGTGTTTCCCCACCAGCCATTGATATCCCCTCGGTAACCCCAATGCGGGTTGGATGACCATCCCACCAGGTCATCGAAGACGTACTCGGAGATCCCGTTGCCGTATGCCGCCGTCGCGATGTAGAGCGAGGCATACTCACAACTCAGGTTTCGTTGCTGCACGTAGAAGGGAATACCTGAAACGAAAACACCACCGGTACCATCCGGTGAAGAACCCGCACTTGCGACCTGAACGTCGGGCACCGTACCTTCGACCGTGAGAAACTTCTCTTCGTCAGCGCAGCTCCCACCAAAGCCGAGACCGATGAACAAACCAGTGAGGTAGCCATCGGCCACGTTCACATCGAGCCAACCTTGCCCGGAAGCGCCGCCAGTTTCGACAGTGAGATGCGCAATACCATCGCCATTCGTCACCTGGCGATCAGCCGAGATGAGTTCCTCTCCGTTGAAGAGCGCGATCGAAACCTCGGTCGAAGAAATGGCATTGCCGCCACCTCGAATTTCAATCCCGAGATCCAAACTGCAACCGACGGCAGGCCGTGTCGAACTCACTTCGATCCACGACGTGACGTCAACTGTCCCTGCTGCAAAAACCGGCGTCGCAAGCGGAGCCATCGAAAGTACGAGCAGAGAAAGGGCGACGAATGCCGCGCCTCGAATAGACCGATTCATATACCCAAACCCCCGGCAGTGATCACGACTGGCGGTGCCACTTTTGGCCACGTTCCGCGAGGAAGTCGTGCTGGCTCCCCTGTGCCACGCGTTTCGTGAAGTTACGGTCAAACTGCAACAGCTTCACAAAAACGACAATCCTCGGTACCTTATCACAACTCATCGGCGGAATCACCTGCCGTACTTCTCAAACGTGACAGTATTCACAACGGATGTAGGTAGCATTCACGAACTAACGTCCCGTTCGACCATTTTTCGTCCCGAACAATTGATCATTCTGATATGCTTCCCGAGTTGAGTCTGTAGTGAGACCGGATCGCGCAAACTGCAAGAATGACCTCATGTTCGAGGCGCAGAATTGCGCTTTATGGCATCTGAGAAGGAGAAATTCGCTTCACAATGGCACGAGCAGTCACGTCGACGGATCGCGCGATTATTCGCCTTCTTCAAGAAAACGCCCGCGTCTCCTACGCCGAATTGAGCCGAGCAACAGGGATCCCGGAATCGACCGTTCGTCGCCGCATGGAACGGTTGCAGCATCGCGGAATCATCGAGTTCGCAATGCTTGCCGAACCGACCAAGCTCGGGTATGAAATCCGGGCGATGATCGGTCTTCGCATCGAGTTGACTTCGTTGACAGAGATTGCGGAAACACTCCGAGGGTTCAACGAGGTCACCTTTGCCGCATTTTTGACCGGCAGCTTCGATGTCATGATTCAGGTGGTCGTGCAGTCACAGGAAGCTCTGGTCGAATTCCTGACACAGCGAATTGCCCGCATTGAAGGAGTTCGCTCCACAGAAACGTTTGTCATGCCCTGGATCATCAAACCGGTTACCTCCTGGATTCTTCCAGAATACCGGGAGCCAGAAATTTCTCCAGATGACCTGGCTGATGACAATGACGGATTCGGCGATTTCGCTGAAACCGTTCCTGCCCCGAGAAAACGCGGCCGCCCTCGCAAAGTCGCGGCAGTCCGCTAAGGTTCACTGCAGACCCCGCGGTCGATGATCGCGGGGTCTCGCTTTGCCCGATCATTCACCGAAAAAGATGCGTCGTGCCGCTTCGTTCGCTACCAGACCGTCCGGTCCCTTTGCGAATATCGTCGAGAATCCGCCGGCCGTCGGATCCTGTTCACGTGCAACGGCCACGCGTTCACGCCGTTGATCTGACTCGGGCCCCTCTTCGGTTACCAAAATCGCGAGCCAGTGAGCGTGTTGCCGCAGAACCTCGAAGTAGGCTGCTCGCTGCCGCCCGAATTCCTCAATGGCTGCCTGCCAGTCTTCCGTGGTCGCCAGCAGTTCACTCAAAATCCTCACGTCGCGCAAGACAAGCGAGATGCCGTTGCCGACACTTGGGTCGTTCGCACCGGCGGCATCTCCGATCAATACGACTCCAGAGCCACTGATTGATTCCGACCATTCATCGGCATTCGAAAAGAACGCAATCGGACCAGCGACTGTTGTACCGTCCCAGCTGCCTTCAGGGTAAAGACGCGCAAGGAATCGGATGGCTTCTGAGCCGGAATGATCCGACATGACATCGAGATTACGATCTGCTGCGGTCACGAGATACGCACGCGCTCGGCCCGCGCCTTGCGGCATCACAAAAACACGACCACCCGGGAACGAAGCCTCGTGAGTGGCGTTGTCGGCAAGGGCGAGACCATCGACCAGCACTCCACCGAATCGGTGATGGGGCTGGTCTGCCAGGGTTTTCGACTCCATCGCTCGGCGTGTTGCGGAGTGCCGACCATCGGCGCCGACGATCAATCGAGCCTGAACGGCTTCGAGCCGCCCTTCAACCAACACGGTGATCCCTGCACATTCGCCGGGGCGGATTTCGGTGACCTTTGCAGGTCGGAGAATGATCGCCCCACCTTCCCGGGCAGTCGCAATTGCAGCTTCCTGCAATTTCGGGTGATGAACCCCGATCTCCGGCAACCCGTCGATAGAGACGTCTTCCCAGTGGAAGGGCTCTTTCGGCGATCGATCCTCGTACGATTGCCAGATCGGGAGCGGCTGAGCACCAGCGGCTGTCAGCACATCAGCGAACCCTATCCGTGTTGCCTCAGCCACTCCCCAGGGGTGAATCCCTTCGCCCCGCACCCGATCACGGAATCGCAGCTCCCGCTCGATGACCAGCACCGAACGTCCATTGCGGGAGAGCACGGCCGCCAGGGCTGATCCGGCAATGCCACCACCCACGATCGCGACATCGTACGTATTCATTGCGTTGCCTTGCTGCCGACGTTAATCATTCGTCGGAGGACCGCTATATGTTCCGGCGTCGTGCCGCAACACCCTCCGACGATGCTCGCACCTGCTTCGATCCACTCCATCGCCGCCGCACCATAGCTTTCGCCAGTCACTGTCCGATCGATTTCCCAACCAACAGAATCGTCGACGACGCCGAGATTTGCGTAACCACCAATGGGTAGGTCCGTCAGTTCCCGGAGAGCGGGAAGCACCCGGGTGATCACTGGTCGCGGAGTGCAATTGATGAATATCGCCGAGACAGGTTGCCGCATTATTCGCGAAACGGCACGGTCCAGATCTTCGCCGCTGAGCAATTTGCCGTCGTCTCCAAGAACGAACCCAACTGTCACCTCGAGTCCGGTTTCGAGAGCGGCGATCGCGGCAACCTCTGCCTCGGCGATGAGGGGCATGGTTTCGATCATAATAAAATCCACCCCCGCATCGGCGAGATTGCGGGCCTGACGGCGATGTTCCTCGAGCGCTATGGCCGGATCCGGAGAGAGCCAAGGTGAGTAGCAATCCTCCAGCGGCGCGATGGAACCGGCCACCAACGCATCACTCCCTACCTGTTCGGCAGCTTCCCGGGCGAGCCGAACGGCAAGCTGATCCAGGGTCGTCGATTCTTCGGCTTCGCGATCCGCCCTGACCAACATCCGACCAGTGGATCGAAACGTGTTCGTAACCAGAATGTCCGCACCGGCGCGCGCATAGTCAGCGTGAATCGACCGCACGTCGTCAGGCGCGTTGATCAATCCCAAGGCTGACCAGAGGGGCAAGTAGGTGTGAGCCCCCCGACGATCGAGTTCGGTACCCATCGCGCCATCAATCAGGAGCTCGCCACCGGTCTTGAGCCGGTCCGAGAACGGTCCAGACCTCACGAACTCTGGCCGATCGCATACGCAATGATCACAAGCGCGGTGGAACCGGCAGCGCAAGCGGCGGCAAGTCTGGCCCGAGCCGAAACGTCTTGCTTGGTGTTCGCCATCCCGTGCTCGAGACCGACAGTCACAATTGCGCCAAGGGCGAAGAGAAAGTGAAGCGGGTTGACATCGTTGTTACCACCCAGCAATCCAAATCCAATCACATACTGGAAAAAGAGCAGACCCGCTGCCGCGAACGAAAGTTGACGCGACCACGAAATCGAGCGGCCTGACATCTGGAGGAGATTCACCACGACAAGCGCAATGAAAGCCAGCACAACCAGCGTTCCAATACCTTCGTGAAAACGAACCATGGTGATTTCTCCTTTTCCCAATTCCGCCCGATCGAATTGACCGGCGGCGCACGACCTGCTTCAACATCGCTATTGCAGCAGGCATGATCTTCACATGCAACCTGTCTCGCGGAATCCAGGGTAGTTCTGCCCGAATGGCTCGATCTAGAACCGGGATCACCTTGATATACTCGTGCGGTTATCAATTGCTGAATTCCGGCTGTTTGCCATAGGCGCTTCCCCGCGCGGTTGAAACAGATCGGATCAATGAATCTGCCAGGGAGGTACATCGGGGATGAGTGAACGACCGCAAACCGAGGATACAATCGCAAATCTGAGTATTGAAACGCGGACGTTTCCACCCTCAGCCGAGTTCGCTGCCAGCGCGCACGTCAATGATCAGTCGATCTATGACCGCGCTGCGGCCGATCTCGAAGGATTCTGGGCGGAAGAGGCCAAACGGCTGGACTGGTACAAGCCGTGGGACTCGGTTCTGGAGTGGGATCCGCCCTTCGCCAAATGGTTCGAGGGCGGACAAATCAACGTCTCCTACAACTGCCTCGATCGACATGTCGAACAGGGCCGTGGGGATCGCATTGCCTATTATTGGGAAGGTGAACCTGAGGACGACCGCAAGACGATCACCTACAAGGAACTCCTCGACGAAGTCTGCAAAGCCGCAAATGCGCTGAAACAACTCGGGGTCAAGCGCGGGGATCGCGTGGCGATCTACATGCCGATGATCCTCGAACTCCCGATCGCAATGCTGGCCTGCACTCGTATCGGTGCACCCCACACGGTTGTCTTTGGTGGTTTCTCGGCGAATGCGCTCTCTGACCGCATCAACGATGCCGAAGCGAAGCTCGTCATTACCGCGGACGGCGGTTATCGGCGCGGACAGCCAGCCGCACTCAAAGGCAATGTCGATCAGGCGCTGGAAACTTCACCGTCGGTCGAGCACGTACTGGTGGCAAAACGAACGGGTCAGCCGACCGACATGCAAAAGGGTCGCGACATCTGGTGGAACGATCTCGTCGACGGTCAATCGATCACGTGCGAACCGGAGCGGATGGAGAGCGAGGATATGCTCTACCTCCTTTATACCTCCGGAACGACCGCCAAGCCGAAGGGAATTCTCCATACGACCGCCGGTTACTTGCTCGGCGTCTCTGCGACCCATCGCTGGGTCTTCGATATCAAGGATGAGGACATTTACTGGGCGGCCGCAGATATCGGTTGGGTGACTGGCCACTCCTACATCGTCTACGGTCCGCTCGCGAACTGCACGACTGGAGTGATGTACGAAGGCACACCGGACAGCCCTGACTGGTCGCGCTGGTGGCAAATCATCGAACGGTACAAGGTGACGGTGCTTTATACCGCTCCGACCGCGATTCGCGCGCACATGAAGCAGGGGGCCCAATTCGCCGAGGCGCATGACCTCTCCTCACTTCGCCTTCTCGGCTCCGTCGGCGAACCGATCAATCCGGAAGCCTGGATGTGGTACCACAATCACATTGGCAAAGAGACTTGTCCCATTGTCGATACCTGGTGGCAGACCGAAACTGGTTCGATCATGATCTCGCCACTTCCGGGAGTCACCGCCACTCGACCGGGTTCCGCGACATTCCCGCTCCCCGGTGTCGATGCCGATGTGGTCGACAATGCCGGCAACTCGGTTCCGCTGGGTTCTGGTGGTTACCTGGTCCTTCGCAAGCCGTGGCCCTCGATGCTGCGTGGAATCTACGGCGATCCGGAACGATACAAGGCAACCTACTGGAGCCGGTTCCCCGGTTGCTACTTCCCCGGTGACGGTTGCAAACGCGATGAGCAGGGCTACTACTGGCTGCTCGGGCGCGTCGATGACGTGATGAACATCTCCGGTCACCGCCTGAGCACCACCGAAATCGAGAGTGCGTTGGTCGCACATCCGTCGGTTGCGGAATCGGCGGTCGTCGGTCAGCCGGATGCCCTCTCTGGTGAGGCCGTATTCGCGTTTGTGATCCTGCGCTCGGGTATCGAGGCTTCCGAAAAACTCGTGCAGGAACTGCGCAACCACGTCGCGACGATGATCGGTCCGATCGCCCGGCCGAAGCAGATCATGTTTACGCCTGATCTGCCGAAGACACGCTCCGGCAAAATCATGCGGCGTCTCCTCCGAGACATCGCCGCCGAACGGCCGCTCGGCGACACCTCGACTCTTGCCGATTCCGGTGTGGTCGATAAGATCCAGACCGCATCCAAGTCAGGCAAAGACGACGGTTAGTCGCTCCTCCCAGAGCAAGCACAAAGGAGAGCCGGCATTGTTGACATTTTCCGCAACCCCGGCTCTCCTTTGTTCCATTGTCTCTGCACCAATGAGTGATGACGCAAACCCAGGAATCTGCATCAGCCGATGCGTACATGACTTGAAGCGATCTCGCGAGGATCAGTAACCGAGTATTCGCTCAAAGACTCTGAATTTCCAGCTAATCCGCAGCGTCATTGCCCAGATGAATGAGATAACGGACAAGAGCACGTATTGCCAGAATCTGAGCTGGTTGATCTCGAGGAACTCCCGGACAGGTGTGAGCACCACGATCAACGCGTACAACGGGACCATGGCGATCGCGACAATTGTCGGACGCCAATCCTCGGTCGACGCTTCGATGACCGCCCACCACTTCGTTGGCGGAGAGACAAAAGGAACCAGCCAGAGCCCGCAGAGCACCAGGAACAGCGTGAGCGAATCTCTCGCAATGCGATCTTCGGTGGGCAACTGCACATTCGCGGCGATTCCGCCCGCGCGGAGTGAAGGTAGGTCGACATCGTGCCAGAAAAAGAGTCCGATGTACGTTCCAAACCCGAATAAACTCATGAGAAGCACCGCGGGTAATACGAATGCCAGTAACGTGCGGACGAAGCGCTCTGGCGGGCGACCAGCTTGCGCGAAAAGTGCAAGTGAAAAGGTCGGAAATCCCACGGTCAGCGTAGTCAGTATCGCCAAATGCGACGGGGTGAATGGAATGTTCGCTTGAACGACCGCCGATGCCATGATCAGCAATGCCACCACGAACGCCCGTGTAAGAAAGAGCGAAAGAACCCCTTGCAGGCCTCGGCGAATGCGCTGTCCCTCGGCAAACGCGTACGGCAGAACACCAAATGAATCTCCAAGCAGCACAATGTCAGCCACTGCGCGGGTTGCCTGACTTCCACTCTGCATGGCGATGCCCAGGTTGGCGCGTTTCAGCGACAGTACATCGTTGACGCCATCGCCGGTCATTGCAACGTAATGTCCTCGATCACGCAGAACTCCAATAATTCTCTCTTTCTGCTGCGGAGTGATCCGGCCAAAAATCGTCGTGCGCTCGACGGTCTCTGCAAATGAAGCCTCATCGAGGTGGTCCAGTTCCAGCCCGGAGATACGTTCCGCATCGTGCGGAAAGCCAGCCTGATACGCCAGCGCTGCGACCGTGCCCGGGTTGTCTCCGGAGATGATCTTGAGCACGATTCCGACGGCTCGGAAGCCGTCAATGGTCTCCCTGCAATTTGGTCGCAACTCATCCCGAAAGGCCAACCAGGCCAAAGGAGTCAGATCAGAAGGAATTTGTGGCTCTCCGGCAACGTCTCGCAAAGAACTGACATGCTTCGTTCCCGCGAAGAGCAATACCCGGAGTCCGCGATCAGTCAAATCCGCTGGCGGTTCTAACTCTTCGCTCCATTGCAGACTCCTGCGAATCACCTCTGGAGCGCCGAGGACGAAGGTGCCCGTTACCTCAGAATCTGCAAACGACAGAGCACTCCATTTTCGCGCTGACGAAAATGGAACTTCTTCAGCGATTGCGACGGGTTCCGCGGGTTGGGCTGCTGCCACAGCGTCGGTGGTCTTGTTCGATATCGAAATTGACGCGACAAATGCGCCGAGAAGTCGATCGATCGATAGAGGCATATCGTTCAACGGAATCACATGCTCAAGAATGAGATTGTTCGATGTCAGCGTGCCGGTTTTGTCCATGCAAAAAACATCAATGTTGCTGAGACTCTCGACGGCATTCGATTGTTGAATCAGCGCATCCTGTTTGGCCAACCGGACGATGGCCATCGTGTACGTGATTGTGATCATAAGGAAAAGCCCGGTTGGCACGATTCCAATCACGACCGCCGAGAATATGACCGTATCCTCAGGGGTGTAGTTCCAGATTACGGACCCCACCAGTACCATCAGCAGGTAGAGTCCGCCGATGATGAGCAAGAGCCGAATCATCTGATTGACCGATTGTTGTAACGGAGTGTATTCGGATTTGTGAACCTTGGCTCCGGCGGCGATAGTGTTGGCCAGGTTTTCCGATCCCACTTTCGTGACAAGGTATTGACCAGACCCGGACACAACAAACGATCCCGAGTAAACCTGTTTCCCGGCACTCTTCTCGACCGGATCAGACTCCCCGGTCAGGAGCGACTCATCGCACTCCAGCGATTGCGATCTAACAACTTCACCGTCAACATGGATGAGATCGCCGGATCCAATGACCAGGAGATCACCAAGGACGACTTCATCCGGGTCGATTTCGCGCTCGATCCCGTCTCGCACGACGCGTGCAGGCAATCGGTTGGCCAGCGCAATGCGGTCCAGGCGCTGCTTTGCGCGCATTTCCTGATACGCACCGACCATGGCATTGAGCAGCGCCAGGCCAGACGCCACGATTGCGTCTCGCCAGAGACCCATCGAAATTAGGATCGTCCCAAGCATTATCAGGGTGATGTTGAAGAAGGTGAAAAGGTTTGCCCGCGCGATCTCCCAATAGGTTCGGCCCGTTGAAACATCGGCAGTGTGTCCCTCACCTCGCGCTCGGCGAAGCGCCGCCTCTCGATCTGTCAGGCCGCGGCTGGTGGTGATGTCGTTTGAGCTGTCGTTCAATTGCATGAATCCGGCACGTTTCGCAACGGGAAGAAGTTCCCTCCAATCTTAACTGCTATCAATGGTATGCCACTGACCTAAGCGAATTGTCGTGCCTGATCCGCCCATCCGCGCACTCGTTGAGCGGGTTCCGCCCGAAAAGGCCCAACACAAAACCAGTTCAGCGGATCGTGAATGAGAAGTTTCGTCGAACCCGCCAATCGCTTCTCAGGTGTCCAGTTATCGCGCAAGTTTCGAAACCCTGTATGCTTTACGGTTGGGTCGTGACGTCACGATCCAGTTGAACTCGAAGTCAGAAACTGAACAAGGAGCACCTTTGAGAGACGGTCAGCCCGAAACCGAGATAGTAACCAATCCGTTCGATCCCGCCCTGGAGCATGCCATCGGCAAAATGCTGCCCGATGCCGGCTCGTGGACACCGGTCGGAGGGAGGTCGTTTCTTGCGCTCGGAACCTCGGGAGATCGCGATCTTCGCGTTCGTCGCTGGCCAAATGGAACCTCGCCTGAACGTGTTCGGTTCGTTCATCATCTACAAACAGTGCTGAATTCCGCCGAACCATTGTTGTGTGCCCGACCAATTTCAGAGAATGCGATCTCCGAGTCATGGCTTGTTGTCGATGGCGTTCTGATCGATGTACAGGAGTGGCTACCCGGGAAGTCACTCGTTGGGCGTGCGACTTCCCATGCCGATGATGGCCATGCGGTTCACCGGCCGATTCCATTGACACCCGAACAGCACATCGCGGTCATTCAGCTCGTCGCGGCTTCTCATCAGAGATCAGCGCTCCTCGCAGCTGAACGGCACGCGCCGCATGCACCAATCCCGCAAGTAATGAAAGCTATCGGACAGGCATGGGGAGCTGCCCGGGTAAGTCTTCGTCCAAAAGCGCCGATTACCCCGCCGATCCAACGCTGGCTGAAATTAGGTGAGCAGGTTCTCCCAGCGGCAGAAGAGGTCGTGAAGAGTATCGAGTTGGCAGCCGGCAATATCGTGATCGCTCACCTAAATCTCTGGCCCGGTCATTTGATCATCGACCGCACGGATGATATTCGACTGATCGACTACAGCCTCGCGGTCGCAACCACCCCATTGCTCGATATCGCCCAACTCGTCACCCGCTTCCCTGGTTGGACTGGCGAGAATGCTGAGCAGGTGCTGGGCCATTATGCCGACGTCCGCTCGCTCTCACCCGATGAGCGACGGGCGCTACCGGCCTTTGCCGCGCTTGATCTCGTGATCGAGGCAGCGCGGTTGCTCCGGCTCGGATACACTGGCGCGTTGCCAACCTCATCTCGTGGAGCTGTCGCTGCGCGGGCGGGGGCTCAGGACATGCTGAATTCGCTCGAAGCGGTTCTGCCTGCGGTCGTTCGCGGCACGAACCCCGTTCCTTTCGTCAAGCGTCAAAAGCTGGCAAAAATCAAATCGGCGGCCGGAACCGGGGTCATCAACAACCCGAACGCGCCCAAAACGCGGAAACGCCGACCAAAGAAATAGTGGAGATCAGGCGATAGCGGAGAATAGTGCGTCGAGCAGGGCCCAAATAAGCAGAAGCGCGATTACCACAACCGCGATTCCAGTGAAGACAATGAGCATGCTGGCTGTTGCGGAACGGTCGGCACGCCGCTGATCGGCGCGTTCTTCTTTCGATCGTTCTCGTCGTAGCGCTTCCCCAAAGGGGTCGACCGCGCCGGTGGGCACGAATCCTCCGACGTACCGATTCATGATCTGATCCTGAATCGCAGTCGCCTTGATCTCGATGTCGTACACCCGGCGGCTATCGGCTTTGGAAAGAGTCATGTAGGCAAGGTTGATCGCCTTCGCCTGTTCTTCCGCGGCTTCCCGGCGATCGGGTTTCT
>Ga0105048_10009412_pt1 | contig 15546 bp, 13 predicted proteins | sample MAT05_FD_78382 | JGI IMG/M metagenome (GOLD analysis project Ga0105048, IMG submission 78382) | Freshwater microbial communities from Lake Fryxell liftoff mats and glacier meltwater in Antarctica - MAT-05 | ecosystem: Environmental > Aquatic > Freshwater > Ice > Liftoff microbial mat | place... | reverse complement strand
GAATACCTTGGTAATAGCTGGGGTGTATTATTTAGCCACCCCGCTGATTACACACCAGTTTGCACTACCGAGCTTGGCCGTACCGCAGCCCTTAAAGCCGATTTTGACAAACGCAACGTAAAAGTATTGGCCGTAAGCGTGGATGGTATTGAAAACCATAAAGGCTGGGTAAAAGATATCAACGAAACACAAGCATGCACGGTAGATTTTCCCATAATAGCCGACGAAGGCCGAGTGGTGGCCAATCTTTACGACATGATTCACCCAAACGCCAGTGCTACCGCCACGGTAAGAAGCCTGTTCATTATTAGCCCCGATAAACTGGTGAAGCTGATGATTACTTACCCCGCCAGCACCGGCCGCAACTTTTTTGAAGTGCTACGGGTAATAGACAGCCTTCAACTGACCGCCAATTATAGCGTTGCCACCCCAGCCGATTGGAAAGATGGCGAAGACGTGATTGTAGTGCCGACCATTAGCACCGAAGATGCTATTAAAAAGTTTGAAAAAGGGGTGACCGTAATAAAGCCTTACCTGCGTTATACACCACAACCTAATAAGTAAACCGACTTTGTTTGTTTTGAGTTTTTATTTAAAGGCCGCCAGTAATGGATGGCCTTTATTTTTTCTGGTTAATACCAATGTGACACAATAGGTAGTCCAATAGAATTCACGCAAAGACGCTAAGGAGCAAAGAAAATTATTGGCCTATCTAAAGACCAAATTGGAATAACTTGAGGCTATTCCGATTCTTTTGGGTGAGCCAAAAAAAATCTACTTAAATACTATTAGGTGCGGTAAGAAATCCTGAGATAATCGCCAATAAACTAATAAACTAATCACCAATCAACTATTCTTTTCCAACTGCTTTATAGTAGCCGCCATATCTTTTGGCAGCGGGGCTTCCAGCACAAGGAATTTGTCATCGGCGGTTTTAAAACTGAGGCGGTAGGCATGCAAGGCAAGCCGGGCAAGCAATGGCTTTTCTTCTTCCACATCTTTACCCAGCTTAAATTTTTTCTTTACAGCCGATAACAGGATGGGCTTGTTATCGCTGTACAACGGATCACAAACAATGGGGTGGCCCATAAACTTGCAGTGTATGCGTATTTGGTGCGTACGACCGGTATGAATATGAAATTGCACCAGGCTGTAAGCCCTAAAGTTTTGTAACACTTTATAATCGGTTACCGAAGCCTTGCCTCTTTTATTTATCACCATGGCACCGGCACGGGTAGTGCTTTCGGCTATGGGTTGGTCTATGGTGCCGTTAGGTTCCGACGGCTTTCCGCTTACAATGCCGAGGTAAATTTTTTCTATTTCCCGGCCTTCAAAAAGCTTAGACATGTATTTGTGGGTCGCTTCATCTTTAGCAAAAACAATTACCCCGCTGGTGTCTTTATCCAGGCGGTGAACGATGAATATTTTGCCAAAATGCTTTTCCAGAATGCCCCGCAACGACAGCAGTTCTTCGTCGTGCCTGTCGGGCAGCGTAAGCATACCGCTTGGCTTATTGATGGCAATGAGGTAATCATCTTCGTGCAGTATATCAAAAGGGAGGGGCATTTAGTAATTGGTTAATTAGTTTGGTGTTGGTTCGGAATCAGGCAGATAGCAATGGCTACAGGGAAATATTCATAACTATCATACCAATGTGGTCAAAAAATTATAGGCAATTTTCAACCGAAGTAATGCCGGGACATTGAGTAACGCAAAGGAAAAAATATGCCTGCTACCAATTGCAACGATAACAATAGTTACATATTTTGACCCACTAGTAAGTGGTAATTTCTTAAATCACATGGAAACTACTTACTGATCATCCCATCAACTAATTACCCAACAGCTCTTTCAGCTTCATTTCCAATGCTTCGCCACGCAAGTTTAGGGCAATAATCTTTCCTTCCTTATCTAACAAAAAACTGGCGGGGATAGATTGGATGCCATACATCTGGGCTACTTCATTTTGCCATCCCCTCAGGTCGCTTACCTGGGTCCAGCTCAGTTTGTCTTTTTTTATGGCAGCCAGCCAGGCCGACTTTTCTGCATCCAGCGAAATACCGAGTATTTCAAAGCCTTTGCTGTTATAGGTATTGTAAGCTTTTACTACGTTTGGGTTTTCAGCACGGCAGGGGCCGCACCAGCTTGCCCAAAAATCTACCAGTAAATATTTACCCCGGAAAAACGATAAGGAAACGGGTTTACCGTTTGTATCGTTTTGAGTAAAGCCGGGGGGCGTGCCGCCAATCGCTATATTTTTCCCTGCATCTAAATAAATTTTTAAACGCCTGCCAGGGATGCTGTTCTTTAAGGGTTCCGAAAAGGGATCAAAAAATTTCGAAATTTCTTCAGCCTTTGCACCGTTAGCTTTAGCCATCGTCAAAAAATTCAGGGCTACCAAAGAGGATGAATTAGTGGCTGCATATTGTAGCACATAGCTCCCCGCCTGTGCATTTACAGAATCAAAAATGGTTCGGATTTTATTCATGGTGGCTTCATCGCCATTTTGCTGTGCCAGTCCAAACTGCTCGTAATAAGGTGTCCCCTTTTCAAAAATTTGATTCAGGGTATTGATTGCAATTTCATACTCAGTTTGCGAAGCACCTGCATTAACCCGGGCTTTATTAAGCGAGTCTATAACACCAGTAATGGTAATATTTCCAGGGTCGGCAAAAAATGAAAGCGTAGGTATTTCCCCCTCTTTAAGTATTGCTAAAACGTATTGGGTAGGTTCTTTAAGTTTTGTAGTAAATGTGAATCTATCCATGGTGGCCTGCAGCGTATCCCTTTTTACACCATCTTCTTCCTGATGAGAAAGTTCCAGGTTTTGATTGCCCAACCCTGTAATAGTACCGCTGATACTTAAATCGCCACCAGCCATATTGGTTATATATCCAGTATTGATGGGTTCCTTTTTATCGGATGTTTTGCAGGCGGCAAATAATATAATTCCGAGAAAACAGACAAGACTTTTTTTCATGCTTTGTGTTTATAATAAACAAGGGTTAAAGTTGTGAAGAAATTTTTTTGAACCCGGCAGTCCCAATAAAACCGCATTGGCCTCAAGTAATCTTCTTACGAAACGCTGAAATACAATACTATCAACACTTTCAGAGAATATGGAACACATTTCCTAACCCAAGGCTTCAGCCTTGGGAGTGGCAAGCATAATTTTACATCCTACAAAATTACCGCCGCAGCAGTCTCAAGGCTAATGCCTTGGGTTAGGAATGGAACCCTATATCTACCAACTATTTCTCTTTTTACATTTCCTAACCCCCATTTTACATCCTTAACCTGACGCAAATGCGATATATCGGAACTCTTATACAGTGTATCAATGGGGAGCAAAAATATTATGCCTCAAGTTTATGCCTTGGGTACCATAATTGGAAAAACCTTTCATTCGTTCCCGCATCGTGCATTCATTATTTCAAAATCGCTCTGCTAATAACGATACGTTGCACTTCGCTGGTGCCTTCGTAAATCTGGGTAATTTTGGCATCACGCATCATACGTTCTACGTGGTATTCTTTTACAAAACCATAGCCACCATGCACCTGTACAGCTTCGGTGGTAACCCACATAGCGGTTTCGCTGCTGAACACTTTGGCCATGCTGCTGCTGAGGGTATAATCGAGGTGCTGGTCTTTTTCGTAAGCCGCTTTTAAGCACAATAGCCGGCTGGCTTCTATGCGGGTGGCCATATCGGCCAGCTTAAACTGGATGGCCTGGTGGTGCATAATCTCTTTACCAAAAGCCTTACGCTGCTTGCTATAAGCCAGGGCCAGCTCGTAAGCACCACTGGCTATACCCAAGGCCTGCGAGGCTATTCCTATACGCCCACCTGCAAGGGTTTTCATGGCAAAGGTGAAACCGAAACCATCGGTGCCTATGCGGTTTTCTTTAGGCACCACCACATCAGTAAACGAGATGCTGTGCGTATCGCTGCCCCGGATGCCAAGCTTATTTTCTTTGGCACCTACACTTACACCAGGCCAGCTTTTTTCTACAATAAATGCATTGATGCCCCGGCTGCCTTTAGACACATCCGTTTGTGCTATCACCAAATACACCGAGGCAGAGCTCCCGTTGGTGATCCAGTTTTTAATACCATTTAAAACATAATGATCGCCTTTGTCTTCGGCAGTAGTACGCTGGCTGGTGGCATCGCTGCCGGCCTCGGGTTCGCTTAATAAAAATGCCCCGATATATAGTTCGCCATCCTTACGCCCCTTTGCTAGCAGAGTAAGGTATTTTTGCTTTTGCTCCTCATTACCATAAGCCATAAGGCCATAACATACCAGGCTGTTATTTACGCTTACCACCACACTTACACTGGCATCTACCTTGCTTAATTCTTCCATGGCCAAAACGTAGCTAATGGTGTCCATACCGCCGCCGCCATAGGCCGGGTCTACCATCATACCCATAAAACCAAGTTCGGCCAGTTTCAATATTTGTTCTTTGGGAAAGCGTTGCAGTTCGTCTCTTTCTATTACGCCGGGCAGGCATTCATTTTGAGCAAAATCCCTTGCCGCCTGGCGAATCATAAGGTGCTCTTCTGTAAGTTGAAAATTCATATCAGGCTCGTTTTTTAGTGGCGCAAAAATAGGTGCTAACTAACGGCTGGTAGTTTTTTTGGGTGGGATATTTTTGGGAGTCAATACTAAGCCCACTACACCAAAAGCCTAAGTAGAAAAGACCAAGCCATATTTCTGAAAAGGGGAAGTAAATTCACCACAAATAAAAAATTTCAAAATGGCAATAGACGTAATGCTGTCCATAGAAATAATAGAACTGATGGAAAACTATATAGCCAGAGTAAGGCCGGAAAAACACATCAGGCCACTAGTGGATATTGCTTACAGAATCGAAAATCAAAGCATTCTTATTTTTGAACTTAGGCCAAAATGGAGCGAACCGGGTAACGAAATAATAGAATGTGGCGGGGCGAAGGCCACTTATGTAAAAAAAGCAAACCTGTGGAAAGTATTTTGGAAAAAATCCGATAATAAATGGCACGGCTATACACACTGCCCGACTGTAAGCACCCTTCTGAAATTTTTAGAACTAACAGGGGATGACAAACATTGTTGTTTTTGGGGTTAAAAAAATCTATTTGCAACCCCAAAAATTACCCTTCATCTTTTTGATAAATAGCGCCATTTAGACTGGGTATTTTTTTACCCATCACCAGCCTTTACTAAAAGGCTTAAAAAATATACAACGGAGTCGAACGCTCTGCGTACCTCTTTAACTTTCATGGCAACATTGTTGTTGCGACCACATGTGGTTATACACCAATTCAGGTATTTAGCCAAAACTTACATGTTAGGGAAATTCATCAAAATATTCGCTGTAATTGTTGCGGGCTGTAATTGCTACAGTAAGGCTCCTGCACAAGACAGTACATTTAAGGCCAAACACGCTGCCATACTTTTCCCTTACCCGATGCTTACAGAAAAGTGGCGTTCATCAATTGGATTTACCTTAATGACTACGCCTGAGGATATTACTGAAGAAGTAAGGCTGCGCATACCATGTGGCGATTTTAGGGTGTTGCGCAGAATAAACAACCATTTGAACCTCGATGGCCGCATCATGTTCCAGTTATTGCAAAATCATATTTCGCTGGGCATCCGTTATGTAAAGCCACTTACCAAACAACTATATGTAGCCGCGGGTAACGACCTCGGTTATTGGTTTGGTTTTTTAAAAATCGGTGGTTTTAACAGCCGGGCCAGTGGCCTCGTAAATTATCCCCACCTTTCGGTGGGTTATAAAACTAACAAGAACCTGCTCATTAGCTTTAAGGCGCAGGTATCGCTTAACCTTGACTACAAGGCAGTTAATGGAGAAAGTGTTTTTACGTCCAAACAAAATTTTTACAACGGAGAAACCTTCACGGTATCTCTGGAGCAGCCGTTTTTTAAACAGAAGCATTTGCTGCTGGCCATATCCACCATCAACAATTATTTCTATTGGCAAACCTGGTCGCTGTTTTACAAAACCGACCGGAAGGTTTTTTACCCACAAATAACTGTTGCCTTAATACAATGAAAAAAGCATTAACCATACTGCTGCTTGCCGCCAGTTTTTTTTCCTGCAAAAAAACCTACGAGGTATTGCAGCCAGACTATGCTACCTGGGCACTTTTTAAAAACCCGGCGGCTATACGTATAAATACTTCGGCACGCAATGCCATGGAAGGCGTATACAACCTGAAAACCGGCACCGATGTATTTGGCGAACTGGTGGCTGTAAAATGGAGCTATGCCATACGTGGCGGCGATACCAGTTTTCATGTATCGGGCTTTTTTGGTAAAGATGTCGCCTGGTTTATATGCGAAGGCAAACGGCTTGGCGATTCCATTTTGCTCAACGGCTACTGGCGTAAAATGGTAAACGTTGAAACCGGCATTATGCGGTTTGTTATTAACCAGGCCAATGGCGCAAATAAAATATTATCCGCCAACCCCATAATAGATTCGGGCAGCATTACTATGGATGGTGTTTTTGGGGCCGGGCAGGATGAGCCCAAAGTAGCCATCTCGTTTACTTACGACCGCAAGCTGAATAAGTCCCCGGCACCTTTTGAAATTTTGGCACACCGTGGCGGTGGCCGCACCAGCGACCTGCTGCAGGTTTCAGAAAACTCTGTAAATATAATTTTGAAAACCCCGGAATTTGGCAGTACCGGCATAGAGATAGATGTGCGTTTTACCAAAGACGGAGTGCCGATACTTTACCATGACAATGATCTAAACCTGCGGGTGGTGCAAAAATCAGGATTAGTGGGGCCTATAGAAAATTATACTTACGATCAGTTAACCGCTTTTGTAAGGCTGGTTAATGGTGAAAAAATACCTACACTCCGCGAAGCCCTGAATGCGGTTTTGTACCAAACCGGGCTAACTTTTGTATGGCTTGATACCAAGTATATTGGTTCGCTGGCACCGGTACAGGCCATCCAAAAAGAGTTTTTGCAAAAAGCCGCAGCTGCCGGTAGAAATCTTAAAATTGTTATAGGGCTACCGGGCAAAGACCAGTATTTCAGTTTTTTGGAATTACCCGATTATTTAAACACACCATCGCTTTGCGAACTTAGTATAGAAGAAGCAGCGACAACTAATTCTATATGGGCACCGCGGTTTACCGAAGGCCTGCAAGCCGATAAGGTAGCCCAGGTACAAGCACAGGGCAGGCGGGTATTCTCTTGGACGGTAGATGTGCCTGACTTTGTTACGCAGTTTGTGCAAAAAGGGAATTTCGATGGCGTACTCTCCAATTTCCCTTCATCGGTAGCGTTTAATTATTATACAAATGAGTAAGCCTTTTTTTGGTTTGATAATTGCGGTGATGTTATTAGCAGCCACCCTTTTACCCGCACAGGAAACCATTGCGGTGGACTCTACCGCCAGGCCACGCCGGGCTTTTGTGGTGCATGTGGGCGGCGGTTATGCCCACTATACCAGGGGTGTGAAAGTAAGAGCCATCGGGTTGGCCGGCAGTATTGTACGCAGCACTGTTGCCGCTACGTTTCGGTTTATGTGGTACCCCAGCTATCGCCTTAGGTTTGGTATAGAAACCGGCTACACCAATTTCTATTCGTACAGCGTAAAAAATGGCAACGTAGCTGGCAGGGTAAGCCTTAATGCCATACCCATTTTATTTGTATGGAGCATGCCTCTGGTAAAAAGGGTAAATGTGTATGCCGGTATTGGCACTTATATACTCAACACAAATCTGGAATACCAGGGCAATGTAAAGTCAAGAGATTATGTGTTGGGCTCTAACTTCGCCATCTCTTATACCGTACCCTTAAATAAAAATTTGGGCCTGGCAGCCGAAGCAAAATATATGAACGCCTTTGAAACAAGGGATGCAACACTCGGCATTCAGGTACAGGCTGTATGGAGAATTGCTAAATTATGACCCCCGACGAAACCGAAATACAAAAGCAGGATCCGCTTGTAAACGTAGATGTACCGGCCACTTCATTACTGAACGAACTGTTTTTTGTAAGCGATACCCAGCAACCCATGTGGGTGGAACAAATACTTATAAGGGCTCACAACAATAAGAAAGCCACTGCCACTATTTTGGCCAAACTTCTGGAGCAGTGCCCCAAAAACCTTTACATGCTTGGCGATATTGTTTCGCTGGGCTACGCTGGTAGTAAATGGAAAAAGGTTGATGCCTTTTTAGAAAGTTGCCGCAGCCATGGCACGGCTATATGTGCCATTATGGGCAACCACGATGTAATGGGTAGGAGAAAAAAAGGGGAGAAAAATTTTCAGAAGAGGTTTCCAGTGCATGTGCGTACCGGCTATGTATCTACCACCGATGGAACGGCCGTGGTATTGCTCAACAGTAATTTTGCCACCCTTACTAGCACCGAAGAACTGGCGCAGCGAAACTGGTACCAGACTACGCTTTCCAGCCTTGATGATGACGAAGAAATTAAAGCCGTGATCGTTTGCTGCCACCATTCGCCCTACACAAATAGCAGGATAGTGGGCAGTAACAAAAGGGTGCAGGAGCAATTTGTGCCGCATTATATACAGAGCAAAAAAGCAAAATTGTTCCTCAGCGGCCATGCCCATGCTTTTGAGCATTTTAAAATACAAGGCAAAGACTTTTTGGTGATTGGCGGCGGTGGTGGCCTGCACCAGCCATTAAGAAAATCAGTTACCAGCCTTGCTGATTTTGCACAAGATTATAAGCCTAAATTTCATTACTTATCAGTAACAAGGGTGGATGATTATTTCTCGGTTACCTCTCATTTTTTACAAAATGATTTTACGGGCTTTGACAGAGGGGTATGTTTTAATACCAGTTTTAAAACTTAAAAAACGGGTACCTACCGGGAATGAGGTGCGGGGGTAAAATGAGTAAACTATAGCAACACTTTTTTATGGACACCCTCAACGCAAACTACTGGAATAACCGCTGGCAAAACAAAGAAACCGGCTGGGATATAGGGAATGCCTCAACACCATTGGCGGCTTATACCGATCAGATAACAGATAAAGCGATCAGCATTCTGATTCCCGGCTGTGGCAATGCTTATGAAGCTGAACACCTGCTCAGCAAGGGTTTTACCAATATTACACTGTTGGATATTTCCCCCATGCTGGTAGCAGAACTTACCAATCGTTTGCAGCCATCTGTAGGCCAGGGCTTAAAAATAATTTGTGGCGATTTTTTTGATCACCAAGCCAGTTATAACCTTATACTGGAACAAACTTTCTTTTGCGCCTTGCACCCATCGCAACGCGAAGCGTATGCCAAACATATACACCAGCTATTGCAACCTGGCGGTACGCTTGCTGGTGTTTTGTTCAATAAAGATTTTACAGATGGCCCGCCTTTTGGCGGTAGCCTCAAAGAATATGAGTTAGTTTTTGGCAAGCATTTCACCATCCAGAGAATGGAACCTTGTTACAATTCCATTGCACCCAGGCAGGGAAGTGAATTGTTTATTATTTTGAAAAAAGGAAGCTGAATGTTTTGTCTTTCTAACTGCAAAAGGTTCGCCCCTCAATGCCTGCACAAATGCAAAAACCACAAGAGCCCCAAAGGCAATACCTGAAAAATGAACCGTTCTCAGTTTTACATTTTTACCACTGCACAAAACAATCAGCGGCAGTATTTGCATCGCATGGATACCAAAGAAATGCATTACCCTCAGGTCTCCGCCCGTTCGGTTCCAGTTTGTAAGCGGCATACCTGAAGAATTGTCGGCTGCACCTATACTGTGGTGTAGTTGTAACGACATAAAACCACCGCCCACCGCAGCTATCAGCATCAGTACAAGGCCATAGCGGCAGGCAATAATCATGGCCCGGTCCGCATGATTTTTGATCCTAAAAAAACCAACCATTAATATGGCCAGCATGATGGTATTAATAAGTATGGCAATACCCATAGCATTAAAAATCATCATGTTGGCCGGCGAGGTAATATTGAAATGAGACATGACGCCTCTTGCCGCCTGCCCGGTAATGGCAATATTTTCAAGCAACATGGCACCCGCCGCAATATTGGCAAAAAGGTGTTTCTGTTTGCAACTGTAAGCGGTTAGCTCCAGGTAATAAGGAATAGTGATAAGATATAGCGATGTGGAGAAAAGAAACTTCAGCGGTTTAAGCCAGAGGTTTACATTATTAATAGTTCTTACCTCGAAAGGTAGCATGGCAGCTACAACCAAAAAACCAACAGCCTGCACTACAATTACCAGCCATAAAAAGCGGTATTGCTTAATGGTATTTAAATAAGCAGGTAATGGCTTCATCATTTAACAATGATGCCCTTTCAAAAAGCAGGGCTTACAAAAAAATTAAAAGAGGGAACAAAATGAGGGAGCCGAGATTATAAATTTCTCCGTAAAAGACTATTGAACAAATGGCTATTGCCTTATGACCTAACGGTTCAATGACCATTGACCAAAATTTACAGCACCGCCTGTATTTGCGGCGGGTACATGAGCCTGATGCCCAGGTAAAAAAGCAACCCAACCGGCCCCATTAAAAAAGTGAGTATTAATGAGGGTATCACCCAAAAATGTGGCACGTGCCTTATACTTGCATTTTGCCAAATCCAACTACCAACAAAAAGATCAAAAGCGAGGTAATGCACCCAACCGGCAACTGCCATATTATCGTTGCCTAAAAGCGATTTTACACCTTCAAGCGAACCAAAACTTTTAAAAGAACCAAGGCTAAAAAGTTCTATGATATAGTAGATATAAACAACCGCCAGCAAAATGGTAAACAACCTGCTTTTTACCAACCAAGCGGTAACATGCCAATTGGGGGCTACCATCATTAGCAGCCATTGCGGCAATACGAGCATACTGCATATCTGAAACATTAGGGAAGGTTCCATAGAGACTTTGTTTTTAAGGCAAAAGCTAATGTATAGGTTTTAAATGTAAGGGCGTATCCTTAAAATTGCTTTCGTGGTGTTGTAAAAAATATTGGTCGGCTGCAAAGTAAATGAAGCTGGCTACTTTTAAGAGGTGCCATGGGTTCATTAAAAATTTTCATACCAAAAAGGATCTTCGGTAAACCTAATGGTTATCGGCTAACCCGCCACTCAACCAACGAACCAAAAAACCCAATCAACTAACCAACTAATCAGCTACATTTCATTTTCAAAACCATTTAAATATGAGACTACTGCTTTCCATTGCAGCACTATCCACGGTGCTTGCTGCTTCGGCACAAAAAGAAAAGCCCTCTTTATCTGTTACCGATTCAGTATTGTTCGGCAAAGTAAAATACCGCCAGGTAGGGCCATTTCGTGGTGGCCGTAGCGGAACAGTAGCTGGAAGTTTTAAAAATAAAAATACCTTCTTCTTTGGTGCTACCGGCGGCGGCGTTTGGAAAACGACGGATGGTGGCAGCAACTGGAAAAACATCACCGACAAATCGTTTGGTGGCTCAATAGGGGCCGTGGCCGTGGCTCCAAGCGATGAGGCAATCATGTACGTGGGCGAAGGCGAAAACACCTTGCGGGGGAATGTGAGCGAAGGCATCAATGGTATGTGGAAGAGCGAAGACGGTGGCCGAAACTGGAAAAATATTGGGTTGAAAAACACCCGGCATATCAGCCGTATCGTTATCCATCCGGGCAATCCCAACATTGTATGGGTGGCAGCCATTGGCCATTTATTTGGGCCAAACGAAGAACGGGGCATTTACAAAACCACCGATGGCGGCAACACCTGGCGCAGGGTTTTATATGCCAATGCAAATGCAGGAGCCGTGGAAATAGTAATGGAACCCGGCAACCCGGCGACACTCTATGCCAGCACCTGGAACATTCGCCGCACACCATACAGCCTGGAGAGTGGCGGCCCCGGCAGCGCCCTTTGGAAAAGTACCGATGGCGGCGAAACCTGGGCCAACCTAATGGATAAAAAAGGGATGCCAAAAAAAGAAATCATTGGCAACATTGGCATAGCCGTAAGTGCCGTAAACCCCGAACGGGTGTATGCCATTATAGAATGTAAAAGCCGCGGCCTCTACCGCAGCGACGATGGCGGCAACACCTGGGAAAAACAAAGCGACGATGCCAACATACTACAGCGGGCCTGGTATTTTAGTAAAATTTATGCCGATACCAAAAATGAAAATATAGTGTATGCCCTTAACGTAGGCCTCTACCGCAGCACCGATGCCGGCAAAACTTTTAAAAGCATACCCACGCCCCACGGCGACCACCACGACCTGTGGATAGACCCCGAAGATGCCAACCGTATGATAGTGGGCGACGATGGCGGCGGCCAGGTAAGTTTTGATGCCGGAGCCAACTGGAGCACTTACCAAAACCAGCCCACAGCCCAGTTTTACAGGGTTTCTACCGATAATCATTTCCCCTACCGCATATTGGCGGCACAGCAGGATAACAGCACTATCAGAATTTTAAGTGCCAGCGATGGTGGCCAGATAACTAACGACGACTGGATGCCCACCGCCGGTGCCGAAAGCGGTTATGTGGTGGCCGACCCGCTGAACCCCGATGTGGTGTATGGCGAAAATTATGGCGGCTACCTTAGCCGTTACGATCATAAAACCGGGGAGAACCGTGCCATTAGCGTGTATCCCGATAACCCGATGGGTGCAGGTGTAAGCACCATGAAATATCGCTTTCAGTGGAACTTCCCCATCTTTTTTTCGCCCCATAACCCCAGGCGGCTTTATGCCTGCGGCCAGCATTTGTTTGTTACCGAAAACGAAGGCCAAACATGGGAGAAAATAAGCCCCGACCTTACCACAAACGATAGCGCCAAACAGGTGAGCAGCGGCGGCCCCATTACGCAAGACAATACTTCGGTAGAATATTATTGTACCATTTTTACCGCCACCGAAAGCCCTTACGAAAAAGACCTTTTATGGACAGGTAGCGACGATGGCCGTGTAAGCGTAAGCCGCGACGGAGGTAAAAACTGGAACGATGTAACCCCACCCGCCGCCGGCAAATGGATGATGTGGAACTGTATAGATGCCGACCCTTTTAAAAAAGGAGCAGCATACATTGTGGGTACTAAATATAAACTCGACGATTTTAAGCCTTATATTTTTAAGACCGAAGATTACGGTAAAACCTGGAGCCAAATTACGAATGGCGTCCCCTCGCTGCACTTTGCCCGTGCCATCCGTGCCGATAAAAAACGTGCCGGGCTGCTCTATGCCGGTACTGAGTATGGCATGTACATAAGTTACGATGATGGTGCCAACTGGAGGCCGTTTCAACTGAACCTGCCGATGGTGCCCATTACCGATATGACCATCAAAAACAACGACCTCATTATTGCCACCCAAGGCCGTGCATTGTGGAGCATAGACGACCTTACACCCGTGCAGCAATACGACCCTTTGCATGTTACCAAAGCCCTTCATGTGCTGGCAATAAATGATAGTTACCGCCGTGATGGCGTTGCCAACCCCAACCCCAAAAATGCGGGCACAAACCCGCCCAATGGGGCTGTTATAAATTTTTATGTAAAAGACATGCAGGATACCACAAAGGCATCCATAACCATTTTAGATAAAAACAAGAAGGAGATAAAAACCTTTGCCACCGATGCCAAAGAGAAAAACGACAAACTGGAAATAAGCAAAGGCATGAACCAGTTTGTATGGAACACCAGCTACCCCGAAGCAGAAAAAATTGAAGGCATGATACTGTGGAATGGCAGCGTAGGCGGCCCCAAAGCCGCACCAGGCGTATATTTTGCCAAAGTAAAAGTGGGCAGCGATTCCGCTGTACAGCCATTTACCATACTGGCCAACCCCACTTATAAAATTACCCAACAGGATTATGAAGACCAGTTCAATACCCTATCCACCATCCGTGATAAATTCAACGAGATGCAGAAAGCTATCAAAAACATCCGCGACATCCGCAGCCAGATAACAGGCTTTGCCGACCGGCAGGGAAAAGAGTTGCCCAAAGAAGTGAAAGAAAAAGGCGACACCATCAACAAACAATTAACAGCTATTGAAGAGGCGCTATACCAAACCAAGGCAAAGAGCGGCCAGGATGTTCTCAACTACCCCATACGCCTGAACGACAAAATAAGCGGCCTTTACGATTATGCCAACAGCGGTTATAGTGCCCCTACCCGTCAGGTTAAGGATGCCTATACCGACCTCAGCGCAAAAGTGGATGTGCAACTGAATAAGCTCAAGAAATTAATGGCCGAAGATGTGGTGCAACTGAACCAGTTGATACGTGAAAAAGCAGTGCCGGTAATTGGGGCGAAGAAGGAGTAATGGTTAGAATAGGCATTGGTAATTGGGTGATTCGTCCATAGTCATTCGTCATTGGGGGGGGCAGAAAATGCGATAACCCTTCCGCATCTTTTACCTTACCAAACACTTCAATACTTACATTTGCGCCATGGCAAAAATTCTTGTTACCGGTGGCTGTGGTTATATAGGATCGCATACACTTGTGGATCTCATCCAAAACGGATTTGAGGTTATTTCAATAGATGATAACAGCCGCAGCAGCAACTGCCTGCTGGATGGGATAGAAAAAATAACCGGTAAAAAAGTAAAAAACTACAAGGTTAATCTTTGCAATTTTGATGAAACGCATGCCGTATTTACAGAGCATCCGGATATCAGCGGTATCATACATTTTGCAGCCTACAAGGCCGTTGGCGAATCTGTGGGTAAGCCGCTGCTGTACTTTGAAAACAATATCGTTTCGTTAATAAACCTGTTGAAATGCACACAGGAATTTAATGTACCGCATTTTGTATTCAGCAGCAGTTGTACCGTATATGGCAGCCCCGATACCATGGTGGTGACGGAAGAATCGCCACTTAAACCCGCCGAAAGCCCCTATGGGCTTACCAAACAAATGGGTGAAGATATTATAAGAGCTACCTCAATAACCGGTAATAGCAAATATATCCTGCTGCGTTATTTTAACCCGGTGGGGGCTCACCCATCTACATTAATAGGCGAACTACCACTGGGCCGGCCGGCCAATTTGGTACCAGCCATCACACAATCGGCTATAGGCAAAATACCCCCTATGCAAGTATATGGAACCGACTACCCCACCCGGGACGGAAGCTGCATAAGGGACTATATACATGTATGCGATATTGCCCATGCCCATACACTGGCCATACAGTTTTTAATGGCAGATAAAAACGAAACGCTGTGCGATGTTTTTAACCTTGGCACCGGCAATGGTGTTACCGTACTGGAAGCTATTGAAGCTTTTGAAAAAGTAACGGGCCAGCAATTGGATTATCAAACCGGGCCACGCCGCCCAGGCGATGTGATGGCCATTTACGCCGATAACGAAAAGGCCGTAACCGAACTCGGCTGGCACATTCAATACAATATGGATGCGATGATGAAAACCGCCTGGGACTGGGAACTGAAAATAAAAGATGATGAAACCATTTTTGCAACACAAAACCCGGTGCTGAACTAACTGGTAAAGCTTGTCAAAGCTTTTGAAAGGTTTTTTACATCTTATTGGGGCACAAAAATCATTTCCCTTTTACCT
>Ga0105048_10009410_pt1 | contig 15547 bp, 14 predicted proteins | sample MAT05_FD_78382 | JGI IMG/M metagenome (GOLD analysis project Ga0105048, IMG submission 78382) | Freshwater microbial communities from Lake Fryxell liftoff mats and glacier meltwater in Antarctica - MAT-05 | ecosystem: Environmental > Aquatic > Freshwater > Ice > Liftoff microbial mat | place... | reverse complement strand
TGGTTTGTGCCAATCGGGTGAAAGTTTTTGTCCTAAATTGAGTCACTACCTTATAAAGTGTTTAACAAAGACCTAAGCCGATTTTTAAAATTCAATGCTATCGTTTTTAAGAAATTTGATATCAAGGCCTTTCCTATAGTTATCGGAATTGGCTTCACCTTTGGGTCTGACGCAGCGGACCCAAAGGTGGAATTAAGAAATAGTGGATTTAAGTCTTTGTATTATCAGCATTTACCCTAACAACATTGCTATAAATACAGCATGTTATCCACCAAAGTGCACATTTATTGGGCAGGGTTACATTTACAAAACAATCTTTTCAATACAATTTCGTTAATTTGCAACCCAATTCGGATTCAAATAACCCGTAACCCTATTTCATGAGACTCATTATCCCTATGGCTGGCATGGGAAAACGCATGCGGCCGCATACACTTACTACCCCAAAGCCATTGTTGCCAGTTGCTGGCAAAGCCATTGTGCACTGGTTGATTGAAGACATTGCTGAAGTTTGCGGCGAACCTATTGAAGAAATTGGATTCGTTACTGGACAATTTGGCGAAGAAATCGAAAAAAAATTGCTCGAAATTGCTGCAAGTGTTGGCGCAAAGGGAAGCATCCACTATCAAGATGAGGCTTTGGGTACCGCCCACGCCATTTTATGCGCCAGGCAATGCCTCAAAGGAGATGTAATTGTGGCTTTTGCCGACACCCTATTCCGCGCTAAATTTCACCTCGATAAAAATTTCGATGGGGTAATTTGGGTGCACCATGTAGAAAATCCAAAAGCATTTGGTGTAGTGAAAATAGATGCTAACAATGTGATTACCGATTTTGTAGAAAAACCCCTAGAGTTTGTTAGCGATCTTGCCATTATTGGCATTTATTATTTTCACAGCGGCGAAACTTTGGAAAAAGAATTGCAATACCTGCTAGACAACAACATCCGCGAAAAAGGCGAATACCAACTTACCAATGCCTTAGAAAATATGAAAAACAAAGGCATGCGTTTTGTGCCCGGTGCTGTGGATGAGTGGTGGGATTGTGGCAATAAAGACGCTACAGTAAATACGAATCAAAGGTTGTTGGAAACCAGGTCTAACTTGTTTCAAGTTCCCAAAGAAAGATTTAACGGTGGAACAGAAATTATTGCTCCTTGTTTTATTGGCGAAAATGTAAAAATTACCGGCAGTAAAATTGGCCCTTATGTTTCCATTGGAGACAACAGCGTGGTGGAAAATGCAACCATTGAAAACAGCATTATTCAAAACAACAGCCAAATTTTGAATATTGAAATTCAAAACTCCATGATAGGCAACCACGTGAGCCTAGATGGTAAGAGCAGAGAATACAGCATAGGCGATTATTCAACCCTTTCTTAAAATGTTTAAAACCGAAAATTATCGCTGGTTTTCCATTCTGGTATTTTCGGCTTTGTTTTTAGGCAACTGCGGTATTTTTGAAAAGAAAAAACCCAAAGGTATTGTTACAAACACCGAGCAACAAAAAGAGATTTATTACCAAGCAGAGGCTGCATTTACCGCTGGCAACTTTGGCGAAGCTCAAGTACTCTTTCAAAAATTCGTGGACCAAAGCCCGAAACCGGCAAGCGGCTATTACCGCCTAGCCTGTTTAAGTAAAATGCAAAGAAAATACGAAGAGGCCCTGAATTATATTTCCAAAGCAACCCATTTAGACCCAACAAATATTTTTTATTACGAAATGTTTGAAGCTGAGGTTTATAGATCAAAAAAGGAATACACCCAAGCCGGCAACATTTACGAAAATTGGGCTGTAAAAACTTCGGGCAAATGGTCTTTGTACCAAGATGCATCTAGGATGTTTCAAATGTCTGGTGAATACAACCGCATGATAATGTTGTGCACAAATTGGGAAAAAGCCTTCAATTTGCGCGAAGAAATTGTAAATGCCCGTGTTTATGCCTATCAACGGAAAAATAAAAAAGACAGTGTTGCCTTTGAATATGAAAAATTGACCCTAAAATATCCGGAAAGACGGCAATATAAAATTTCCCTAGCACAAGCTTGGCAAGAAGCAGGGAAGGAAGAAAAAGCAACGGCTATTTATAATGAATTGTTAAAATCTGACCCCGAAAATGGCGAAATTTTAAACCCATTGTGCCGTTTTTACCATTCCAAAAACGATCCAAGAAACCTGTGGAATATTGCCCAAAAAACAGTGCAATCGCACCAATTAAATTTTGAACAAAAACAAAGTTGCATGCTATTTTTATTGCAACCTAAAAACAATATTTATTTTGACAGTTTAGCCCCTATTTTAATGGAACTCACCCGTCAACATAGCAATAAAGCTGAGTCTTGGCTTATGCTGGCAGATTGGTATTACACCAAAAAGGAATTCGGCAATGCCTCCAATATGTATTCGCAGAGTTTGCAAATTTTTAGCAATTTTAGCGCTTGGCTCAAATATTCTAGTTGTCTCGACCGTTTAAGATATAATTCACACCTACAAAAAGTAGCAGACACGCTTTTAGAATTGTTTCCATCGAATCCAACAATTTATAGAATCCAAGCAGATGCATTTGCCAATGATAGTAAATGGGAAAAAGCAAAAGAAGCCTGTGAAACTGGATTGAGTTATGCAGTAGAAATCCCAGGCAAAACAGAATTAAATATCACTTTGGCCTACATTTTGAATCATTTAAACAACCAAGAGGAAAGTTATAAAATGTTGAAAGGATTGACGAGCTCAGAAAAAGATGTGGAAAGTATGCTGGCCCTGGCCGATTTATACGCAATAAACAATACAAAATTAGATGAAGCAGAAAATTGGGTTTCGAATGCCAAACTTTTGGTTGAAGCAAGGATAGAAAAATATGAGAACAACCCCACGAATATGCTTGCTAACTGCTACATTATCGAGGCCAAAATAAAAGCGAAACAGAACGAGAACGAGAAAGCTTTAAAATCTATCCATAGAGCTATAAACATAGATTCTTTCAATTCGGAAGCCTGGGAAACCCAAGGAGATATTGAAAAATCCATGGGAAATACCACCGCCATGAAGGCCAGTTATTTAAATGCCTCAAAATTGTCTCCTGGAGATATTAAATTATACAACTTGGCACTTAGCCACTAAAACAAAAACAATGCGCGGAGTTTTTATTATTATATTCATGGCTCTTGTTCTGCCCGCTTGTAAGTCTAAAAAACACTTGGGGAAAACCTCGAGGAGAAATGTTGATTCTTTGGTTTTTGTGCATTCTGAAAATGGAAAAGATTCATTGCTAAGACAAAAATGGCAATACTTCAGCGGCAGAATGGCTGTTGATTATTATTCAAAAGACGAAGAGCAATCTTTTAACCTTGCCTTAAGAATGCGAAAAGACAGCATTATTTGGTTTTCTGTTAGCGCCGTTGCCGGAATTCAAGTGATGAAAGGCGTAATTACCAATGACAGCATCCGTGCACTGGATTTGTTTAACAAGCGATATTATGCCTATGGGATTTCTACATTGGGCAAAAAATTTGGCTCAGACATTGGCCTGCGCGAATTGCAAAATATATTCCTAGGAAACCCCATTTTCGATACGTTGGTTTACCGAAAAGACCCAGAATCTGCTGGATGGTTGGGCATAAACCAACCCGTTGCCAATATCATCTTTTGTAAAGATTTTAAATTGCCAGATAGTACACTTTTAGCGCAAAAAGGAAGTGATCGCCAACTCATGGCAAAGTACAGCAACACCCTATCTGCAGGCTCGTTAACCATTGCCCAATTTATAGATTTATTGGCAGGAAGTGCCTCAAATTCTGTACGCATGCAAATTGAGTTTAAAACTGCAAGTGACGCTTTTATAACTTCGTATCCTTTTAATGTGCCGCCAGGTTATGATAAAATTAGTGAAGAATAATATATCCAAAAACGCATTGAAAATAGTCTTAATACTATGTATCATGCAGGCAGAACCCTTACTAGGGCAAAGCAGAAAACAACTCGAAACAAAACGGAAAAAAGTGCAACAAGAAATTGAATATACCCGTCAAATATTAAAAAAAACAAGCCAGAAAAAATCTGCTGCTTTGCACAATTTGAATGCGGTAAATGAAATTATATCCCAGAGCAGTAAGGTTATTGGTAACCTTAAAATTGAAATCACCAAGGTAGACAGTGAAATTTATCAAAAATCCATAAACTACAAACAACTGCAAAGCAAATACAGCGAAGAAAAATTAAAACTGCACAAAACAATAATAAAGGCATACAAAACCAGAAAAAGTGCAAGTGAAATGGCTTTTATTTTTGCAGCGAGTTCCTTTCGTCAAGCATTGCGCAGGTTAAAATACCTGAAACGACTTTCAGAATACCGCAAATTTTTGTTGGAAGGAATTGCGGAAAAAAAAGACAGTGTGAACCGCGGACTTGTTATGCTGGAGGAAGGTAAAAAGGACAAAAAGGTTTTGTTGACGGATGAAGAAATTGAAAAAAACCAGTTAGAAAAAGACAAGCAGGCGAAAAAAACGCTTGTGAATAGCCTTAGTGGGCAGGAGGGCAATTTAAAAAAACGAATTCGTGAAAATGAAATTGCTGTAAACAAATTGAACAACTCCATTAGCAATATGATTGCGGCCGAAATAGCCGCTGCTAGAAAGAAAGCCCAACAAAGCGTTGCCCGCAATTCCAAAAAAACACCTGGAACCTCTAGACCTGGAGGTGGCCAAAATAAACCCCCAGAAAAATCAAACCGGCAAGACCCAATAGCATTGACACCAGAGGCCAGGGACATGAGCAATTCTTTTGAAGCGAATAAAGGTTCTTTCATTTGGCCTGTGGAAAGGGGATTTATCAGTCAAGGATTTGGGGTACACAATCACCCAGATTTGGCAGGAATCACGTTGATTAACAATGGCGTGGACATTACTACCGGAGAAGCTATTGTAGCAAGATGTGTTTTTAAGGGCACGGTGAGTGCCATTATAAATATACCCGGGCAAGAAAAAGCGATTTTGGTAAACCATGGTGAATATTTTACGGTTTATAGCAGACTGATTGAAGTATACGTGAGCCGCGGACAAGAAATTGCATCCAAACAATCCATAGGCAAAGTATGGACAGATAACGATGGCAAAACCATTCTTCAATTTCAAATTTGGAAAGGTCAGGTAAAATTGAATCCTGCTTCTTGGTTAGCCAGCAGATAATAAATTAAAGATGGAGAAAATGAAAGTGGCCGTTGCTGGGGCCGGCGTTATGGGCTCAGGTATTGCAATGTGCAGCATTTTAGCTGGCTATGAAACCTTGCTCTTTGACATTAGAGAAGAAGCCGTTGCAAAAGGGAAAACCTATATAGAAAAAGAACTTATCAAATCTTTACAAAAAGGAAGATTGAACCAGGATCAGGTCGATTCCGCATTAAATTTACTGAATTGTACCCACAATAAACAAGATTTAATTGCCGACCTAATCCTAGAGGCTGTGTTGGAGAAAAAGGAGGTAAAAATTGAGTTGTTTTCCGCACTCGAAAAGACAAACACTACTTCAACCATTTTTGCTACCAACACCTCTTCTATTCCAATCACACAAATTGGCGCAGGTTTACTTCGGCCCGAAAATTTGGTAGGCATCCATTTTTTCAACCCTGCCCATATTATGAAGTTGGTTGAAATTATTTCAGGTGTTGCCACCGACCCAATGGTTGCGAATAAAGCTTTTGATTGGGCAATTTCATTGGGCAAAGCCGCCGTTTATGCAAAAGATGCACCCGGATTTATTGTTAATCGTGTGGCACGCCATTATTACGTAGAAGGATTGAAAATTGCGGAAGAGCAAGTTGCCGATTTTAAAGCAATTGATAGATTATGCGAAAGTGCTGGATTCAAAATGGGGCCTTTTAGACTAATGGATCTTATAGGGGTGGAAACCAATTTTTCTGTAACATCTTCTATGTACCAACAATTTCATTTCGACCCTAAATTTAGGCCTAGTCGCCTGCAGCAGCAAAAAGCTGATGCAGGACATTTCGGACGAAAGGCAGGAAAAGGCTTTTATAACTATGAGGAATAAAACGTTATTGTTTTTATCCATATGTGCTTGTTTTGTTTTCTCGGCATGCAAGAAAAAAGTGCGACCCGAGTCAATACCAACAGGTCCAGTAAATCTCACAATAGACCTAAACCTACCTTCCAATAGCCATTTAATTGGCGTTGGAACTTATGGTTACTACTTGGGTGGGGTAAAGGGTGTTATGGTGGTGCACGATTTTGATGACCAATGGTATGCCTTTGAGAGAACTTGTGCATGGCAACCCCTTACCGAATGTTCAAAAATTTGGGGCGATTCTTTAAACCTTAATATAAGATGTGGAACCTTTAGTGCCTCCACTTTTACTCCATGTTGCGAGAGCTCGTTTTCTTTCAACGGTTTTCCTAGCAAAGGCCCAGCATTCGGAAATTTGGCCCAATACCAAATACAGAAATCTGCCAACTTACTGTACGTTTATAATTGAATCTTCAGAAGATATTTCGATAAGATTTATCATTTTTTTGTAAAAATATTTTTTTCTGTGGTGAACTTCCTATATTTGTTGCCCAAACTCAAGAAATTAACTCGGAATTTATGATAAAAAACTACTTGTCAAAGGCATTACTATCTTTGTTTTCAATAGCAGCGATAGGTAATGTAAGTGCACAGAATCAAAACGGAAAAATGTGTGTAGAAGCCAATGTTGGGCTCAGGGAGTATTTAGGAGACTTAGGTTCTTCATTGTTTTTTGGCAAGAAGCCAAACTATCAGGGCGGCGGAATCAACTTTGGTTACCAATTAAGCCCACTATTTGATGGTGTTGTAAACGCGACCTTTGGTGATGTTGGTTTTAAAAGAATAACCGAATGGAGAGCAGGTCCAGGCAAATTTCAAAGCTTTAGAGCCAATACTGCAGATTTTACCTTGGGTGCCAGATTTCGTTTCAACAATGATATTATCATGCCCATTGAATCAAAAGTTGCTCCTTATATATATGCAGGTTTTGGTGGCTATTATTGCCATACCAGCGTAAGATGGGGCGAGCAAAACGAAATTAGCAGAAACCTTACCGATTTTGGTACGCAAGTGCAAGGTGGATTGGGCGTGAGTTTCAACCTTTCAGACAATATAGGTTTGCGTTGGTCATGGACTGGTACTTATACCTTTAACGACCGTTGGGACGGTGCAAACAATCCAGCTTCCGCAGATCCAATTGCTACCCCATTGGTAAATAAAGTATGGAAAACCAACGATCTTTGGGGTTACCATGCCATTGGTATCACCTATATTTTTGGTGAAGGCCAAGGACCGACCAAATGTAAAGATAAAGATTTGGATGGAGTTTGCGATAAATTTGACCTTTGTAAAGGAACTCCAGAAAAGTACCAAAAATATGTGGATAGTGTAGGTTGTCCTGCCGATAGAGATAAAGATTCTGTTTTGGATGCCGATGATGCTTGCCCAGATGTAAAAGGTTTGGTTAAATACAGCGGTTGCCCTGATACAGATGGTGATGACATTGAAGACAAATTGGACAAGTGTCCAAATCTTGCAGGTTTGCCAGAATTTGACGGTTGCCCAGATACAGATGGTGATGGTATTCAAGATACCGAAGACAATTGCCCCAATGTTGCTGGTTTAAAAGAATTTAATGGCTGCCCAGATACAGATGGTGATGGCATAGAAGATCGTTTAGACAAATGTATAAACAAAGCAGGTGTTGTTGCTGGCGAAGGTTGTCCAGATACAGACGGTGACGGTGTTTACGACAACATAGACGTTTGTCCTGACAAACCAGGCGTTGCCGAACTTAAAGGTTGCCCTGCATTTAAAAAAGAGGTAGTAGCACAAATTGCATTGGCTGCAAAAGGTATCAATTTTGAAACCAACAGTGACGTAATTAAGGCTGAGTCTTTTGATGATTTAGACAATTTGGTGAAATTGTTAAATCAATATGCAGAAGCCAAAGTTGAGGTTCAAGGCCATACAGATAATTCTGGAGATAAAGATGTTGCAAAACGCAAAATCAAAAACCAAGATTTGAGCCAACGCCGCGCCGAATCTGTGAAAAAATACCTTGAAAGTCATGGTGTTGCTCCAGAAAGATTGACTGCTGTTGGGTATGGTGAAGAACAACCAATTGCGGATAACAACAGCGCCGCAGGTAAAACCAAAAACCGCCGTGTGGATTTTAAACTAAAATATTAACATTCAAAATCCTTGATAAAAAAAGACCATCTGTTTAGGTGGTCTTTTTTTATGCCAAACTTGAACGAATCAATAATTCACATCGCACTGGATAAAAAATCCATAAACCTGCTTCTGTCTTTCAATTGGGAAGTCTGTAGAAATATTGGGCTTAAAAGATGCCATTATTAACAGTGAGGACGGTTAAATGGAAACAAAATAGTCCATAACATTCTGTTTGGATGAAATGAATGCCATAATAGAATTTTCATTTCATAGGGTAGAGCTATTAAATAATACCCCGAGTTTGCAGTTGAATGTTATGGTCATTGCGGATAATGATCATCAAATCATAAAACAAATCCCTGTTCAACTCGTATTTTCAGATTTTAAAATTCGCAAAATTGAAATTTGGGGGCACAAAACCCAAAATGCCGAGAACAATGAATGTTCATTCAATGAAAATACGATTTGTTTTGCACCTGAATTGGAAAAGGCATTTTGCTTTACCCAAATATTTGTGGTGCAGTAATTTCAGTTGTTACCAATGAAAAAAAGGCAAATCAATATTTAGAATCTGGCAACTTATACCTGAAACATATTTTAGATTAATTTTTAAAATGCCCTATTGATGCCCAGCAACCATCGGAATGTCACATTCTGCTCACCCGTTTGCACGGCGCTTACAAAAAATGGCATATCAAATCTAATTTGCAAGGGATTCAGTGCGGTTAAGCCCGGTCTTGATTTTTTGGGTACCAAAAGATTCCAGCTTCTAATATTTAACATAAAACCAGCTCCTGCGTCGGATATCAATCCCGAATTTATCATTTTCCCTTTTAGCTGATAGGCCATAACACCGACATCGCCAAACAAGTAAAAGTTTAAACCTACCATTTTCATTTTGGGCAAGAAGTCAAAATATTTGCTCAGATCGAGTTCTGCATTTACCGATGCACCGTTGCTGCCGCGGTAAAAAGTGCGCACTGTATCTCCTACTTTATGGGCAAGAGCATATCCATTGTAACCACGCAAATTTAGACCGCCCCCAAAACTGACATTCTGATTCAAAGTATTCCTGCTTAAACGATAAGTACTCCAATCGCGCACAATTTTATTGTCTTGGATCTCCTCTGGGTTGGCACCAGAGGCATACAACATGCTTTCAGCCGGACTGTTTGTGCCTGTTCCCGTTTGGCCAAATAACCGTGTTTTCAATACCGCTTTTCCCAAAGATAAATTGTTCAACCAAGTAAGTCGAACAAAACCATAAGCAGCATCACTCCAGGGGGTGGATGTGCGCAAGGCCATGTTCCATGACCCAGCATTTGCATATCGACTGTAGTTAAAAGTATAGCCCAGATTAAAGGAAATATTATTGCCCTTGCTCCAGTATTTTTGGCTGGGCAAATACCCAAAGTATTGGTCGTTGATTGGTTGTGGGGTAATATAATTTCCCGGACTGTAAACCCTTCTCATATATTTTATGCCTGAGGTAAGCCTTCCTCTTTCTATACTTTTTTCCCACCCTATCTGATTAATCCAAACGTTTGCTATATATCGACTTCCCATAACGATTTCGCCTTTTTTGCGTAAGAAATTTCTATAATCAAACCAGTAGCTGAAGTTGTTAGACTTTTGAACATAAAGTATGCCAACAGACTCTTGATACCAGGTATACAAATTAAAAATATGCTTTCTTGCGGCATAGTCTCCGCTTAATTTAATTCCTGCCCTTAACCCATCTTCATAAGAGTACCAAGCGTCTGGCCTCCAGCGCAAATTATACCCCGTTCTATAGTCTCGGTCTAGGCTATTTTCTTTGTCAAAACTTATTCCTATCAGTCGGTGCCAATTGTTGTTCAGTCTGTTTATGTCTGCCAGCCTATAAGTGGGATCCAATTCAACCGATTTTATGTCCGATTTCAAATTCAGTTTCAATTCGTACTTTTTTCTTAAAAATCCCCAACCCATCCACATTTCCTGGGCATTGAAAGTGCCTGGTTTTTTGTAATATGATACTGGAACGGTAATGTTCAATTTGTTTCCATCGGCAGTAGTTACTTTTAAATCCACAGGCATAATCATATCACCCTTTCTCTTTAAAGTAATCTTCCATTCTCCAGCTTTGTTTTGTTTTACTTTAGAAATGCCATAATCGCAGTATTTAGTCGTTTCAAACCATTGGTCGAAAAACCAATTCAAATCTGTTTTGGCCGACATGGTGATGCTGTTTCTAAAATCTTCAATATAAGGATGGCAAATTTTCCACTGCCGAACATAATCTTGCATGGCTATTTGAAAAACAGAATCACCCAAAACATACTGCAGATTGTAAAGCATGGTGGCTGTTTTATAGTAAACATGTTTATATCCTCCACCATGTCCCACCGCGTTGTTAAAATCATCACTGTGGGTATTCAATACTGCATCTTCCCCATCGATGGCATCGTACATATAGCCAGCATAGGCGGTTCCAAAATCTATGTCATTGGGATAACGAAATTGTCCTTTGGCTTTTTTCATACACCAACTGGTTAAAAATTGTGTAAATCCCTCGTCCAAGGATGCACGGTAGGTTTCGTTATTGCCAATCATGCCAAAAAACCAATTGTGGCCCACTTCATGCGCTATCAAACCTTGGTGCGATGGATATTGCCCCCCGTCTAAGGTAAGCATTGGATATTCCATGCCGTCTGCCGCATCGGCTGCCACCATTTTGGGATATTCGTACGTTCCAAAATCTTTGCTGTAAGTAGCAATAACAAATGCTACGAATGTATCCGTAGCTTGCCATTTGCCAGCATTGTTTTCTTGTGCCAAGGCTATACATTTCACGCCACGATAATCGTATTCCCCTATTCTGTAGGTTGGATCTGCGGTCCATGCAAAATCGTGCACATTGTCAGCATGGTATTTCCAACTTTTCCAAGTTCCATCTTTCGGTGTGATTACAGAAGGTTTTTCACCCACTGGTTTTCCTTTAAAATTGCGGATATCCAATTTTTGCCTTAGGCCATTCGGATAAGCTTCGGTTGGGTTCTGAAGCACCCCTGTGGCTTCGTTTACATATTCTGTGGGCAATTGCAAATCCACATCATAAGCACCATAATCGCCATAAAATTCATGTTCCATATGTTGTGCGGTTTCCCAAGTAAACTTGCGGTCGTAGACACAAATACGGGGATACCAATGTACTCCGTTAAAATGTTTATACCCATCGTGGTCATACACTTTCATCCTGCGGCGAATACTACCTCTATCGAAATACGTTTTAAAACCAATGGTAAATACACAACTGTCGCCAGGTGCCAATCCCCCAGGCAACTCACATTCTAAAACCGTATAATTTACCCTAAAGGTCACTTTCACCCCGTTCACTTCAAAATTATCAATTACAGTGCCTAAGTTTTGAGCTTCATACTTGCCAAATTCGTGTTTTACCCCATTGACTGTGTATAAATTGTCGACCAAACTACCCGGCTGAACAGCATTTTGATACAAATGAAAATACGCTTTTGTAAGTATGTGTGGCGAGTTATTGTAATATTTCAGCGTTTCTTGGCCAGTTATGGTTTCCTCCACATCATCCAGTTTTGCGGCTATTTTATAATATACATCTTGCTGCCAATAACCTTCGTAGGGTTTTTTGTTTTTCCAATACATGGGGTTGGCGGCCGAACGGTATGTGTTGCCCAGTGCCCAATCCATATTTTGAGCTTGCAAACCGGTTAACATAAAAAAACATGTGGCTAAACAGAGAATACGCATAACGGCAAATGTACCTAAGAGAGCATAATTCTTTGGAAAAAATATACACGCACAAATTTGATTTTTCCCTATGCCATAAATTCAGGAACTTTGCGCCATGTCGAGGTTATGGAATTCACGCCGTGCCGCCATTTTGCCAAACAGCAGAATGGTGTATTTCCAAAGGAATGGCATTTTTCATGCATTGGCATGCGATGCAGCGGGTGAAATAGCTTTGCACATTATTGAAGAAAACCAAGATTTAGGAGCTGCTTCCGCACTTTTGCAGCAAGAAGGACTATCCGATGCAGGATTAATGCTTTTGGATAATCCATTTATTTTACTACCCACCGCTTTTGAAAACAGCGATTTACCTGGCTTTTTGCCGCCAACCATTAAAACCACACAAGTGGAGAAGGGGTTGACAATCAAAGTAGGAAACTGTGCGGCAGAAAAAAACTTTCATGCCATTGTTCCCTTGTATTATATTGCCAAAGAAAGCGCAGAAAAGCATAAGCAATTGGTTTACAGTTGTTTGATAGATGGTGTTTTGCTGGTTCTATTTTTCCGCAATGGATTGTGCGAATTGGCCAATGTTTACAAAGTAAAAAACGATTCCGATATATTGTATTTTTCCGTAGCCCCGGTAAAAAAAGCAGGATTAACCGTGGACCGAGTGCATTTTGAATTTTTGGCAGAAACAGAAGAACTAAAATCTTTGATGCGCACTGTGAGTCGTTTTTTACCCGATGCAAGTGCTGCTAAAATCGACCTTCCCTATATAGCCGGGGAGTATCCTCCCTTTGCCCCTATCGCCTTTTTAATGTATCAATATTTGCAATGCGAATTACCGGCGGAAAGTTAAAAGGATTACAACTCCCTATAAAATTTGCACCGCATGTGCGCCCCACCACGGATATGATGCGCGAAGCCTTGTTTAATAAATTGGTACATACTTTTGGCATTGAAAATATTCGTGGGCTCGATTTGTTTTCAGGTTCGGGCATTATGTCCATAGAATTCATTAGCCGCGGAGCCACCTCTATGGTATCGGTAGATATTGACAATAAAAACATTGCGCACCAAAACGGATATAAAAAAGAAAAACACATAGAGAATTGGCAAATTGTAAAAGGCGATGTTTTTAAATATCTTGGGGATTCTGTAGATAAATTTGACGTGATTTTTGCTGACCCCCCATATGATTTGCCTGGAATTCAAAATTTGGTGGAATTGGCCGCCGAAAAACTTCTGCCAGATGGCATTTTTATTTTGGAACACCGCCCTGGTATTCTATTTACAGGTCCACTTTTAGAATCTAAAAAATATGGCAGTACTTCCATATCCATTTTTAGATATTGAGCATAAAAATGAAGTAAATCCCATGTTCCCCATATCTTTCATTTATATTCGCTGAAACTATGTCACGCATTGCTGTATTTGCCGGTACATTCGACCCCATAACCAAAGGGCATGTAGATATTGTGAAACGGAGCCTTCCGTTGTTCGATTCCATCATTATAGCTATTGGAGTGAACTCTAAAAAACAAAATTTGTTTCCGTTAGAAACAAGATTGGAATGGATAAAACAGATTTTTAGAGATGAACCGAAAGTAGAAATTGATAGCTACGACGAACTTACGGTAGATTATTGCAATAAAAAAAATGCATCCTACATTTTAAGGGGACTGCGCAATGGAAGTGATTTTGATTATGAAGCACACATTGCCCAAGTCAATCGCGAATTGGAAAATAACATTGAAACTGTTTTTATGATTACTTCCCCAGAATTAAGTTATATAAGCAGCACCATTGTGCGCGATTTAATTGTTTATGGTGGAGATTATAAGAGTTTTGTACCCGCAGAAGTGGTGATTGCGAAATAAGTAAGTCTTTTTAACCTTGCAGATTTGCAACTTGCCTTTCTTGGCTTATGTCTGAATGTATTTTCAAAAATGTATGTTTGTACCTTTTGGCATTCCGGATGTTTGCTTCGCTGCAATGGCGGGCAAACTCCCATTTTGGCAGGCAGGCCCAAAAGGTACCCAAATTCCGATAGCTGCCGGCAAGGTACTTCAGAAAAAACCCGCCCTCACCCCGCTGAGGTTTCAAAACCATCAAGACCATCTAATTTTCTGAATCGTAGAAATACGAAACCTAGTTGGTCTTGTTATAGGATTTTAATTGGTAAAGCTGAAGATGGGTAAAATGAAAAATACTTGGTCGAGCCTGTAACCTATTCCACCTCGGAATCCGAGGTAACCACATGCAACTCCAAAGCACGTTCTACAATATCGCGAATGCTTTGGTAGGTCATAAACTCTGGTGAACGAAACCAATCCAAATCAGCCCACTTCACTTCAGAAATGCCTTCTTCCCGCTGCGGTGTTAGTTTGCCTTTACCGCTGCTATTCATAAAATACCAATGGGTTTCTTTTAACATTACCACTTCATCTTCAAAATAGGCATGGTACGTTTGGCCCACCTTGTCTGAAATGTTTAACATATTTAGACCCGTTTCTTCCATCACTTCTCTCAGTGCGGCAGCTCGCTGGTCTTCGTGCTTTTCAATTTTGCCCTTGGGCATATCCCACAAACCATTGCGCTTTATGGTAAGCAATTGTTCTTCTTTGTTAAATACCAACCCACCCGCTGCTTGCACCACCCTGTAATCTTCTACAAATTGTGCAAAAGTTTCCGCCGGATCCGGACTGATTAAACCAAAGTTTAACACCTTGCCATTGCTTTCGTTGCTGGTAAGTATTTTAAAACTTTTTTGCATCTCATCGTCACCTATATAGAATAGATTTGATAGCCCACGCAATGCGGAAGGTGATTCTGCGATAATCAACGCCCCCTCATTGAAGTAAATTTTATAGCTTTGCGACCCCATGTCCTCCAATAAAGCTACAAATTTAGCGAAATTTTTGCTTGAAATAAAAGCAGTTAAACTAAACCCTGACAATCCCTTTACATGGACCTCAGGTATTCAAAGCCCTATTTACTGCGACAACCGCATGGTACTGTCGTTTCCGCATGTGCGAACCTTCGTAAAAAACGAGTTGGCCGAATTGGTAAAAACCCATTTCCCAGAGGCAACCGTTATTGCTGGTATTGCCACAGCTGGCATAGCACACGCCGCCTTGGTAGCAGATGTGCTGGAAATGCCCAACTGCTATGTACGCCCAGAACCCAAAAAACATGGCATGAAAAACCAAATTGAAGGAAACTTGCCCACAGGAAGCAAAGTGGTGCTGGTAGAAGATTTAATTTCTACCGGTAAAAGCAGCCTGCAAGCTGTGGATGCAGTGCGCGAAGCCGGTAGTGAAGTGGTTGGTCTTGTGGCCCTATTTACTTATGGTTTTGAGGATGCAAAGGTAAAATTTGAAGCCGCCAACGTACCATTTTTTACCTTATCCTCTTTCCCTGTGCTGTGTGAAGTAGCCGTAAATGAAGGGTTTTTAGATGCCCATAGCGCGGAAGATGCGAAGGCCTTTGCAAAAAATCCTGCAGAATGGCGCAAGTAATTTGAATATATGAAACCAAATTTACTGCTGCTCCACGGTGCTTTAGGCTGCAAAGATTCCTTTCAAGCATTGTTGCCACT
>Ga0105048_10009408_pt1 | contig 15552 bp, 11 predicted proteins | sample MAT05_FD_78382 | JGI IMG/M metagenome (GOLD analysis project Ga0105048, IMG submission 78382) | Freshwater microbial communities from Lake Fryxell liftoff mats and glacier meltwater in Antarctica - MAT-05 | ecosystem: Environmental > Aquatic > Freshwater > Ice > Liftoff microbial mat | place... | reverse complement strand
TCCGATTGATCTATACAGGCTTTCGCAAGCATATCCTGACACGGCCCCACTCGACACGGCAAACCCCGTCGCGTTTCTGGCGAACGGCGCATGGTATCGCTCGAAAGGATGACATGAACCCCGTTGATTGTTGTCAACGAGATCACGATGAAACGAACGTAGCGATGTCAGCGGCGAACGACGGCGAACAGTGACTCGCTATGCCCAAGCGACACAATTGCGGGACGGATCAACTCGCGCTCATTCGGGTAGCGCTGTACAACGTCTCTCGGTTCCTGCCAGCAATGTCCTCGTCGCACGCAAAGGCGGCCCGGCAATCGACGGTCACTCCCGGACTCATGGTCTCGCGAGCCTCTGCAGCATCCCTGCTCCTGATTGTTGGAACGGCGTTCACCATGTCCTGCAAAGGACTGGGCGACATGGCGGCGCCGCGGCCGACAGGCGCGCCAGTAGCTTCGGTGGTGTTATCCAAAGATCAACTGCGCTTGAGTGAAGGGGCCATCGTCGCGCTGCAGGTCACCGCGTTCGACGCGAACAATCGTCCCCTCTCCGATCGCACCGCCATCTGGTCGAGCAGTGATGCGACGCTGGCTCCCGTTTCGGCTGCGGGCGTGATCACGGCGTTGCGCGCGGGCGGTGTGCAGATCTCCGCAAGTATTGACGGTCGCAGCGCTGTCGCACAGCTGATAATTTCTGCGCGTGCCGTGGCCAGTGTGCAACTGACACCCATGGCGTCAAGCGTACTCAAGGGCGCATCGGTGCAACTTACGGCCCGCGCGCTGGACGAAGTGGGAGCGCCGCTTGTCGGGCGCCCGATCTCATGGGAGACCAGCGACTCGCGCATAGTGGATATCGACGCGAACGGACTCGTGACCGGTCTATCACCCGGCGTGGTGATTGTCACCGCGACCAGCGGATCGCGCAGCGCTTCGGTCGGCGTGAACGTCTCAGCAGTCCCGGTGGCATCGGTGCAACTTACACCACTACGCGACAGTATCGTGCTGGGTCAGGCGACGCAGCTGACCGCAACACCTCGCGACTCGATTGGTGCTCCACTCGACGACATGGTGACATTCAGCTCAAACGCCGCGACCATTGCATCGGTATCCTCGTCGGGGCTGGTGCTGGGCATCGCTGCTGGCGCAGCGACCATCACTGCGAGCAGTGGAGGACGTGCGGCGACGGCCAGCATCACCGTCCGGCCTCGCCCTGTTGGCGCCGTCATCGTGTCGCCTTCCCAGTCGGCGCTCACCGTCGGACAGTCACTCCACCTGACCGTGCAGATAACCGACGGAAACGGCAATCTGTTGACCGGCCGGCCGATGACGTTCAGCAGCAGCAGTGTGAACGTCGCGCAGGTATCGGCCAACGGAACAGTGACCGCGCTGACCCCCGGCGCTGCGACGATCACCGTCTCCAGCGAGGGCAAGAGCAGCACGGTCACGGCGACGGTCACGCCGTCGCCCATTGCAACGCTGCAGGTTGATCCGACCTCACGCACGGTGCTCGTCGGCGGAACGGTGCGTCTCTCGGCGATTGCGCTTGACGCCGCCGGGAATGCGCTCACGCAGCGCACGGTTACGTGGACATCTGGCGCGCCGAGTGTCGTCTTGGTATCTGCCGATGGCGTGGTGACCGCGGTCGGGCCAGGGACAGCGCTGGTGCTGGCGGCCGCAGAAGGCACACTGGCGTCGGCGACGATCACCGTCACCGCGCCAGCACCGTCGACGGTACACGTTTCCCCCGCGCCTGCAACCGTTGTTGCAGGCCTGTCGCTGGACCTGGTCGCAACGATTCGCGACGCCACGGGGCAGATTCTCGCCGGACATACCGTACAATGGGTCTCGGGCACACCTACCATCGCGGTGGTCTCGAGCACGGGTCGCGTACGTGGTGTATCGCCGGGAGTTACGCGTATCGATGCAATGGTGGACGGTGTGATCGGCTCCACCACGTTCACGGTGTTGACGGTACCCATTGCAACCGTGAGTGTCGCTCTCGCCCCCAACTCGGTCATCGTGGGACAGACAGCACAGGCCAGCGCCGTTCTCCGCGATTCGAGCGGCAACGTGCTGACCCAACGCCTTCTCGCGTGGGCGAGCTCGAATCTGGCGGTGGCCACGGTTTCGGTGACTGGTGTCGTCAACGCGGTTGCGACGGGAACGGCGAGCATAGTTGCAAGCAGTGAAGGAAAGACTGGCCAGTCGACGCTCTCTGTGGTTGTCGGGTCGCCAACAACGCTCGCTGCAAATTCGGTCGTCTCGCAGTCGGCGACGGTTCTTACGGCCGTGGCGTCGCCGCCAAGTGTGAAGGTGACAGATGTGCAGGGTAATCCCGTTCGTGATGTCGCCGTCGCGTTTACGCGAACTGTTGGAGGTGGCGTCATTGTGCCCGCATCGCCCGCGACCGTGACCACGAACGCGAGTGGTGTCGCGACGCTGACACGTTGGACACTGGGCGCGACACCGGGCACGAACACCGTGATCGTATCAACGACGGGTGTGTCGGGAAGCCCCGTGACGTTCAACGCGACTGGCACGACCGGCGCAGCGACGCAATTGGTGGTCACGACACAACCGGCCGGCGCGGTGAGCGGTACCGTGTTCACGACGCAACCAGTGGTCGCGATACGCGACGTGGCGAACAATCTCACCAGTAGTACGGCTGCCGTGACCGCCGCGATCGTGAGCGGCAACGGTGCGCTCACGGGTACCACGACCGTGAATGCCGTCAACGGCCTGGCGACGTTTACCACCCTGCGTCTCGCGGGTTCGGGCGCGCATACGCTGACCTTCACGTCGAGCGCTGTGAGCAGCGCGACCTCGACGGTACTCACCGTGACGCAGGTCGCGGCGTCGCTGTTTATGCAGACGCAACCAGCGGGGGCTACCAACGGCGTCGCGTTCACCACACAGCCAGTGGTGCGCATACTCGACAATGCCGGATTGGCGGTGACGACAGGAAGCGGCGCGACCGAAGTCGTGACGGCGACCGTCGCCACTGGCACCGGCACCCTGAGCGGAACGGTGACGGTGACCCCGGTGAATGGTGTGGCCACGTTTTCGAACGTGAAGATCACGGGCACTGGCGCCCACACGCTCCGGTTCGCGACCAACAGTCCCACGTTGACGGTGACGTCCACCAGCTTTACGGTCGCAGCCAGTCCGCCCACGCAACTGGCGATCACGACGCAACCCGCAGCTGCCGTCAGTGGTGTAGCATTCACGACGCAGCCCGTGGTGGCCATCCGTGACGGCAACAACGCCACCACCACGAGTTCGGCCGCGGTCACGGTCGCCCTAGGGAGTGGCACGGGCACCCTCACCGGCACGAAGACGGTGAATGCGGTCAATGGCGTCGCGACCTTTGTCAACTTGCAGATCGCGGGCCCGGGCGCTCACACGCTGATCTTTACGTCGGGGAGCCTCACCAGTGCGACCTCGACGGCTGTCAACGTCACGCAGGTCGCCGCGTCACTGGCGATGGAAACCCAGCCGGCCGGCGCGACAGACAACCGGGAGTTCACCACGCAGCCAGTGGTGCGCATTCTGGACAATGCTGGCATGGTCGTTGCGACCGGCAGCGGTGCCACCGAAGTGGTGACGGCGTCCATCGCGAGTGGCAGCGGCAGACTCAGGGGCGAGGTGACGGCGGTCGCCGTCGGCGGTGTCGCGCGGTTCACGAACCTGAAGATCAATGGCCGCGGTCCGCATACGATCCGGTTCGCGACCACGACACCAACGCTTTCCGTCATTTCGACGGCCATCACCATTCCATAACGGCTCAGAAAACGTTGTACCGCTCCCGCGGGGCACGCCGCGCGTTCGGAAACGTCGTCCCTGGTGGCTCTGCCAAACACAGAAGGCTTCGCATCGAGTAATTTACAGTATGTGCATCTCTACGAGCCATCCGAGCGATCTCCAGTCGCCACGTATTCGTATACTCGCCGTGGTGGCGACGGCGGCGCTTTCCATGTTGGCGTCGCTCTTGCCCACGCCGCTCACATCAACGGCAGCGGCACAACAGCGCACGACGATTCGTGATCGCGCCGCGCGGGAGTCGGACAAGCCCAAGCCGTCCATCGCTGGCCTGGGGACGGTTGACGGGATCGTGACTGACACGCTGTTGCGCGCGCTCGAGTCGTCTGATGTGTCGGTCGTGGGCGTGGGTGCACGAGTCGTCACGTCAGAGAACGGACGCTTCCGCATTCTGCAGGTGCCGGCGGGCCAATATCTGCTGGTCGTGCGCCGTATCGGCTTTGCGCCAACGTCGGGCATCATCGAAGTCACCGCCAACGATACCTTGCGCCTGTCGTACATTCTGGCACGCACCACCAACATGCTCGACACCATTCGCGTGCGCGAAACGCGTATTTCGCTACGGATGACCGAGTTTGATCAGCGTCGGCGCCAGGGCCAGGGGCAGTACGTGACAATGGAAGAGATCGAGCGGCGTGGCTCGCTGCAAACGTCCGACTTTATGCGGTCCTTTCGAGGCGTGGAAGTCTCGAAAGTGACCACCCAGCAGTTCGGGGGCACGCAAGTCTATTCGCGCCGTGAAGGTGGCGGCTACACCGAACAGGGGCAGCAGAACTACTGCACCATGCAGGTGTTGCTCGACGGCATCGTGTTGCCCAGAAACTTCGATCTCGACTTGCTGCCGCCGCCGAAACAGATCGCCGGCATTGAGGTGTATACCGGTGCCGCGACGATCCCGCCGCAGTTCGGCGGACCGGACCGCCGCTGCGGCGTGGTCGCGGTGTGGACGCGCGACGGCTACTGAACGACTGTCGTCGTGAGTACGGAATCCTGAGTCAAGGTCGAGCAAGAAGCAGGAGATCGTAAATAAACGAATCGGCCCCGCGGGATAACTCCCGCGGGGCCGATTCGTTTGTCCTTCTCGACACCGGCTACTCGATGCTCCCTACTTGGTAGTCCGTATCGAAGAAAACGTCATGCTCGCGACTCCGACCTTTTCAGCAACCCGGAGCGGCGAGGCTGGCACCCTTGCCAACGCGCTGCAAGCACTCGGCCTGCGGCACCGGCTGCACCCTCGCCACGAAGTGCGCGTTCACGCCTGTCGCAATGTCACGCGGCAGCTGGGCCAGGCGGCCGTAGCGACGCATGTCCACCCAGCGATGTCCCTCGAGCAGCAGCGAGTAGCGCTTTTGCAGGAGAAGCTCCGTGAGGACGTCAGCGTCGGGTGACGCCGCCGTCAGGGTCGAGGGCGCCAGTCCACCGGAGTTCACCCGAATGCTGTTGATGATCGTCAAGGCACCCGCCTTGTCGCCGGTGGCCAGCAAGCCTTCCGCCCGCAGGAACATCAGTTCTTCGTTCCGGATGATCGGAATCGACGTACTGATCGTCGGATAGACCGAGAAACCGAGCGTTGAGGCAACGCTGGTTCCCGTCGGACCGTTTCTGGATGGCCGAGTGATGATTTTGGCGAGGAAGCGGTTGTCCTTCGTGCCGTCGGCCTTGAGTGGTGCGTCGGCGTCGATGGACATGTGCGCGTACAGGTCGAGGTTGGTCGCCTGATTCACCGGGTTCAATATGTCCGGGGCCGCGCCATACGGGTAATACACGCCCGCATTCAACGCCGCCGCCGTGGTCGCGCCCGCATTGAAGAACGACGCACCGAGTGCAGTCAGCGACCGCTGCCACGCCGCCGCGCCGCCGCCCGAGGTGGCGTGGTACGCCGCTGCCCGGGCCGCCATCGCCCGATTGAACTGGCGGAACGTGGTGGGCGTGGTGAACCCCGTAAAGCCCGTATGCAGCGTGAACGGGAACGCCGCGCCACCGGCCCCAAGGTCCGTGATCGCCTCGTCCAGCGTGTTCAGGATGTACTTGTACACCGAGTCACGTGAGACAAACGGGGCGAGCACGAGTGGATCGGCATTGGTCTGCACGATGGCACCGATGGTGTCGCGGGTCGCGATCACCGTCAGCAATTCCATCGCCTCGATCGTCTTGGCGAAGCCGAGCGCTGCACGTTTCTGCTCAGGGGTGAGGGCCGCGCCCGCAACCGTGTTCTTGAAGTTGAACACGTCTCGCAGGTTGCCGTACGGTACACCCCAGCTACCGACTGCAAAGCCCGCGTTGTCGAGCTTGTTCTCACCCGACAAGCCAATGAGATAGGCCGTCGTGTTGCGCCCTTCCTGCGGCGTGTAGATGTAGAGCTCGCGACCAAAACGCCCCGTCTCGGTGATAAAGAGGCCGCGACTGTTACGATTCTGACGAAGTATACCGGTTGCGAACAGCTGCAGCGACTGCGGATCGCCGGCCGCACCGGCGATCGACGGCGTGTTGGGGTTGCTGATGTTCAGCGTGTCGGCGCTACAACCCGCCAGCGCGGCCGCTGCAAGAGAAAGTGCACCGATGGTGCGAACCGGCGTGCGTGTCATGGAAAAGCGCAGCGCGCTGGAAGAAAGGTTCGAGGTCGTCATGGATCAGAACCCCATGTCCACGCTGAAGAAGAACTGGCGGCTCGACGGGAACGGCGCGAGGTCGATGAACCGGTTGAAGTTGGTGTTGCCGAAGTTGTTGAACTCCGGGTCGAAGCTCCAGTAGTTCGTAAACAGCGCGAGGTTACGGCCGCTGAGATTGAAGCGCAACGATTTGGCGCCCGGGACCTTCGTGGCCCAGCTGTCCGGCGCCTGGAAGTTCAGCGTCACTTCACGCAGCTTGACGTACGAGCCCTTCTGCATGTACGGACGCACGTCGCCACCGTTGAACGTCGAATACCGGCATTCGCCGAGCGTCTCGGTTCCGCACGGGCGCGAGCCCGGCAGGATGGAGCTCGGTGCCACGTTATCATAGTCGCGCGAGTTGCCACCTTCGTCCCACAAGTTGTTCGTCATGTTCGACACGTAGCCGCCCGCGCGCCAGTCGGCAAGGAACGAGAACGTGACACGCTTGTAGGTGAAGTCGTTGTTGAACGTCGTGGTGTGGATCGGGTTGGAATCAAACAGAATCGTATCTGCCGTCACGAATGTGCCGGCCGTGGCGCCCGGGCGGAGCGGTGCATTGCCCCAGATCATCGAGGAGAGCGTATTGGCCGCGATGCGATTCCGCCCGTACGCCGCACCGAATGAACCCGGGACGGCGAAGTTCGGCACCGGAATGTTGTTCGTGAACTGCTTATTCTGGTTGAAGATGATGCGCGACGTCCACTCGAAGTTCTTCGAGCGGAGCGGCACCGCCGACAACACCGCTTCGTTGCCCAGCACGGACAGCTGGCCACCATTGATGATCTGGTTGCCAAGGCCCGACGAGGGGGCGAGCGGGAAGGTCAGGAGCAGGTCCTTGATCGTGCGCTCGTATCGCGTGAATTCGAAACCGATACGCGAACCGAAGAACGCCGCGTCCAAGCCGTACTCAAGCTCGTTCATCACTTCCGGCTTGATGCTCGGGTTGCCGATCGTTCCCGGCGAGACGAGCGAGCCCCGACCACCAATGATACCACCGTCGGCGAACAGCAAGTCGCGATCGCCATACCGCGGACGATTGCCCGACTGGCCCCACGCACCACGCAGCTTGATCTCATCGATCTTGTCCGTGAGCGGTTTCTGGAAGCGATACGCTCCCGAGTACTTCGGGAACAGGTAGAACTTCTCCCGATCACCATTGGCGCTGGAACGGTCGGCGCGAAAGCCGGCGTTGAGGGCCAACTTTTCGCCGAACAACAACACCTGTTCATTGACGTAATACGACTGATCGCGGAACTCGGTGCGGGTGTCTTCCCACGCGATGTCGGTAGCGCCCGCCGCGACACGACGGGTCGGCAGCAGGCCGCGACCACGAATGCGGTAGATGTCGACCTTCTGACGCTCGTACGATCCACCAACCGAGGAAGTGATCGACGTGATCAGGTCGGTGGCCGGCGTCCAGGTCCACACGGCGTTGACACCCGTGTTCACCTGCAGGCTGGACACGTTGTTCTGGCCGGCCGTGCCGAGGAAACCGTCGTTCGGCTCGAACTGCAGGAAGTTGGGTGAATACTGCACACCTTCCTGTTGGAAGCGGTCAAAGCCGTTGAGCATGGACAACTGCACGCTGTGGCGCGCGGTGCTGAGCGCCGTGTAGCCAAGGCGAAAGTTGCCGGCCTGACGCCAGACGCTTTCGTCACTCTGGATCTCGTTCATCACTTCGAACGGATTCGCCGTGCCGTCGCCACCGCCGTCAAACGGCATGCGGATGTAGCGGCCGGTCGCATCGCGCGACCGCAGGTCGACAATCGCCGGCGTGTAGCCGAAGGTGTACGTCGGACTGACGCCGGCGTTGTTGTTGTTGCCCAAGCCACGCTGGAAGAAGTTGCGCGTGACATCAAGACCGAGACTGGCCGTCAGCTTCGAACCGATCGACTGGTCAAGATTGATACGCGCACCGGTGCGTCGTGCACCCGTGTTGATCATGATACCGGATTCCTGCCTGTCGCTCATCGAGGCGAAGAAACGCGTGTTGTTCACCCCGCCCGACGCCGAGAGCAACGTTTCCCATGACGGGTCGGTGCGGCCGTACAGCTGGCCCTGCCAGTCCTGGTTGGTGCACGTCGGGTTACACGCCGCTTGCGCGGCAGCTACACCTACCGGACCACCTGTAAAGTCGACACCGTTGGCCGGATCGTACACGTCCGTCAGCGTACCGTATTGGCGATGACCAAGCGAGCGCATGAGTGCCTGCGTACCGAGACGCTGCGTCACGTTGTAGCGCGTCTGTCCAGCACGACCCTTCTTGGTCGTGATGACCACGACGCCGTTCGTGGCGCGCGAGCCGTAAATGGCCGACGCGGCCGCAGACTTCAGGACTTCGATGTTCTCGATGTCATTCGGATTCAGGTCGGCCAGACGATTGACGACTTGGTCCTGGCCGGAAGCCACCGAGCCACCGGCGCGAGAGATCGAGCTGCCACCCGCCGACACGCCGGCGTTCGAAATGATCACGCCGTCGACGACATACAACGGATCGCCCTGACCCAGCACCGACGTGGCGCCGCGAATCTGGATCTGGGCACCACCGCCGGGCGCTCCGCTGTTGTCGAACATGCGGGCACCGGCGACCTTGCCGGCCAGATTGCTTTCCACGGAACGCGCCGGGACGCGGACGAGTTCAGCGGCACTCACCGTGGATACGGCCGTCGCCGCACTGCGACGATCTACGGTGGTCGCTTGACCGGTCACCGTCACGCCTTCCAGCTGCAAGGCGTCACGCTCGAGCACAAAATCGGCCGAGGTCTCTGACGCGCCGACGCGCTTGGTCTGACGCTTGAAGCCGAGCTGCCGAGCGAGCACCAGGATCTCGCCGGAAGGCACGCGCAGGCGATACTCACCGCGCTCGTTGGTACGGACGCCGATCTGTTGACCGACGATGCTGATGGTGACATCAGCGATTGGTTGGCCGGTGCCGACTTGTGTCACCTTGCCCGTGACATCACGGGTCTGCGCATCCGCATTGAGCGGGAGCGAGGCAACAAGAGCGGCGGCGGCGGCAAACGAAACAAGCCTGCCCATAGAGGGTCTCCGAAGGAGGGGGGAGCGGAGCGTACGTGAAAACCGGACGCCCAGACTCGGAACCGTTGCCGTGAAAGGCACCGACGCGCTTGAGAAGGCGAACGCGGCGCAATGAACGGGTGTCGATTCGTGGGGACGTGGACCCTGGAGTCCGGTGGTCGTAACGTATTGTAAACAACAGGTCACCGATACAACACGTCACCAAAAAATTCACGCCGGTATATGGCTCAGCTCGCTTGATTCACGCCCCTCTCCTCTTGGCGCGGTGACGGGGAGGCACTCCTTCGTCGTCGCGGGTCTGTTACGTAACGGTCGCCATCCAGCGCTGGAGGCGGACCGGGAGATGTCCGATACCACCAGGAGCACGCCGTCCGTGCCCCTCCGGTCGTCTTCCCTTCTTTCCGGCTGTTGGTCGAGGCCTTGCCAGAGGCCATCGCGGTGCATCGCAAGGGACGCATTGTCTACGTCAACCCCGCCGGCATGGCGCTCATCGGGGCAGAACGCGGCGACACATTGGCTGGCCGTCGAGCCATGGGTTTCGTGCACCATGATGACCTGCCGCTGCTGCAGCAGCGCCTCGGCGCACCGGCATCCCGCCTGCAGTATCGACTGAAGCGACTCGACGGCGAGGCATCGAGCTCGAGTCCCAGGAGACGCAGCTTCGCGACATGGGGTGCGACTTCGGTCAGGGCTACGTGTTCTCGCCGGCGGTGAAGGCCGATGCGCTGATGGAATGGATGCGGGCGCGCACGACGTCGACCGTCGCTGCGGCGATTTAGCGCCGACCTGGGCGAGCGGAGCAGCGAAAGCCATACCCAGTTGCAGGCTGAAGGGAGGGCGGGGCCATGGCGGATGTCAAAAAAACGGCACGTGAGAGCGCCGTACGTAGTGGCCACAGTGGCTCACGACCGCGCTTCCCCCACCACGGAGTCCGTCATGCTCTCGCTCGCGTCAAAACTCACCCGCAGCGCCGTAGCGTTCGCGCTGCTGTAGACGTGGTTGATGCGCAGCGCGCTGTCATCGACAGCAACTATCAGGCGTGGCAGGTGATCAACAGCGCGCAGGGCAAGGGTGGCAGTGGCGGACGCATCGATGCCCTCAGCGACCTGCTGCGCAACGGGGTGTCATTGGCTGGCATCAATCTCGACGGGGCTCGGCTTGAAGGCGTTGAGTTGCCACGCGCGACACTGGTGCGCAGCAGATTGCATCACGCCAACCTGGCGCGCGCGAATCTGGCCGGTGCGAACCTGGAAGGTGCGAACCTGGAAGGTGCAGATCTTCGCGGTGCCGATCTCGTGGCCGCCAACCTGACCGGCGCATATCTCAAGGGAGCCAACCTCACGGACGCACGACTCTCGGCCGCCACGCTGGACGGCGCGGACCTTACTGACGTGGTTGGTTGGCGCGAAATGCGTTCCATCAGTCACACCAGCATTGATGATCTCCGACACGCGCCCGCAGGCTTCGCCGCCTGGGCGCGTGAACAGGGCGCGGTGGACGCCGTCACGCGCGCGGAGCCCGAAGAGGAGACTGACAACTACTCGCGCCAGTTTCGGGCGATCTGAGCGGCCTCGGAGATTTCGGAGGACGCGCGATCGTGCCCGTTCACTTCTTCTGCGTGACCGTGTTGCGGAGCACACCAACGCTCTCAAGTTCCACCTCAACCACGTCGCCGGCCTTGATGCGCTTGGTGGTACCGGGCGTGCCCGTGAAAATGATATCGCCGGGCATCAGCGTGATATACTGGCTGATGTAGCTCACCTGCGACGCGACATCAAAAATCAGGTCTTTCGTGCGCTGCGATTGCACCACCTCACCGTTCAGTCGCGTCTGCAGCAGTAAATCGTCGTAGTTCAGCCCCGTCACCAGGTACGGACCCAGCGGACCGAACGTATCCGACGCCTTGGCGCGAAACCATTGAAGATCGCTCTTCTGCCAATCGCGCTCCGACACGTCGTTCCCCGTGGTGATGCCAAACACATACGACTTCGCATCGGCGACAGACACCTTCGACGCCTTCTTGCCGATCACGATCACCATCTCGCCCTCGTAGTGCGCGTTGGTGGCGTCCGGCGGGAGCACGATGTTCTCTTCGTGTGCAATGATCGACGTCGGGAACTTGGCGAACAGCCCTGGATACTTTGCCGACGAGCGCTCACCCAGATGTGTCTGGTAATTGAGGCCCACGGCGATGACCTTGGACGGCGTTGCCGGTGCCAACAGTGTGACCGACCGCATCGCCACCCGCGTGCCCGTGCGGGCACTGTCCACCCACGGCGCACCGCGGAGCTGGGCGATCATCTCACCATCAACGCGTCCGTATGAGATCTGCCCGCTTACGGAATAGCGCACATAGGTCGCAACCTTCGCGGCCGACTGAGCCTGCACCACGCTGCTGTACACACCCGCGAGCATGAAGAACGCGCAAGAAGAGCGGAAACGCATCGAAACTCCGAAGTAGAATGAGGGCTGGTAGACGGGGATATGTTCGCGTACCCAACGTCCGGACGCTAGCCCGTGCCCCACGCGTGGCTGATCGCCGTGTGGCACAGACGAATTTCTTTCGCGGAGGGGCTATTGGTACGCCAGCCTCTACAGCATCGTCCTTCCATCATGGACATGCCCTCTCTGGCCAGACGCCTGGCACCAGTGCCGATCGGCGCGCGCGGTCAGACACTCCTCATCATGGTCGCCGGGCTCGCGATCGTCTGCGGTGGTTGCTCGCCGACGCCGCGAGCCACACCCAAGCGAGCCCCCATCACCGGCGCCGAGCGCGTGCTGGTCGTGATCAACTCCCGAAGCGCGGCGAGCGACTCCATAGGTCGCTACTACGCGAAGCGTCGCGGCATCGATGCCACGCACATGCTGCGATTGGTACTGCCAGTCGACGACGAGATCAACGAGGTTGCCTTCCAGACGGATCTCGTCTCGCCCGTGCGCTCGGCCATCGCCGCGCTTCCCGTGCGCATCGATTTCATCGTGCTCACCGCTGGCGTACCGATTCGCGTTGCGCGTAAGAATGGCTATAGCGTCGACGCACTCCTCTCCGGCATGAACCTGTCGATCGCCCCGATGGTGGGTATGGATTCCGTCTGGTTGTCGCGGTTCCGCAACCCGTACTACAACGCGGATGTGCCGTTTTCCAGCGATCGGTTCGGTATCTTCCTCGTGACGCGTCTCGCCTGTGCCGTCACCGCCGACTGCCTGGCACTGGTCGACCGTTCCATCGACGCGCGCGCGTCACGCGGTCCCTTCTTTTTCGACGCCACGCCGCTGCGCCCCGCCGTTGACGGATACGCCGCCACGAATCGCCTGCTGTATGCCGCCGCGTTCCGCCTGCAAACGAAGACGTTTGACGTGCAGATCGATACAACCCCCGCCTTTATCGCGCCGAACAGTCCAGTGATGGGGTACGCCAGTTGGGGAAGCAACGACAGCAAATTCGACAGCGTGGCGTACCACGCGATTCGATTTCTCCCGGGCGCACTGGCCGAGACGTTCGTGTCGACGAGCGCGCGAACGTTCGGCCCGACGGTCGGCGGGCAGAGTCGCATTGTCGATCTGATCGCGCAGGGTGTGACTGGTGTGAAAGGGTATGTCAGCGAACCGTATACCATCGCGCTGGCCAATCCCGATATTCTGTTCGATCGGTATACGCGCGGTGCGAATCTGGCCGAAGCATTTTACGCGGCCTCGTTCATGGTGCTGTGGAAGGATCTGGTGGTCGGCGACCCATTGTGCGCGCCGTATGCCATGTTTCCCGAGCCGTCGTTCGATCGATAACGTCGGACGGGCGCGACTGTGTCACGGCCGCCACACGCGGTCATCGCGAGGAACGCGACGACCGTGAGCGACGCAGAGGTGAAAAGGCGGTGGCGCACGGCGGACAGCGTCGCAGAAGTGGTGAATGTTTTCGTAGGCGAAGCGTTGAGCAGCCTTTGACCCGTTCGAATAGGGCACCCATCCCGCTCGCCTGCGTCTACGCATTCTCAATTTACGTCCCGTCCCGTCCCGGAAATGCGCCGCGGGTCCGGCGGCCGGCTTCCCCGGCAGGTATTCTTGTGCATTCTCTCCGAGGGAGCCTGCCGATGTGTCACTCATTCCTCCGCGTCCTACGCGCCCCATTCGCGTTTGCCCGCCGCTGCGTGCTGGCGTGCGCATCGCTGGCGGCCGTGCATGCCCCCATGCACGCCCAACCCGCGACGCCGCAACGGCCGAATGTGATCGTGATCATGACCGACGACCTGGGCTATGGCGACCTGTCCAGCTACGGCGGGAAGGACCTCAAAACCCCGAACATCGACGGCTTGGCTCGCGCAGGGGTGCGCTTCACGCAGTTTTACGCGAACGCCACCATGTGCACGCCCACGCGTGCCGGGTTTATCACGGGTCGATATCAGCAGCGCTATGGCGCCGCGGTTGAACAAGCGTTGGCCGGTGTGACCAGCAGCTCCGCCGAGCGTGGTCTGGCGGCAACAGGGCGCTCGCTGCCGCAGCTGTTGAAGAACAACGGCTACGCGACCGCGTTGATCGGCAAATGGCATCTGGGCTATTTGCCGCAGTTCAGTCCCACTGCGCACGGCTTCGATCAGTTCTTCGGCATCAAGAGCGGTTACGTGGATTACTACCAGCACACCGACGGCGCGGGACGTCCCGATCTGTTCGAGAACGAGTCGCTTACCTCGGCGACCGGCTACATGACCGACCTGATCACCACCCGCGCCGTGTCGTTTATTGGTCGCCATACGAATGCGCCGTTCTTTCTTGACGTCGCGTACACCGGTCCGCACTGGCCGTATCAGCGCCCCGATCAGCCGTCTGTTGCGCGCGGCAATGCGCGCCATCTGATGCCCTACGATTCGGCCACGAGCACGCGCGCCGACTACGTGACGATGGTGGAGCGCGTGGATAAAGGTGTCGGTGAGATTTTGCAATCACTCAAGCAGCACGGACTGGAACAGAACACCCTTATCATTTTCACGAACGACAACGGCGGTGAGTGGCTGTCGAATAACGCACCGTTCTTTCACGGCAAATGGACTCTCTGGGAAGGCGGCCTGCGCGTGCCTACTATCATGCGTTGGCCGGGGCGCATTCCTTCGGGAAAGGTCTCAACGCAAGTCGCGATCACGATGGATTTGACGGCGTCGATTCTGGCGGCGACTAACACGCCCGTCCCTGAGCAGGCACTGCTTGAGGGCGTCAATTTATTGCCGCTTGTTGCTGCGCCAGGCGCGCCCGTTGAGCGCACGCTATTCTGGCGTACTGACGCGGGCAATCGTGTGCAGGCTGCGGTGCGGAAAGGGCACTGGAAGTTGTTAACGGACGGGACGCACGCGATGCTGTTTGATCTGCGCACGGACGTGATGGAGCGCAACAACGTGGCGGCGCGGCAGCCGGGTGTGGCGCGGGAGCTTTATGTGCTTCTGGGTGCGTGGCAGCGGAGCGTTGATGCGGATGCGCGGGCGCTGGCGGCGGCGGCGCGGTAGCGGGGCTGGCGCTGGCCGTGAGTTATTGGTTGCGCGGTATCGATGGGGAGTTGACACGGTGGGACCCACAGGGTTCGGCGCGGTCCTCGGCTCGCGCCGACATTATTCGACGCTGCGCGCAGCCTATTGAGGTGGGGGGAGCCATGCGGGAATCGTGGATGTCATTGCCACATGGGCAGTTGCCGCATCGTGGCGGCTGGTGCGCACTTTGGATATACGGCGCCGGGGTGCTGCGTCACGGGCGCCACGCAGTGATCCTATGCAGTTGAAGACTCGTTATGCCGTTGACGACGATTGTGGTAGATTTAGCGGTTGAACCCCGTGGCCGAGGAGGGTCCTGTGAATTTGACCATGGAAGTCGAACGCGAAGCGGATGGCCGCTTTCTAGCCGAGGTCACTGATCTGCCAGGGGTGCTTGCCTATGGCGCCACTGAGCAGGAAGCCGTTGCACGTGTCCAAGCGCTGGCGCTGAGATCGCTGGCCGATCGACTGGAGAATGGCGAGCCGGCCCCGAGTTTGCTGCCGCTCGATTTTCGCGCTGCCTAAGCGCGCTCG
>Ga0105048_10009407_pt1 | contig 15553 bp, 15 predicted proteins | sample MAT05_FD_78382 | JGI IMG/M metagenome (GOLD analysis project Ga0105048, IMG submission 78382) | Freshwater microbial communities from Lake Fryxell liftoff mats and glacier meltwater in Antarctica - MAT-05 | ecosystem: Environmental > Aquatic > Freshwater > Ice > Liftoff microbial mat | place... | reverse complement strand
TGGCATAAATAACCTGTTTCGATGATCTTGAATGATGCAAAGCATTCACTGCTGCAACCGCGAAAAAACAGATTGTCGAAATAAGAATAATACGTGGTCTCATGGTATAATAATTTTTGATGAATTAATTGATTTTCGACGAAAATTACCTTTACCATTACCCGATATAAGCCACCACTTGGTGAAATGGCCGTTCGACTTGGTAAAAGATCTTTTACCAATGGTATGAATTCCCAAATAGGGCCTTTTCAAGCATAAAAACAAGAAGCGTCCATTTGTTATGTTCTAAATTCGTCCCGAATGATTGAAGAAATTGAATAATAATGACCAAACATCAACACTTCATAATCTTTGTATTAACGCTATTGGAATTCCTTTTGTTTTCTCATTGCTGCGTCGCTCAAAACAGTGTAGTCTCAAAAAGTCAAAAGTCCAGCTACACTCAGTCGGATTCTATAACCTATTATTTGAATGATGGAGAAGCACAAAGTTCTTCTCAGCCATTGCGAGCAATAGTATCGATCAATCGCGCCATAGAATTGTGCTTGATTCAAAATAAAGAATATAGAATTGCAGAGGCTTATCTATTACTTGGAAATGTACAAATGCAGCTTGGGCAGCCCGCTATGGCACTCGACAATTATGAAAAATGCTTACGATATTCTCAAACGAATTATAAGGCCCTTTCAAATTCTTCCTCTTCTATTGCATCACACAAAATATTCAAGCAAAAGGCGCTAGCGCACATGGCGCTCAAAGAATATTTAACGGCGTTAGAAAATATTGATGCAGCCTTGAAGGTGTTCGTAGCGAATTCAAATGATTCTAAATCAGAATTGCAGAGAATAAAAGCTGACATTCTCAGCTATTCGGGTGGACATGATCAAGCAATAAATCTCTTGCAACAATTAATCGAAACCGACAAGAGTAACAACGATCAATATTCTACTTCCAAATCTATGTTGGCTTTGGGAAATGCCTATCGAAAAGCGAGCATTGAAACGAAAGCAATAGAAAGTTATAATGAAGCGGCTAGGGTTGCGAATCAATATCAATATAATGATATGAAAGTAGAAATAAACAATGCGCTTGCTTCATCTTATAAGACTCAAGGCAATTTAAATCAGGAGGTACAATTCAGAAATAAGAATGCCGATTATAATAGGTCCAACAATAATCTAGATGCTTGGTCTAATGATAATCTTCAAATAGGCAATGCTTATCTCAATGCTCAGGAGAACGACAAAGCAGAAGGTTATTTTCAAAAAAGTTTAGAATTATTTGACAAAGCTTCCGAACAACAAACAGCACAGGCTACTCCTTCACCTTTGCAATATAGAAGTACTCAATTGCACACAGGAGCTGATGCGCTTCGCAATCTTGCGCACGTTTCTGTGGAGAAAAAAGATTTGAGTCAAGCATTAAAATACTACCAACGCTACGAAAAATTACAGGACAGCATTGAGAATATCCGCAAACTAGAATTGGATGATGCCATCATGTTAAGTAATACAATTGGTAAAAATGAACAGCGAATTACATTGTTAGAAATGGAACAAAATCTAGCAGATAAATCCATTGAAATTCTTCAGCAAGATCAACAATTAAAAGAAGAACAATTGTTTACGCGCAATTTGATCATTGGCATTATGGCTGCATTTCTGTTGGTGTTGATAGTGGCTGGGATCTTTATGGTTCGCAACACGCAAGAAAAAAATAGAGCCGACAAATTGTTAACACTTCAGTCGATGACCGGCCAAATGAATCCGCATTTTATTTTTAATGCACTCAACTCAGTGAATGAGTATATCACATTAAATGACGAGCGCGAAGCCAATCGTTATTTGAGTTCATTTTCAAAGTTGATGCGACAAGTAATGGATGATTCGAGGCATACATTCATTCCACTCAATGATGAAATGGAGATGTTGAAACTTTATCTTCAACTCGAACATGGAAGATTCAAAGACAGATTCGATTATGAATTGACTATAGATCAAGAAGAACTTGGTGGTGATTATGTTGTTCCGCCTATGATTATTCAGCCCTTTATTGAAAATGCTATTTGGCATGGACTGAGATACAGAACTAAATCGGGGCATCTGCGCATCCTATTAGCAATACATAAAAATCAATTGCAGGTAGAAATAAAAGACGATGGAATTGGGATTGAAGCCTCCAAAAAAATCAAAACAAAAAATCAGAAAAGGCAGAATTCACTTGGTATGAAAAATACCGAAACACGAATTGAATTGATAAATGAACTTTTTGGAATGTCTATCACCTTAAAAATTAGTGAAACTCATCCGGGCGCTGAATATCCGGGCACAACTGTTTTATTGATCATTCCACAACCGAATGAAGATAAAATAATATCATACCTTAAAACAAATCAATGAATCAGTTGCGAACAATATTAGTGGATGATGAAGTTTCGAGTCGTAACGTGTTGCGCGAATACTTGCGAAAGTATTGCCCAACAGTTGAACTTCTTGGCGAGGCAAACAATGTTGCTACAGCGCTCAAACTTATAAAAGAGCATGCGCCTGATCTTGTATTTTTAGATGTTGAAATGCCCGGAGGCAACGGATTCGATCTTTTGGAACAAGTTGGTGACATTCGGTTCGAAACAATATTTGTTACAGCCTTTGATCACTATGCTATTCAAGCATTAAACTATAGTGCTGCATATTACCTACTGAAACCCGTGAGTATTGATGAATTGGTTGCGGCCGTAGCTCGAGTTAATAAATTCAAAAATGAAAATCAAACAACATTTAATACGCAGGTAATACTCGATAATTTAAAAGCATCCGAAGCGCAGCAGAAAAAAATTGTATTGCCATTATTGCAAGGATTCGAAGTAGTAAAACTCGAAAATATAATTGCATGTGAGGCGTACGATAATTTCACGAATTTCTATTTTGAAAAACATCCCAAGACAATGATTTGTCGCAATCTAAAATTCTACGAAGAGTTGCTTGATAATTCAGGATTTATGCGCATACACAAGTCGTATCTCATCAATCTTGAACATGTAGTAAAGTATATGCGTGGTAAAGGCGGAATTGTAACCATGACGGGTGGAATGGAGATTCCGGTATCACCGAATAAAAAAGATCAATTGTTAGAAAATTTTGAACGCGGAAGGTGAGTCGCAGAAAAATAAATTCTTCGCAACTAAAAATATTACTAACTCTTTTTAATAAACTTCGACGGTATCACGATTGTCTGTTCATTCACTTTTCCTTCGATGTGTTCAGGATTGTCATGAATGAGCTTGATGCGTTTTACAACGGTGCCTTTGGAAACTGCGAAATTAGTTCCTTTCACAATGAGAGCTTGAGTAAGCACAACGTTGTCACCATTATCTAGCACATTATCAAAAGCATTCTTGTGCACATCGGCAACATCATAAGCACTCATTACACTATTGATTACATTTTTATCGAGATCAGTCCTAACTTATGTGATTACTTGCACGGTCTTCCACTTTAAACTTTTGAAGCAATCCATCACTGAATGCCCGCACTGCAGGTTCCTTGCTCCAAATACTACCTTCGAGACAGCGCCAATAGTGCGATTTTCCCTCGGCATCCATGGAATGAAGGCATTCATCACAAAGTGCCAACTGATTGTAGATTGAACTATCATCTTTTGGAGTAACACTGTATTCGTAGATTGCTGGAGCTGAATTGTAAAGTTCACATTGGTTTTCATTGCGCTCGAATAATGATGCATCTCGAAGATAACGTACAACGGAAAAGTAAAAAGTACTACGTATTATACACTAAGTATTATGGAATACCATATTAGTACCTATAATAGACCAATACCGTTTCACTCTAATGGCCAATAACACGAACTCGCAAGGCATTTATCATTAATCCATAGAAATAGTTAGGACTATTTTAATGTAGCGTTGGTATAAAGTGTTACAATTATAAAGTTGATTTTATATAAACTTTCGTCAGAGTCAAACTTCGTTAAGATTTAAGTTTTTAGATATCTAGCTTAAGATCTTACCACAATATGAGTACATTGACTTTCATACTAAAAAAAAACCAAAGGGGTTAAATGAGTGTGACCAACCTCTTGATAGTCATAGAAACCCAAAAGTGGAGAGCTAATACCTTTAGCCCAATCAATACAGTCCAATATCGGCAGAGATTCTTTGAGTTCTTTGAATGCGGTTGCTCCCTACCAAAGAAATTTATCAATGAGTCTTTGCTCCAATTTATAAATGCTGCAGGTCCTATTCTTTTTGATTTCCTTCTTCATACTCTGCGAAGAGATGAAAGAAAGATTCATCCCCAATTTTAAGTATCCATTTCCTTGCCCTTTTACACCGAGAAGAACTCCTGCTTCAATTGATGAACTAATAATACTAGCAAAAGGAAAATAGCCACACCCATATTCGACTTTTCGACATATGAATCAATTTCATACTGTTGTAATAATGGATGGGATCGTTTGCCGATCTATTAAAAGAGTATGCGCCATATACGTCGTCTAATTTATAATTCAATGATAAGGACAAGTCTGCGCAGAAATAGTTCAATGAAGCGCTGCTTCTGTAACCAAAGTCATTGACTAAGACGTGTAAATTGTTTTGCAAGACAAAATAATATACTTAAATTAGAACAACTCAGCACAGAAGATTTATCTTGATCACTCATCATAAATTCATCGCGTGAGAGGTCTTTATCCAAGATCATTAGTCTCCAAACCATACCAAGTAGTGCCTTTAGTCAATTCTAGTTTAACACCATATCGCACCATTTGCTCAGCAGGAACTTTGGTAATGTACTACACATTCGCGTTGTCTGATTTTAAACCTCCCAAGCTGATTTCTGGATCCTTCTTTAATATTTTTTGAAGAAGAAATAAGTAAAATCTAAATCTAGTTAAATCGCTTTAGTGATTTCATACATTGACACAGCATTCGAAGTGCCAGCATCTTCACTTCCGCTTAGATAATGAAGAAGTGAATAAGTGTAATTTGCATTTATCAAGACTTTAACGCCAAACTGACCAACAATGGCAAATTTTAAATCATAAATCGACAAATTATAACTGCTTAAATTCATATTATGTCGCGGTAAAATAGCCATAAAATAATTTATTCTGTCTGATTGCTCCTTGATTTTATCGACTTCAACAATCTGCTTAAGCTTAGCATTGACGGCAAATTGAAGAGCAACTAAGCCAAAAGCAAGAAGATAATTTTTATAATTCTTCATTGTAAAAAAGTTCTCGGTATTAATTGTATTTTAGCTCTTCTTCAATGGTGTAAGTCACTTCCATACAGCCTTTGATACCTACAACGGTGACATCACAAAATGCCACATTCAAACCATTTATTGTGTTGATGACATAGACTTAGTTGTCTAAGGCTCCGTATCGATAATGAATATAGAAGTTTCTAAATAAAGTAAAAGTTGATAAATTCTCTAGAAACGAACCATCTTCAAAAACAAAAAAACCATATATGACACTAGTTGTCGGAAATCTTATTTCAATATAAGTACTCCCGCTAGTTCCTCAAATTACCTTAGCTTCATTCACTACGTTGCGAGTAGAAGTCATATTAAAATTAGTAGCTCCTATCTTAACAACATTCTTTGTTGCTGAACATGAAACAATCACTTCGGTGCAGGCCGGACAAATGCCTCCACGGTCCACGTCCTCTTCAGCTCCACCATTAAAGCCATTGTGAGAATGTAGTGGTAAGAAGGTGAGCAACCTTCCGTCTCTAAGATCTCGGGCTTCCTCTTTTCGGCAACTAATAAGTGTAGAAGCTAAAATGACAAATGTGCTAAAAAAAACATCAAAAATCATTTCATCTTTTTTTTTATTTGATCACCAATATAGTTAAGATAGTTATCAATAATGTTGAAAATAGAAATTTAAATCTTTTTTGTTTTCAATTTGATTAAAAGGAACTGTTTTGCTGTTATAACGATTGTACCAATAAAATAGTCCAAAGCTATCTGATAATTTTAAAATGGTAAATGTCGATTATAATAAAAAAAAAACGTTATGAGCCCAAATGGCGACATTTGACCATGTGTCTTTAAAAATTTGTCCATAAGACTTGTTTGTAAATTACCAACGGTGATGCTTTGGTTACATTCAAATAGTACAATGGAGCTAGGCATATATTATACTAACTTTACTTATAAAACAGTCCTACCCATTTTATAAGTTATAGTGATATAATCCGCCATGATTGATGTTTGGTAAAATGATGTGAAACTGAGTTAAAAAATACATAAATCTAAAAGGGATTGGACTATATTGAATGTGTATACGATATTAACGCTTGTCCCTAGTGAAAAATCCCACAACCTTCCGTATTTCTTCGGCATCTGTTTCTGCCCAATTCATGTCGAAAATTGGAGTTTGAAAATTAGAAATGACAGGAAGCCGACCGCTGAGATGATACTCTTTTATTTTTGGAGTTAGCATACTTTCGAACGTGCTAGGACGAATGCCACCTCCGGGCATAATGATGATTCTATCGGTAGCTTGTTCTACTAATTTATGAATCATTTCAATACCCTTTGGACCTGTGGGAGCGCCTCCTGAAGTAAGAATTCTTTGACACCCTGTTGATATAATTTGTTCCAAAGCGACTGACATATCCGGCGTGATATCAAATGCACGATGAAAAGTTACAGGGCGATTTCCACATGCTTCGACGAGAATTTTTGTCCTGTCAATATCAACTGTTGCGTCTTCGTGCAAAACACCAAAAACAAATCCATCTGCTCCAACTGATTTAAAATATTTTATCTCTTCCACCATTACCTCGAATTCATGATTTGAATAACAGAAATTGCCTTCTCTAGGTCTGATCATTACATAAATAGGAACTTTTACATATTTTTTTACAATCAGAAATAAACCCGCCGAAGGTGTAATGCCCGCCGTTGCTAGCGCTCCACAGAGTTCGATGCGTTTTGCTCCACCTCTCTCTGCCTCTATTGATGAACGAACTGATGATGTTACAACTTCAATTGTATAATTTTCCACTTTTTTTGATGTTAGTTTGTTCCAAAAGTATGCAGTCATGAATTTAAAATATCTCCAAATCTTCATTTTTATCATCTTGCCATGCGTAGTAAAATCACAAACTGCTGCACCAAAACAGGTAATAGAAAATCTTATTTTCGAGGGTGCCGGAATTCGCGGTATCGCATACTGTGGCGCATTGATGGAACTTGATGAGCTTGGTTATTTAGCAGAAGTAAAACGTGTTGGTGGTACTTCTTCAGGAGCTATAACTGCTAGTTTACTCAGTGTAGGATTCACCCCGGGTGAGATTTATCAAATTATAGGGACAACAGACTTCGGGAAATTTAATGATGGAAAACTCGGATTTATCGGTGGAATATATCGTACCAAAAAATATCTTGGTTGGTACAAAGGCGATCGTTTCTTACAATGGTTGGAAGAATTGATTACACAAAAAATCGGCAGTGCCGATATTACTTTCAAAGAGTTGTCGAATCAAGCTAAGACAAGTACACAATTCAAAGAATTACTTATCGCAGCAACAAGCCTCAACCATCAGCAAACTATACTATTTGATGTTCAAACTTATCCTGAAATGCGCATAGTGGATGCAGTGCGTGCGAGTATGGCAGTTCCTCTTTATTTCGAGCCGGTCATAATAAATCATAGAGGACAAGTTGTCGAACAAAAACACATGAAAAAATCGGATCATATTTGTGTTGATGGCGGATTTATAGCGAATTTCTGTATTCAAGCTTATGATAATAAAAGTGCGACAGATGGATTAAAAACGGGTGCAACTCTTGGACTTCGAATTGATTCAAACGAACAAATAAACAATGACAAAGGCGATAAATCGCTCGCCTATCAAGGCATTCGATCTCCCGCAGATTTTATCAAAGCTCTATATTACATCACAAAAGAAACCATGAATAGACAGCCACTTACTGAAGAGGATTGGCAAAGAACTGTGTCTATTAGCGATTCAGATATTGGTCCAAAAGTGAAAAAATTATCTGAGAAACAAAAACAAAAATTGATCTCGTCCGGGCGCACTGGAGTTAAGATTTATTTTGAAAAACACAGATAGATGTCGAGCTAGGATTATGTCCTGCTAAAATTTTAGGTACTAATTCTAATACCGTGTATCAAGTTGAATTGGTAATGGTATTTTTTATTAGCATCATTATAATACAACAACTCCAACTAGATTTGTTGTGATCAAATAATTACGATGAGTATGAAAAACACCTTAATATATTTTTCTGCAATCCTTCTATTTCTGAGCACTGCTGAAGGCTGTAAAAAGAATAAAGTCATTGCTAAAGCAGATGATTCAAAAATTGACACTGCCTCGCAGACTGCTGAACAGCCAATGAATAAATTACCGTTGAGAAAAATAAATACCGATCAAGTTTACACGTGGCCCGGTATGGTTGATTTATTTACTATCGAACAACTTATAGTAAAAGGAGATACGTTGTTTGTAATGGTAAATTATGGCGGTGGATGCGAACAACATGATTTCACCATGAATACCAACATGATGTGGCTAAAAAGTAATCCTCCTCAACTCAATCTTTTTATGGAACACAATGCCCATGGAGATAAATGCAGAGCGGTGATCAAAGAAACATTGGCTTTTGATATTACACCAATAAAATACAAAGAAAAAGGAGCTGTAAGACTGATAATAAACGAAAACAGAGAAGGTGCAGTGCTTTACCAATATTGATTTTTGAACATTTAGTTTGATGATTGTTACTACTGATTTAATTTATAGTTTAACCATCTGTACATTAGCCTTTCAACATTGGGCTTTAAATGGATGATTAAAATCTCTTTTCAGCACAGTGAATCTTTGCATATTTGTACTCGTTCAAACCCAAAAACTGTTAATATTTACGAATGAAAACACGCAGCCTTTTAGGCATGATGATTCTTTTTGTGACCGGCTTGAATGCCCAAGTACAAAACGGAGGTGAGCCTTTTGATTGGAAAAACAAAACTTTGTCGACCAACATTACTTTTCAAAGAACGGCTTCAATTGATTTGCAGCAGTTAATAATTGAAGATGCTGAGGCTGATCAATATAAAGATGCGCCTTATAGATTTGGTGTAGAACACGATGTTAACATCGATTTAATGTCCGCTAGTGCTATTACCAAATTAGAAAAAACAAGCATATATCAATTTGGTATCGAATGTCCGGAAGCAATGAATGTGAGTCTTCGATTTGATGAATTTATTTTGCCGATAGGTGCTACAATGTTTATTTGGAGTGCTGACCGCAATGAGTTCATTGGTAGTTTTAATTCGACAAACAACAAAAACGGAGGGTCATTTGCAACAGGATTAATTCATGGTGATAAGGTAGTTGTAGAACTTCATATCAGCGCATCCAAAGTGGCATTAGCCAATGTCAGGTTGAGTCAAATAGTACATGGCTATCGTAAATTTTTGCAAAGTCATTTTGCGGACGAAGATCAAGAGCGCGGTCCATTTGGAAACTCAGATCCATGCGAAGTGAATGTAAATTGTCCGGCTGCCGCTGATTGGCAAGTTGAAAAACGATCTGTTGCAGTCATCGTAGAAGGAGGTTTTGGAGTCTGTTCTGGAGCAATGGTCAATAATACCAGCAATGATGGAACACCTTATTTTCTTACAGCCGATCATTGTACGGCCGGTTCAAATGTTGGAAACTGGGTATTTTATTTTAATCATGAATCAGCCAACTGCATTGGATCTTCAGGACCAACTAATCAGTCAATTTCGGGATCGGAACTAAAAGCAAACAACACGAATAGTGATTTTGCTTTGTTATTACTTGATGAAACTCCGCCATCTAATTGGAATATTCAGTACGCAGGTTGGGACGCAACGGACGATGAAGCCAATGTGAATTCCGCAGTGTGTATACATCATCCTGCGGGTGATGTGAAAAAATTCAGTCGCGAAGATGATGCACCCTACCATGATTTTGCCAGTGGAGCTCAAGTGTGGTGGGTTGACGATTGGGAATTGGGCGTTACAGAAGGTGGATCAAGTGGCTCACCATTATTTAATCAGGACCGCAGAATTATTGGTCAATTGCTTGGCGGTGCTTCGGGATGTAATGGTAACGTAGGAAATGGACTGTACGACTTCTACGGTCGATTCGGAATAAGTTGGAATGGAACATCAGCAAATAAAAGGCTAAAAGATTGGCTTGATCCGGGTAATACAGGACTATTGTTGCTTAATGGATATCCTGAAAATGCCGAAGAAATTGCGTTGGATGCAGGAGCAACTATTATTACTGGGGTATCCACCGTTACTTGCAGTTCGCAGATTTCGCCTCAGATTACTCTCAAAAATTTTGGTACAACCGCATTAACTTCTTGTACAATTAATTATCAAATTAATTCAGGTACAATTCAAAATTATGTTTGGACAGGTAGTTTGGCTCAGAATGCGCAAACGATCGTTAATTTACCTGCTATCAATGCTGTAAACGGCAATAACACTTTGACTGTTTTTGTCAGCAACCCTAACAGCGGAACAGATGAAAACAATGGTAATAATCAAGTTCAAACAACATTCGTAGCATTTACAGGAGAAGTCTTTGAGGCTGTTGTAACAATTTTACTCGACAATTATCCAGAAGAAACATCTTGGGAAATAACCAATGGCTCAACATTGCTTTATTCGGGCGGGACATACGAAAACCTTGCTGATGGCTCTACAGTTACCGTTCCCGTTTGTCTGCCGGAAGGATGTTACACTTTTAGGATTAGTGACAGCGAAGGTGATGGCATTTGTTGTGGTTATGGTTTAGGTAGTTATGAGGTGATCAATCAGTTTGGTAATGTAATGGCTGAAGGAGCGAGTTTTGATAATTTTGAATCGACCCAAATTTGCCTTTCTCCTAATTCTGTAAATGAAATCAACGAAGCAAAAATTTCGATTTATCCGACACCTGCAAGTGACGAGATCACAATTCAGTCGGCCAAAATGATAGAAAAACTTGATATTTTTGACGTAACTGGTAAGATTATATGGTCCGGAAAACCAAATAAAAATCAACAGAAACTGGATATATCATCTTGGCCTGATGGCATTTACATAGTTGCAGTGAATGGAATACATTCAGCCCAAAATTCTAAACTGATTATTCAACATTAACGTAAAAACCACTGTGAATAAAAAGGCCATTTGAGATGGCCTTTTTCTTTTTAAGCCCCCGTCATCAAAATACATTCGCATTCGCTTATATAAATCGAACATAAGTGAATCAGACATGGCTGAATGGATTGAACTTAATCGCTGGGGGTTATTGATTGCCGGAGTTTTTTTATTGGCTTGGAGCATACAGTTGATATATCTCTTTGTCTATTTTCTAAAATCCGTTCAAACTTCAAAAAAAGAGACAACGCACAAATTGCCTCCTGTATCAGTGGTAATCTGTGCTCGTAATGAGGAAAATAACCTTATGCAGCACGTTCCATTTATTATGGAACAAGATTACCCCAAATTTGAGCTTGTGGTAGTAAACGACAGCAGTTGGGATGATACGGAAAATATTTTGAAAGCGTTGTCACTTCGGTATCCTAACATAAAAATTGTGAATCTAGACGAAGAAAAACAGAATATTCAAGGTAAAAAATTCGCACTTACTCTCGGAATTAAGGCAGCACAGTACGATTTGTTACTGCTCACAGATGCAGATTGTATGCCCTCTTCCGATCAATGGATTCGTCAAATGTGTTCTCAAGTTGATGGCAAAATTCAATTGGTACTTGGAGTTTCACCATATAAAAAATACGATGGTTGGTTAAATAGAATAATTCGTTTTGATACACTTATGATCATTGCGCATTATGTAGGATTCTCTAAAGCCGGAAAAACTTACATGGGAGTGGGCCGCAACATGATGTATAATAAAGAATTGTTTTTTAGTGTCGGAGGATTTAAAAGTCATTACAGCATTGCAAGTGGCGACGATGATTTATTTGTGAACCAGGTTGCAAATTCGCGCAATACGGCAACCGTGGTTGATCTTGATTCGCAAACAATGTCGGAGCCTAAGAGGACTTGGAGTGAATGGTTTATTCAAAAAAGAAGACATTTCACAACATCACCGCTGTACAAGTCTGCTCACAAAAACATGCTTTTGCTGTGGCCTGCCAGCTACTTTGTAATGATGTTTGCCTTTGGATCGTCGTTTTTCTTTTTGCAAACAATTGCCTTGTTGGTAAGTGCATTACTTCTGGTCAGGTATATCGTTCAAATTGCTATTTTGCACAGAGTTTCAAAGCAACTAAAACAAGCTGCAGATCTTGCTTGGTTGGCACCGGTTTTGGAATTACATCTTCACCTTTTGAACCTTTGGCTTTACTTGGTTAACCTAGTTAGAAAACCTCAAAAATGGAACTAATTGAACACCTGTCCGAGAAGGGACAATACGATTACAAACTCGTGCAGAGAGCTCTGCAAGAGAAAAATCAGAAAGCATACGCTGAATTGATGTCTCGTTACCGAGAACCGATTTATTTTATGCTTTTAAAAATGGTCAACAATAAGGATGATGCCGACGATTTGACTATCGAAGCATTTGGCAAGGCATTCAAACGTCTTGATCAATACACTCCTCAATTTGCATTTTCGACATGGTTGTTCAAAATCGCCACGAACAATTGCATTGATTACATTCGCAAAAAAAGAATTAGAGCGATTTCCATTGATCAAGGTTTTCAAACTGACGATGGTGACACAATAGAAATAAGCGTTAAAGACAGTGTCCTTGATCCGGCAGAAGCGCTTCAAAAAGAAGAACGAATTCGTAAAATGCGCGAGATCGTTGACAAACTAAAGCCTCGTTATAGAAAACTTGTAGAGCTCAGGTATTTTGAAGAAAAAGCGTATGAAGAAATTGCTGAAGAACTTAATTTGCCATTGGGCACGGTGAAAGCGCAATTATTTAGGGCTCGCGAATTCCTTTTCCAAATGATGGCGAGTACAAAGGACAGTTACTAATTCTACTTTTTTATTATACCCGATTTAGGCTTGGAAATTATAGAGCGATATTTCCCCAATTTAACTGTTACTCAGCGATCTCAAATGAGCAGATTGCATGAGCTTTATAAAATTTGGAATGATCAGATCAATGTTATTTCGCGAAAAGATATAGAACAACTTTATGAAAGGCATGTATTGCACAGCCTAGCCATTTACAAATTTATTCCATTTCAGCCGAGTTCAAATGTATTGGACATTGGCACTGGAGGCGGATTTCCCGGTATTCCACTTGCCATTATGATGCCTGATGTTAAATTTGTGCTTGTAGATTCCATCGGAAAAAAAATCAAAGTTGTAAATGAAGTTGCTTCTGCATTGGAACTGAAAAATGTTCAAGCTTTTCATATTCGTGCAGAAAACATAAATGAAAAATTTGATTTCGTCGTAAGTCGCGCTGTTGCCGAATTACCTCTGCTTCTATCTTGGTGCAGAAGTAAAGTTAAAAAACAACAAATCAACGCCATTCCAAATGGACTTATCTGTCTTAAAGGTGGTAATCTCAGAGAAGAACTCAAAACAGTAAAACGTTCGGCTCAAGTATTTGAAGTATCTTCATTTTTCAATGAGGAATTTTTTGAAACAAAGAAGCTAGTTTATATTCCGGTTTAATATGTGTTATCTTTCTATTTTAGGAATTTGCTGATAAGGGATTTTTCGAGAAAAATACTTGCCTTTCGAACAATAGTTAATATAAATACTGACTAAGGATTAAAAGATTGACATCAATTCTGAATTGAATTTTGTGCAAAACTTCCTAATTTTGCTCTTAAACACGACGTTGTAACAAAACTTTAGTCCAATATTAAGTTTCTTTATTTTGGTATAATGTCGAGCAACACAAAAGTTCAAAGCAATCAAGAGAAACGAAGATTGGTCTGTTACACTTGTGCATTCGGTATTATTGATTAATATTGTTGCACATTCACTATATTGCAATATCGGCTGTGCTTGAAAGTACTATTTGAATGAAGCCCTGGCTGTAACATTGTAAATGCAAAAAAGAACGTGGGACTAATTTATAAATACAATCGGTAGCATTCGCTTTTCTACATTTAATGGTACAGAGACTTTTTGCTTTTTTATAATGTGCGGTATTTTTTAAAAGTACAACTGATGCTTAAAGAAATAATAAGAGAATATGGCAGGTTAGTTCATGAAGACGATATCTTTTACTGCTACATCAATGAAAATATTCTGTTGACACCGGAAATAGTCATTGATATTCATAAAAACGGTTTACAAATGTCTGAGGGTAATAAATACTTTACCATTTCAGATGTAAGTTTGAATGTGAGTTCAACCAAAGAAGCTAGAGCTTATGGTGCCGACAACGAGTATATGGCCAATCACATCGCCTACGCTTTAATTGGAAATAGTTTGCCTGTAATTATTCTTATCAATTTTTTTATAAATTTCAACAAGCCTAAAGTTCCAACTCGCTTATTCAGAAATGAAAAGGATGCGCTAGACTGGTTTAAAAAAATCAAATTGAATCTTCCTGTTGACGCATTGCATTGATATTTTTGATCTAATAATTATTTGAGAGGTTATTTTAGGATTCCATGATTCAACGGGAAATTATTACAATTACTCCAAAAAAACTGGTCTACAATCCGCTCAAAGTGCCGCTTAAAATTGTCGCATTCACACACTTTGGCGGACTTTTACACCGAGATTAATTGAACTCTAACATGCAATTTCGTACAAGATCATTTCTCTTCAGGTTTATGCTGAAATATTTAATGACAATCCCCTTACTGTATTTGTAAAGTATGCTTGTGTAGAAGTGAATGCTTATTCTTCACTTCCTAAAGGTTTTCAATCTTTTGATTTATCAAGATACACAATCAATGTGGTCCAATATCGTTTGGGTTTATGTATTCGTCCAATTCCGTTTCTTCGTGTTGTACTAAACATCAATCACAATGACATTTACTACTATTTTTCATAATACTCTTTACACGTTCGATATAGTCCCATACCTTTTGGATTTATGTATTAGTCCAATTCCGTTTCTCTGCATTGTACTAAATATCAACCTCAATCTCATGTACCAGTGTAACTTATAAATAGCCCAAAGCTATTTGATAATTTTACTATGATTAATGCTGATATGTCAAAATAAAAATCCAATGAGACTACTGGTGAAACTGGACTATTTATTTTGAATAATTGGTATTATTAATGAGTCCTTTGGACCAATTAATAAATGCTTTTGGTGTAAGATGCAGGAAATCAAAATACATTAAAACAAACCACCATCTTAGCTCTAAATTCTCTACTTTCAATCTTTAAATTTTCGGCCTTACTTACTTGTTTCCATTGCTTGTTTGATTACAAATCTCACATGCTCTCGGTGTGCTTTGGTAAGAGCATCTCCAAACGCTGTAGCCATCATTTTATCTATTCGTTTCATTTCACTTAATGCCATGCCTTTGCTCACATGATCATAACCACTTTTTGCATCGAACATAGC
>Ga0105048_10009406_pt1 | contig 15553 bp, 16 predicted proteins | sample MAT05_FD_78382 | JGI IMG/M metagenome (GOLD analysis project Ga0105048, IMG submission 78382) | Freshwater microbial communities from Lake Fryxell liftoff mats and glacier meltwater in Antarctica - MAT-05 | ecosystem: Environmental > Aquatic > Freshwater > Ice > Liftoff microbial mat | place... | reverse complement strand
GCGGGCATTTTTTATGGTTGTCAGAATACGTGGTTTATGCTTTGCAGCATTGAATCAACCATTGAATGAACACCAGCCGGTCATTGCCATGAAACACAAGTTAACTCGCTACCTTCAATATTTTTTCACCAGCGCGCTGATGGTGGCTTCGTTGGGCGCCCACGCTCAGGATTCGCCGCAATTGAATCTGGACCGCGTCAAACTGGCGTCAGGCATGCATCGCATTGACGCGCAGGTTGCAGCCACCCCGGAACAGCGCCAGACTGGACTGATGTTTCGCAAGGATATGCCGCAACATGAAGGCATGATTTTTATTTTTGACCAGCCTGGAAAACAGTGTTTCTGGATGAAAAATACGCTTATTCCGTTGAGCGCCGCCTTCGTTGCTGACGATGGTACGGTTGTGAACATTGAAGACATGAAACCGCTGGCTCTGGACGGACATTGCTCGTTGCAGCCGGTGCGTTATGTACTGGAAATGAACAAAGGCTGGTTCGCCAAAAAGGGGATCAAAGCTGGCAGCAAGCTACAAGGGCCAATGTTTCAGGTCCGGAAATAACGTAAAGAGATAACAAAAAAGCCGACTCGCAAGTCGGCTTTTTTCATGCCTGAAAGAAAGAGATCAGGCGAAGTTGGCCTCTGCAAAATTCCAGTTCACCAAGCTCGCCAAAAAGGTTTCTACAAACTTTGGGCGTGCATTGCGGTAGTCGATGTAATAAGCGTGCTCCCACACATCCACCGTCATCAGCGCCTTGTCAGCGGTGGTCAGAGGTGTGCCTGCCGGGCCAGTGTTGACGATGTCAACCGAGCCATCGGCTTTTTTAACCAGCCAGGTCCAGCCAGAGCCAAAGTTGCCGACTGCTGATTTGACAAAAGCTTCCTTGAAAGCTGCGTAAGACCCAAACTTGGCGTTGATGGCAGTAGCCAGCGCGCCTGAAGGCTCGCCGCCGCCGGCGGGCTTCATGCAGCTCCAGAAAAAGGTGTGGTTCCAGGTCTGAGCGGCGTTGTTGTACACGCCACCGCTCGATTTTTTAACGATTTCTTCCAGCGTCATGGCTTCAAACTCGGTGCCTTTTTGCAGGTTGTTGAGGTTGACGACATAAGCGTTGTGGTGCTTGCCGTGATGGTATTCAAACGCTTCCTGGCTGTAGTTGGGTGCCAGCGCGTCAATAGCGTAAGGCAGCGGGGGCAATTGGTGTTCCATGAAGTTTCCTTGTGATGTGGTGTGATGTGGTGAGGGCGTGGACTAAACAAAAAAAGCTTAACAGATAAATTGTAAAAACTAAATCAGACGCGGGCTTGAAACTGTCAAATCGACCTCTCCATCCATAAGGGTAGCGCGCAGTGCCTGACTTGGATGGGTTTGGGTGGTCCTGCTAACAGCCTGACCTTCCAGCGTGGACAACCAGGCGTAGCCACGCTTTAACACCCATGCAGGATTAAGCAGCTCCAGGCGCAAACGGGCGGTGTCCAATCGATCATTTTGCAGCTTTGTGCTGCGCTCAACGGAGGGCTTGAAACGGGCCTCGAGCATGTCCAGGCGATTGCGCGCAAGCGATAGCCCATTGCGCTGTGCATGCTGCAGGTTTTGCCGATGCAGCGCAAGGCGCGCTTGCTGACGTGTGATGAAGTGAGACGGGCGGCCAAAGCGCGACGCAGCCATGTCCAGCCTTTGGTTGCTGGTCTGCACTTGCCGCTCTGTCGCATTGTCAAGGCGTAAGGCCATGGCTTCAAGCAGGTTTTGCCAATCCACTTGCGGCTGGGCGCATAACTCGGCTGCCGCAGTAGGGGTGGGCGCGCGCAGATCGGCACAAAAATCAGCGATGGTGAAGTCTGTTTCATGCCCGACACCACAGATAACTGGTACTGGGGAAGCTACCAGTGTATGTGCCAGATCTTCATCGTTAAAGGCCCATAAATCCTCCATGGCACCGCCGCCACGCACCAGCAGCAGGACATCTACCTCGTTGCGCTGATAGGCCTTGAGCAAGGCATCCCGCAATTCGCCAGCGGACTGCGCCCCTTGAACGCTGGCCGGGTAAATGATGACGGGAATATGCGGCACGCGCCGCTGCAATGCCGTCACCACATCATGCAGCGCGGCCGCGCCCAGCGACGTGATAACACCAATCGCTTTGGGCATCAGTGGAACAGCCCGCTTACGGACGCTGTCAAACAGGCCCTGCGCCTCAAGCCGGGCCTTGAGCTTCAGGAACTCCTCGAAAAGTGTGCCCTGCCCTGCTTGGCGCATCGACTCGACAACCAGTTGCAACTCCCCACGCGCCTCGTAAACCCCCAGCCTGCCGCGCAACTCAACCCGTTGCCCATCGCGCGGTGTGAAATCCAGCAGGCTTGAAGCGCGGCGAAACATCGCGCAGCGGATTTGCCCGCCATCAAGTCCGTCGCCGTCTTTCAAGGAGAAATAGCAGTGCCCGCTGGCAGCGCGTGAAAAGCCGGAAATCTCGCCCTGTACTGCGACCGGGTTAAAGCGTGCCTCCAGGCTGTCAGCAATCGCTTTGAGCAGAGAACCCACGGGCCAGACGTGGATGCTGGACTGACGCAATCCCGAACCTTCAGCAGCATCAATCATGGCAAACCACCTTGAGCGTCAACGTGCAATATTCCACAGCCCCAGCAAAATGACTGAAATACTCACGGCAACCCACCGGGAACGACAGAATATCGTTGTAACCCATTGATTTTGAATAGCTTAATTCTGCTGAAAATTTCATCGTTCTGTTATATCGCAGAGCTGGTGCGGTTTAGCGGGGTGTCAAAGCAGACTTGCCCACAAAGTTATCCACAACTTCTGTGCGCTACTGGCCGGTTCAAGCAGTTAAAAATCGTCAGCCGCTTCAGCCATAATTCAGGCAATTTATCTGTCCGGAGACGTGCATTGTTTTCCATCATACAAGCTGCAGGCTGGCCCATCTGGCCACTGATTGCCTGCTCTGTCATTGCCCTGGCGCTCGTGATTGAGCGCTTCAGCAGCCTGCAAGTCAGAAAAGTCGCGCCGCCGAAATTGATCGACGAAGCGATTACGGTGTCAAGGACAGCCGTGCCTGCGCCCGACGTGGTGACGCAGCTGGAACAAAATTCTTTATTAGGCGAAGTTCTCGCCAGCGGTTTCAGGGCCTTGAATGCCCAGCCCAGGATCAGCGATGCTGATTTGCGCGCCACGATTGAAGGTGCGGGACTCCAGGCAGCACACAAACTCGAACGTTATCTGGCCGCCCTGGCAACAATTGCCTCCGCAGCGCCACTGATAGGTTTGCTCGGAACAGTCATTGGCATGATCGAGATTTTTAACGCGCAATCCAGCGGCGGCGTAGCTGGTGGTGGTAGCGACCCGGCTCAGTTGGCGCGAGGCATATCGATTGCCTTGTACAACACGGCGTTCGGCTTGATTGTGGCTATTCCAGCACTTATTTTTTGGCGCTACTTCAGGGCGCGAGTTGATGGCTATCTGCTGACCATGGAGCTGGCGTCGGAGCGGCTTTTGCGTCACCTTAATTCCCTCCGTAAAGTCTGACGCGCTGACCATGAACTTTCGTAAAAGCTCGCGGGATGAGCCTGAAATCAACCTTATCCCGTTCATTGATGTGCTGCTGGTAGTGGTGATTTTTTTGGTGTTGTCGACCACCTACAGCAAGTTCACCGAGCTGCAAATCAAACTGCCTCTGGCCGACGCAGAACAGCAGCGGGACTACCCAAAAGAAGTAATTGTGGCGGTCAGCAGTGACGGCCGATACATGATCAACAAGACCCTGGTTGAAGGACGCAGCATTGAGAGCCTTGGCGCGGCTCTGGTCGAGGCCGCCAAGGCTGGCAAAGACAGCGTGATCATCATCAGTGCCGATGCCAGCACCAGCCACCAGTCGGTCATCACGGTGATGGAAGCGGCCCGCCGCAACGGCTTCACGCAAATCACCTTTGCGACCCAGAGCGCTGCACAAGCCGGGACGCGCTAAGCCATGCACAAGTGGCTTGCCCGTAGCTGGCTCAAGCGCGGATTTGGAGCCTGCCTGCTGTGGCCGTTATCACTGGTCTATGAGGTTCTGTTCAATTTTCACCGGGGGCTTTATCGCACCGGCGTTTTAAAAACTGAGCGTTGCGCCGTACCGGTCATCGTGGTTGGCAATGTAGTGGCAGGAGGTGCCGGTAAAACGCCGCTGGTGATAGCGCTGGTACAACATTTCAAGCGACAAGGTTTAAAAGTGGGCGTGGTGTCTCGCGGCTATGGCCGGCAGCGCAAGGATTGCCTGGAAGTGCTTGAAAATACCCCCATTTCAGACTCTGGTGACGAGCCAGCCCTTATTTTACGGGCGCAAGCAGCTCCTGTTTTTGTAGCAAATAGACGGATGGAAGCTGTTACCGCCTTGCTTGCCAAATATCCAGCAATACAAATCATCATCACCGACGACGGTCTGCAGCACCATCAATTGGCGCGGGATATCGATATCACCGTCTTTGATGATCGCGGCATCGGCAATGGCTGGCTGTTGCCAGCCGGGCCGTTACGTCAGCCCTATACCCCCACTGTTAGCCAGCCAAATCATGGCCTGGCGCTGCACACCGGCCAATCGCCCGCGTTCGAAGGCTATGTGTCCACACGGCACCTGGCAGACTATGCACTGGACGCAAATGGCCATCAGGTTGCACTGAGCAGCCTCAAGGGACAGCGCCTGACCGCACTGGCAGGTATTGCCAACCCCCAGACTTTTTTTGACATGCTCAGGGCGGTCGGTTTGCAGGGAATTCAAACCATCAGCTTGCCAGACCATTTTGATTTTTCTGGCTATGCCTGGCCCGCGTCAGCCGATTCAGTCGTGCTGTGCACTGAAAAAGATGCTGTCAAGATGTTCAAATTACCGCAATTCAGAAGCTGCAACCTGCTGGCCGTTCCGCTTGACTTTTCACCAGAACCGGCTTTTTTAGCGGCTCTTGATGCCCTGCTAGTGCCTCTTTTGCCAATGACTTCTGAATTACCATCAACCCATGAACACCCCAATGGACAGCCCAATGGACACTAAATTGCTTGAACTGCTGGTATGCCCCGTTACCAAAGGCCCGCTTGAATTTGACCGCGCCAGGCAAGAACTTATCTCGCGCAGTGCCCGCCTGGCGTACCCGGTACGAGACGGCATGCCAGTGATGCTGGAAAGCGAAGCCAGAGTGCTGACTGACGAAGAACTGGGTCTGTAACGGCTAGCCATGCGCTTTACCGTCCTTATTCCTGCACGCCTGGCTTCTACCCGCCTGCCCAACAAACCATTGGCTGACCTGGGCGGCGCGCCCATGGTGGTCCGGGTTGCCCAGCGCGCCCAACTGAGCCAGGCTGAAAAGGTGGTGGTTGCCACCGACAGCCGGGAAGTCATGGACCAGTGCGCGCGGTTTGACATTCAGGCCGTGATGACAGCAGCTACGCATGCCAGTGGCAGCGATCGTCTGGCTGAGGCCTGCAGCCTGCTGGGCTTGCCGGACGACGCCGTGGTGGTCAATGTACAGGGTGATGAGCCGCTGATTGATGTGGCATTGATGGACGCGGTTGCACTGCTGCTGGCCAATCGGCCTGACTGCGCCATGAGCACCGCCGCCCATGCGATTGACAGCCTGGCCGACTACATGAATCCGAACATCGTCAAAGTCGTGCTCGATGCACGGCAAACCGCGCTTTACTTCAGCCGGGCGGGGGTCCCGGCCGCGCGAGACCATGCAGGTATGGCCTGGTGGAACGATGCTGCTTCAAGTGGTTTGCCAAAACCACTCAGGCACGTGGGCATTTATGCTTACCGGGTCGGGTTTTTAAAAGCCTTTCCCGCTTTGCCGCCGGCGCCTGTGGAGCAGCTTGAATGCCTGGAACAGCTCAGAGCGTTGTGGCATGGCTACAAGATTGCCGTGCACATCACTGAGCAACCGCCAGGCATTGGCGTGGACACACCGGACGACCTGATCGCTGCCCGCAAATACTATTCGTAAACTCACCAAAACCGGGGCTATCCCGTAAGAGTGAATAAAGAGGTGCATGCTATCCTCCAACGCAAGATCTTTCATTTTCAATTGCTGACTTTTTAAGCACTTGAACGCATAAAAACGACGAGGACAACCATGAGACTGATTTTGTTGGGCGCGCCGGGTGCAGGCAAAGGAACCCAGGCCACATTTCTGTGCCAGAAATACAGCATTCCGCAAATATCAACCGGTGACATGCTGCGCGCTGCCGTGAAGGCCGGAACCCCTTTGGGCGTTGAAGCCAAAAAAGTGATGGATTCTGGCGGTCTCGTCAGCGACGACTTGATCATCGACCTGGTCAAAGAGCGAATTGCCCAACCCGATTGCGCACATGGCTTTCTCTTCGACGGTTTTCCCCGCACCATTCCGCAGGCCGACGCCATGAAGACCGCTGGCGTCAAACTGGACTACGTGCTCGAAATTGACGTACCGTTTGACGCCATCATCGAGCGCATGAGTGGCCGCCGCTCACACACGGCGTCTGGCCGAACCTACCACGTCAAATACAACCCCCCAAAAGTTGAAGGCAAGGACGATGTGACGGGCGAAGCCCTGATTCAGCGCGACGATGACAGGGAAGAAACCGTGCGCAAGCGACTGGACGTTTACAGCGCCCAGACCCGCCCCCTGGTGGCCTACTACTCTGACTGGGCCAAGAGCGAAGCAGCAGTAGCACCCGCTTATCGCGCCATCAGCGGCATGGGCAGCGTTGAAGACATCACCCAACGCGCCCTGAAAGCGCTGGCGGGCTGAATTATTGCAGTGTCAAGCCGGGCTTGAGCGCAACGCGTAGGTATTGCCCGCCACAAACAGGTACTCAACGCGTAGTACGGCTTCACCCTTTTCAGCAGTCAAGGTAAAACCAAGCACGGCAATATTGGTTCCGGGTTTGATTTCGGCCACGTTCCAGGCTTGCAGGCGGCTCAGCGGTGCCAGCTCGATCTCCCAGCGCCTGTCCTGGCGCGTTGGCACAACTGCTTTGGCCAGGAGCGCTTTGCCATCGACCGGTGCGGTTTGGGCGGGCAGTACGCGGCGCGTCAAGTCAGCGGGTACTTTCAAACCCGCAGGCAACTCGATTTCAAGCTCGGCATGCGGATTTTGCCAGACTGATTTGACCACCTTGCCTTCGAGATAAATCGGCCGGTCCTGGTCAAAGCTGCTCCAGCCGTGGTGCGCAAATACAGGCATGCTGATGCCGGCAACAGACAAGGCGGCGGAAGTTTTCAATACATCACGTCGTTTCATCACCAACTCCTTTAAATATAAGCAATCCAGCGGCCACAGGCCACGATAGCGACCCAAACAAAACCTGACAGAAGCATCTGAAGCCGCGCAACGCCATCGAGCTTTTCAAGCGATCCCCTTCCATGAAACCAGGCGGCGTTGCATCCGGCCAGCACCAACAAAATCATCTTCAGTGTAAAAGCGCGGTTTGTCAAAAGTTCAGCTGCCTGCGATGCAAACATCAGCAAGCCGGTCAGCGCCGCCATTGAAAACCCGACCGCCGCAATTCCCAGGCTCAAACTTGCCAGCGCTTTTACATCCAGTGCTGCGCCCCGCCCAAACACCCGCATCTCCAGCAGCACCAGATTGCCCAACAGCAACGCGATACCGCAAATATGCACGACCTCCAGCGCAGGATAGGCCCAGACACTGGACTTGAGGGCAGCGAAAAAGTTCACGCCCTCAAGCCCATCAAGCTGAGCATCAGGTGAATACGCGCCTTGACTGGACTCAGACTGTTTGAAGAAGGAAAGCTGTCATCCACACGCGCCAGCACCCCGCCCTGTATGCAGCGCGTTGAACGGATGATATGAACACCTTGAGCCTGAGCTTTCAGCAAAGAATCCAGTAGCGACTGGTGTACCGTGCCATTGCCTGTGCCCGCCACGATGAGCCCCTGTACGCCTTGAGCCACCAGTGCGTCGACCAGCGCACCGCTTGCTCCTGCGTAATTCATGACAATTTCAACCCCCGGCCAGCGCTTGACCTGGTTCAAAATTGCTATGTTTTCAGTAGCTGCTTGCACCCGTATTTGTTGATCTAGAGGCCAATTTCTTAGTAATTTCAGGCTATTTTCCTGAATTAAACCAATTAAACCAGCATCACCTGAACCAAAAGCATTGAGCTGGCAGGTATGAATCTTTTGCACATCCTGGGCGCTGTGTATATCCCCTGCGCAGACCACCACCACGCCTTGCGCACCCTCATGCCTGGCCACGCTCACAGCGTCCAGAATGTTCTGCGGACCATCAGGAGCCAGGGCGCTGGCAGGCCGCATGGCGCAGGTCAGCACCACAGGCTTGGCCGGATTTAAAACCGACTGCAGAAAATAAGCGGTTTCCTCCAGCGTGTCGGTGCCGTGGGTAATGACGACACCCTGTACATCGTTTTGCGCCAGATGGTGATGAACACGGTTCGCCAGCGCCGTCCAGACTTCAAATGACATATCCTTGCTGTCAATTTGCGCAACCTGCTCGGTTTCAATGTCGCCGTCCAACCCTTTGACGCCGCCTACCAGCTGCGAAACACCCACCTGCGCAGCGGTGTAATCAATGTTGCTGAAAGCGTTACTGGCGGTGCCGGCAATAGTGCCGCCAGTCCCCAGGATCACGATTTTTGTGTGGTGCATCAAACAAATACTTTAAAAATAACTTGCAAATAACAAAAAGCTGGCTAAAAATACAGCTACTGGATATTAAAACAGCTACCCATTCACATATTCCATACTTTCAGCGAAGGATTGGCACCATGAGCACTTTGAATCACTTCTCGAACATGCCTGCCAACAGGTCGTTAAATGTATCGCCTGACGGCCCAAAGCTGACGGCACGTCAGCAACAAATTTTCGAGCTGATCCAGCGCGACATTGCCAGAACCGGCTCCCCTCCCACCCGGGCTGAAATCGCCAACGAACTGGGCTTCAAGTCCGCTAACGCCGCAGAAGAGCACCTGCAGGCGCTGGCTCGTAAAGGCGTGATTGAACTCGTCAGCGGCACCTCTCGCGGCATTCGTCTGCGTGCAGGTGACATGCGCAGTGTCAACGAGTCCCGTCTCCATCAGTTTTCCCTGCCGTTGCAAAGCCTGGCCCAACTCGTCCTGCCACTGGTGGGACGGGTTGCAGCTGGCAGCCCCATTCTGGCGCAGGAACACATTGAGCAAAGCTACGCCGTTGAGGCTAGCATGTTCCAGAAGCAACCCGACTACCTGCTTAAGGTACGCGGTATGAGCATGCGCAATATCGGCATCATGGACGGTGATTTGCTGGCCGTCAAACAAGCCAAAGAGGCTAAAAATGGGCAAATCGTGGTGGCGCGCCTCGGTGACGAGGTGACCGTCAAGCGCTTTCGGCGCACCAATGACATTATCGAATTGCTGCCCGAAAACCCGGACTTTAAAACCATCGTGGTTGAGCCAGGAGAGCCCTTTGAACTTGAAGGCCTGGCAGTGGGGCTGATCAGAAACACGATGTTGATGTAAACCATTTAGCCACGCAACAGGTGGCGGGCGTTTGGCTTGGAATGTAGATAAGCCAATACCCTGTTGCAACGGTTTTGCGGCCATATCGCCGTATCGCAATCCTGCCTGTAAACATCGAGACGCAAGTCTCTTTCAATCCAGGAGTTCATGATGGGAATCGCTAGTTTTTTACCGCTGTTTGGTCGCACGGCAGGGCTGTCCATGCTGCTGGCGCCTGTTCAGGCGCTTGTTGGTCTTTTTGTACCAGCACAGTCTGCGTCGGCCCCTACCCGCCCCGCCGGCAGTCCAGCCCTGGCTTACCGTGCTTCAGCTAATTTATACAAAACGCGCAAGCTGGCTGTTGCAAAACCAACCAAAAAAAACATCCCTGATGTACCAGTGCAGCGTTTGAAAATTGTTCGTCAGTTTGAACCCGGTGCAAGCCGTTCATGTGCCGGGCGGCTGGTCATTTCCGGACGCATGTCAGACGTGTGCGCGGAGCTTGAGCGCATGGCAGGCTAGCAAGCCAACTAGCCGGCTACCAGTCTGAAGCCCCTTGTGGCGAACTGATTGGTCACATACCCGCCACTGAATCAATGGGCCGATATCAATTGGTCGAATTTTGTAAAAGCTAAAAACTTGCAGGCACAATATTGGCATGAATATTGTGATCCTTGACGACTATCAGGACGCGGTGCGAAAGCTGGCCTGCGCAGCCAAGCTGGACGCCTACCCTGCCAAGGTCTACACCAACACTGTCAAGGGGATTGGCCAGCTCTCGGTCAGACTCAAGGACGCTGATGTGATTGTGCTTATCCGTGAACGAACGCACATCAATCGGCAGTTGATTGAAAAGCTGCCAAAACTCAAAATGATTGCGCAAACCGGCAGCGTGGGTGCGCACATTGATGTGGCTGCGTGTACTGAACGGGGTGTGGTGGTGGCTGAAGGTGTTGGCTCACCAATTGCACCCGCCGAGTTGACGTGGGCACTGATCATGTCCGCCGCACGGCGTATTCCGCATTACGTTGCCCACCTCAAGCATGGGGCGTGGCAACAGGCGGGCCTGAAATCAGCATCGATGCCTGCCAATTTTGGACTGGGTACGGTGCTCAATGGCAAAACGCTGGGCATCTGGAGCTACGGCAAAATCGGCAAAATTCTGGCGGGCTACGGCCAGGCTTTCGGCATGCACGTCCTGGTGTGGGGACGTGAGGAATCCAGACAAAGAGCAGGGCAAGACGGTCTGCAAGTAGCTAACAGCAAAGCAGAACTTTTTGAACAAAGCGATGTGCTGAGCTTGCATTTGCGCCTGGCAGATGAGACACGCGGCGTCGTGACGCTGGATGATCTTTTCAGCATGAAACCAACCGCTCTTTTAGTCAACACCTCGCGCGCCGAATTGATTGCGCCGGAAGCCCTGCTTTCAGCGCTCAATCGGGGAAGGCCTGGATTGGCTGCTGTCGATGTGTTTGAATCAGAACCCATCTTGCAAGGTCATGCCCTGCTCAGGCTTGAGAACTGCATTTGTACACCGCACATCGGCTATGTTGAGCAGGACAGCTACGAAATGTATTTCAGCGCAGCGTTCGACAATGTGATTAATTTCATCAAAGGCACGCCGACCAATATCGTCAATCCTGGCGCATTACAGGTACGCCGTTGACGGTCTGGGAAAATTCAAACCTTTGGTAACTTGGATTTGAAATCTGCAACCTGCGGCACATCAAGGGCATCAAAATCAATCAGGTTGTCGGTATCTGTGGCACCCTTGGCTGGAGCCAGTGGCACTGAATTTGAAGTCGGCAGAGCCCCAGGCGCGTCTTTATCGAACTGGGCAAAAAACCGGGCATCCGATGCGCTATCGGACTCTGCATTGACATCCAACGCAGATAGATCACTAAAATCAATATCCAGGCCCATACGCAGTGAAGCTGGCGGCACCATCGACCCGACCAAAGGCTCGACAAGGATGTTTTTTTCATCATGCTGATTCGCGTCCATGCTGGCCGATAGCGGCTGAATGGCCGTCGACATGAAAGTCATAGGCCGCGATTCGACGCTGTCAGCGGGGCGGTCGGGCAAATCAAACTTCTTGGCAACTGCCACGGCTCGGGGCTCGGGACTGATGATTTCCTTGGCTACCGAATAAAGCAGCAACAGTTCACGATAAGCCTCAAGATTAAAAACTTCTTCCTTGGAATCTGGCTGCCTGAACAGTGACTCTTCAATGATCTCCAGCACTTTGGGGGAAGGCCACAGCGCCTCAATCCTGGACAGTGCTAGCTGGTAAGACTCAAGCCCCGAATTCTTGTCTGTGTACAGCTCGAAAGTTGGAACCTGGGTGTTAAAGCGCTGGTTAAAAATTACGCGAAGGCTGTCATATTCTGCAGCCCGATGTAGCTGATGGTAAAGACTGAAAAGATCAAGATAGACAAGCGCGCTGGCTTCAACATTTTCGGTAATATGGCCGCGTAAAACCTCAATAGCCTGCTCGGGCTGACCAATCGATAAAAAGAAATCTGCTTGCTGCTGCACATCAAACAGCTCTTCGGCCTTCAGGGCGCGGATGGGGTGCATCACACTCGATCCAAAGCCAGACGTTTGTTTGCGTGCAAAAGGTGCAGAATCAACAAAATTCGGGGTTTGCGCTGGCCGGATCCGGCCAGACTCGGAAGTGGCTTTGTCGAGATCAAAGTCAACATCTATATCAACAAGTATTGATTTTGGAACTGCGCCGAGGCGGTTCGGGCCCAGCCCGTACTCCTCACGTGCCGGCAAACTGTCAACCCATGCTTCCTGCTGGTTTTCAAACGCTTCATTTTTCCGCCACCAGGGCTTGTCACCTGATCCACCGAGATGACCAGACAACCGATGCCGCAACAAAAAGGCCAAACCAGCCATTGCCGCCAGCAAAAAAGCCACCAGCGCATAGACCAGTGTGTTGGCGTAGCGGTCTGCCTGCGCCTGTTGAAGCTTGAGGTTCAGCTCGTCAATAGACAAAAGGGTTTTTTGACTTTGCGCCTGCAGGCTACGCACCGAATTTTCGAGTGCCTGCAGTTTTTCAGTATCGCGAAGAATGTCTTGCGGCTGCGCCGACAGTGCCCGCCACAAGGCACTTGCGGCAGCGCGCTCCAGTGGGTTGGCAGCAGGAATTGAAAGCAGTTCAGCAGAAGCTTTAAGCTGAGGGTTCCGCTCAATCACCAAGTCAAGTGGCTCCAGTTTCAGGCGCGCTTTTCCCGGTACAGCGGCCCGGCTGGCCTGGCCAGCAGCTCGCGCGCGCGGAGGTTTCGCAGTTGGGGCCGCACCGTCAGGCGCTATATTGCCGGGATCCGCCTGGGCAGACGAGGCAGGCGTACCCGCGCTGTCGCGCCTGACAGATCTGGCGGGCTTTGGCACTGCGGCTTGCGCACTTATAGCATCTGTAGCAAAAGGAGGCACAACGGCAGGTCTGAAGGGCGCTGCGGACGGCGCTGCCATGGGCAACGGCGTATTTCTGTCCGATGCACTTTCAGACACCAGCTCAGCAAGTGTCACGTAACGCCGCTCGGTTTTCAGCTGGCAACCCGCCCGAACATAAAACGTCACGACTGGCTCGTCAACCAGGACAGATGAACGAATACGAATCAACCCTTGCAGCGAGGTTGGCGCCGATTTTTCAAGCGTCACGCGAACGCGGGACTTCTCGAGCCGATTGTCGCCATAAAAAACATCGGCCTCGAGACACAGGCTGCTTACATCATCCTGAGCCTCCAGCACCGCCTGAACCGAAATATCCAGCGGTCTGCCAATGAGCGTGGCACCACTGTGCCGCCCAAGAGACATCGCCATGCTGCTCGCAGCAGTCAACAACAACACACCTGACAAAAGGATAAAGCTTTTTTTCACAACAATGCTATGCACTTTAGATACAGTTAGACACGATTTTGGCACAGCCTGTCCAATGACCGCCTGCGCAATAATCCTCACCCATGAAACCTATTTACCAAACAGTCGGCATTGTGGGCACGGGCGCCATGGGGCGCGGCATTGCCCAAATCGCCGCTCAGGCCGCAAGCAGCGTCAAGTTATTTGACCTGCAGCCAGACGCCAGCTACAAGGCCAAAGCCGAATTGGCCGCTCAGTGGGACAAGCTGGTGGCCAAAAACAGGCTGGACGCTGCCGCCGCTGAAGATTATAAAAACCGAGTGGTAACCGTCACTATGCTGGCCGAACTGGCAGACTGCGACCTGGTGGTTGAAGCCGTTATCGAACGCCTGGACGTCAAACAAGCCCTGTTTGCTGAACTTGAAAGTGTTGTTTCACCGCAAGCTGTTTTGGTCAGCAATACCTCCTCACTGTCGGTCACAGCCATAGCCGCCAAACTTAAAAACCCGCAACGCCTTGCCGGTTATCACTTTTTTAACCCCGTGCCTTTGATGAAAGTGGTTGAGGTCATTGCCGGACTCAAGACGGATGCCGCTGTCTGCACGCAGCTCTCAAGTTACGCCAGGCAAATGGGCCATACCGCTGTGCAGGCGCAAGACACGCCCGGCTTTATCGTCAACCATGCGGGCCGCGGTTACGGGACAGAGGCGCTGCGTATCGTCAGCGAAGGCATTGCCGACTTTGCCACGATTGACCGCATTTTGCGTGACCAGGTGGGCTTCAAGCTAGGGCCATTCGAGCTGATGGATTTGACCGCGCTGGACGTGTCGCATCCAGTCATGGAATCGGTTTACCACCAATACTATGAAGAAGCCCGCTACCGCCCCAGCGTTATCACGGCGCAGCGCCTGGCAGGCGGCATGCTGGGCCGCAAAACGGGCGAAGGGTTTTACAAATACGAAGGTGGTGTGATGCAAGTCGCGCCAGAATTGCCCGCGCCAGTGGTGGCTGAAATGCCCCCAATCTGGGTATCACCGCGCGCCTCACGTCGTTCAGAGCTGCTGCAACTGCTCAAAAACCTCGGTGCCAGCATTGAAACTGGCGCGTCCGCCTCACCCCAAGCGCTGATGCTGGTGGCGCCGCTGGGTTTTGACATCACCACCGTCGCCGTGGTCGAACGGCTGGACCCGGCCCGCACCATTGGCATTGACATGCTGATCGACGACGCGGCATCAAAGCGCCGCGTACTGGCCACCAACCCCGCTACCCGCACCGACATGCGGGACGCCGCCCACGCCCTGTTTGCGCGTGATGACAAGGCCGTCAGTGTGATCCGCGACAGCGGCGGCTTTGTCACCCAACGTGTCGTCGCCACGATCGTCAATATTGCCAGTGATATTTGCCAGCAAGGTATTTGCAGCCCGAAAGATCTGGAAACCGCCGTTACCCTTGGCCTGGGCTACCCGCTAGGGCCTCTGGCTATGGGCGACCGTTATGGCCCCACCAACATACTTGAAGTTCTGTTCAACATGCAAACAGTCTATGGCGACCAGCGCTATCGCCCTTCCCCCTGGCTACGCCGCCGTGGTGCTATCGGTTTAAGCCTGATGCATGAGGAAAGCTAATTGATTGAACACCCCTATCGGACGCTCGCTTCGCGTAGCGCGTTTCCCCCTCAAGGGGGCGGCGCCTGCAGCCTGGTAAAGCCAGTTCTGCGGCCCCTGCTTGCCTTGCCAATATCAAATTTACAGTCGGAACATCCATGACGAGCTCCCTTACCAGCACCAGCGAAGGCCAAACGCTGATTCTCACCATCAGCAACCCCGAGTTTAAAAACGCCCTCAGCCCGGAGATTTACGCGGCCGGCGTTGAGGCGCTGAACGCCGCTGAAACAAACCCGGAAATACGCAGCATCATCATCACAGGTGAAGGTTCTGCGTTTTGCGCCGGTGGCAATTTGCAGCGCCTGCTGGCCAACCGCCAACAACCCAAAGAAGTTCAGGCGCAAAGCATTGACGGACTGCACAGCTGGATGGACTCTATCCGTACCTACCCCAAGCCCATCATCGCAGCGGTTGAGGGCGCAGCAGCCGGGGCCGGGTTCTCGCTGGTTCTGGCCTGTGACTTTTGTGTGGCTTCTAGCGACGCAATATTCGTCATGTCGTACAGCACCGTTGGCTTGTCGCCGGATGGCGGCGCAAGCTGGGCGCTTGGG
>Ga0105048_10009404_pt1 | contig 15554 bp, 14 predicted proteins | sample MAT05_FD_78382 | JGI IMG/M metagenome (GOLD analysis project Ga0105048, IMG submission 78382) | Freshwater microbial communities from Lake Fryxell liftoff mats and glacier meltwater in Antarctica - MAT-05 | ecosystem: Environmental > Aquatic > Freshwater > Ice > Liftoff microbial mat | place... | reverse complement strand
CGCGGTCGCGGCCGGAGCCCGCCCCCATCTCGAAGCGAGAATTCCAGCCTATGGCCTGAACGAGGGCGCGCTTTGGCGGCATTCCGTCGCGGCTGCCGTGGCCGCCGAGACGGCGCGGAAGTGCTGCTCCGTCGAGGTTCCTCCCGAAGTCTTTACCGCGGCTCTCCTCCACGATGTCGGCAAGGTGGTGATGGGCCGCTTCTTAAGTGCCGATATACTCCACTATATCTCCCTCGCTCAGACCGTGGATCACCTGAGTGCCCTGGAGGCGGAAACGCAAATCCTCAGCGTGCATCATGGCGAACTTGGCGGACTGATCGCCCAACACTGGCAACTCCCAGCGGGGATTGTGCTCGGGATTACTTATCACCACAATCCGGAACAGGGGATGAATAGCATTTGTGATTTCACCTACCTCGCGAATTGGGTCGCCAAGCGGGTCGAGGCCGCTCTGGATCAGCGAAAGCTCGACTTCTCCTTTCCCCCGGAAATCGCCCTCCGCCTCGGTGCCACAGCCTGCCAGATTGAGAACCTTTGCCCGGCCACAGCAGAACGCTTTGTCCAAGTGAGCCAGCGATACGGCGCAGTTTAGAATATTATGAATAATACCAAATACGGAATCCAAGAAGTTTGTGAACTTTTAACGAATACGGTGCCGGACGTCCTTGAGACCATGTTCTCGATGGAAGCGCTGGCCATGCCTCCGGGTAATCTGCAGAGCCTCGATTCCCCGTTGGTTGTCGCCTCGGTGGGATTCATCGGCGACTTGGATGGCATCGTCCATCTCTACTTAACCGCCGCCTTCTCCAGAGTGCTCGCCGCCCGCCTGCTTAGCCTCGCGGATCATGAATTCGAAGGCAACGAAATGATCGACGATGCCATCGGCGAACTGGGAAACATGATCGTTGGGGCCGTGAAGAGCCGCCTGTGCGACGACGGTGCGCCTTGCATTCTTACGATCCCTACGATCGTGCGCGGTAACGGCTTGCGCCTGGGTGCCCCCGGTATGACCGATCATCGCTCGATCGGCTTTCGCTGCGGCGACGAGGAAATCACCTTGGAACTACTGATGAAGGCCGCGGGCGGGAGTTAGGAGTGTTCTCCAGTGATTCCCTTTCGAAGATATACAGACTTTCCCCCGCGCTGCGTGCACGGCGGCTGCTCAACTCACCCACCAGAATTCAATCACTAATTTCAGCGCCCGATTTATGTCTCCCAACTCCACCACTGCCGGCACCGAGGTCTTGCTTTCCAAGTATGCGATGGACCCGACGCCAGAGAGCGTTTCCCGTCTCGCGTCCCTGATCGCCGTCCGTGGCTCGGAAATGAAAGACGTCGCGAAGTTGATCGCCTCCGACCGAGCTCTGACCCTGCAACTACTGGATGGGGACGTGCCTGCCAATGGAGCCGCGGACGAGATCGAACGGCAGATCTTTCGACTCGGAGTGGAGCCGATCCTGGTCCTGGCCATGTCCGAGCCGCTGAAGAGTGCGGTCAGCCGCACCTTCAAGAGAATGTGCGGGATCGAGCTCAATTCAGTGGAGGTCGAAAAGAGTCATCCGGCGGATATCGAGCCGTTTGTTTCCAGCCTCAGTATCACCGGCCGAGCCAATGGCAGAGTTTACCTTCGTCTCAATGAAGACCTCTGCCGACATATCGCCGCCGTCGTTCTCGGCCAGGATGCAGCCACCCTCAGTCAGAGCGATCTTACGGATGTGCTGGCGGAACTCTCGAACATGATTGTCGGTAGTTTTCAGTCCAACCTTTGCGACGCAGGACTTTCCTGCAGACTTTCCGTGCCCGAGGTCGAAAGCGAGGTCACCTTTGCTCCGCCGAGAGTGCCGCGCGGTCGCCACCGTGTGTTTGGCTTTGAACACAAAGGCATGCTCCTACGGGTGGACATTCTGGTTGAATTTGCCGGCTAACTCGCAGCGCCTCGCCACCGCAACTCCATTTCCATTTCCATTTCCATTTCCAGTTCCATTTCCCAATGACACCAAAAATCCTGACCGTCGATGATAGTCGCATCGTACGGATGTTAATCTCGCGCGCTCTGCAAGGGTGCGGCTGCCAAATCGTGGAAGCCACCAACGGTGAGGAAGGCCTCGCTGCGGCACTCCGTGAAAATCCCAACCTCATCCTGCTCGACGTCACCATGCCGGTAATGGACGGATTCGAATTACTCGCGAACCTCCGTAAGGAACCGAGCCTTGCCAGCGTGCCGGTCATCATGCTCACCGCCGAAGCTTCCCAGGAATCCGTCGCGAGAGCCGACGGCCTCGGGGTGAGCGGTTACATCGCAAAACCGTTCACGGAAGAAGGGTTGCGCGACCGAATCAGCCAGGTCATCCCGCTCACCGCAACGGTCTAGCGCGGGGCGATGATCTTGCATCGCGGGAGATCGATGCGGTGCGCGACTTCGTGCAGTTCAATCGCGGCGTGAGGCGCCCGGAGCTGCGCGACTTATACGATTTCCACAGTCACATTGCGCGAATGGTTCCTGAGCGCCGAAGGTGCTCCGTCTTTCAGCTCAGGGTTGCGAGGCACGAGCTACCCTGGGATCTGAGATGAAATGACAGAACCCTGAAGGGGTTGCATTGATGCGACCTTCGAAGGATAAAACGCTTTCAGGGTTGGGCTTATTTTTTCGGAGGTCCCAGAGGAGAGCGAAGCGCGCAACTCTGGGCTGAAGAATGCATCGCCTTTGGCGTTGGCGCCCATCGGGCAGTTCAACTGTGTAAATCGTATTACTCGACGAGCATCTCGGCGCGCGGCGGGTCAGCGGAGTCTCCGAGGCTTGCGTCAGGCTGGCGCGCCAGAACGTGGGCCGGCTTGCCGATTTCCAGCTATTCGAACGGGCACGAGTTCTCCAAGTTTCGGTGCCGATGCGATTCCCACTCGCGGATCCCGCGCTCTTTGGCAAAGTGCTTCAAATAAACCGGCCCGAATAAACCCCCGTTCTTTCCTCTCGCCGGCTAATACCAGATCCCAGAACTAACCGGACTGTGGTGTGGGGTCGCGACGCGACAAAGTAGGCGAGGTTTCCCAACCTCGCGTGGGTGGTTGGGCACAGGTGGCGGGATGGCGCGGAGCGAAAGCGCACACCCTCGGCGAGAACGCCCTCCACCTCGCTGCGCTCGCCCACGCGGGGTTGGGAAACCCCGCCTACTTTGCCTACCGTCTCCTCTCTCGTCAGTCGGGGTATTTTTGCGAGATGGTATCACTCCATCGATGCGTCGGCCAAGACAGGAGCTAGATTCGGAAGTTCGATCCCCTTCACCCACTCCCCCCCAGTAAACCAAAGAAAGTCAGCGCCCAAAGCTGACATTCTTTGTTTACCACCCAGAACAGGTCCGCGCACGCCGGCAGCCTTTTGGGGATGATCTCTGAGCCGCTTCCACGTTTCAGGGTTGAGCGCTTCAACACCACTTACGACTTTCCGCTTTCCAATCCCGCCGCTGGCCCCGGACCGTGACGTTTTCGTGGGGAGCGTAGAGTTAATCGCCTGGTGTTGACCGAGTCAGTTCGCCGGGGTGAGGCTGGCCCGGCCGCTCTGGCTATTTCCAAGGAAAAATCCTGTCGCCAGATTCCGATCCTGGAGGATTACGCCGAGAATCTTGCTCGTGGCTCCCGTGAGTGGGTGCGTGAAACTCCCGCTGAGCCGCCCGTTGGCAGCGTTGATCTTGAGCGTTAGTTTCGCCAGTTGCGGGTCGGAAATTTCCACGCGGTGGGTCGGCAGCACGGTGGCCATCTGCTGCACGCGCGCCGCGAGGTTGCCGCCGGTGAGTTGGAGCGCGCTGTTGTTCAAGCGCGCGGTGACTTCCAAGGCGGTATTGCCCGCGACTGGCGTGGTGTAACTCGAACCGTCAATGCCCAGCGTGGTGACAAACGCGCCGGGGAAAACCGCATCCCTGCTCCGCTCCGGCTTCGTCCAAAGGACACTCCCGGTGACTGTGCCGGTCTGCGGATCGATCGAGAGGGTGCCGGTGAGTGAGCCACTACCGGCAAACAGCGGGATGTAGACGGGCATCAAACCAGCCGCCGTTAGATTCGCGGTGGTCGAAAAGGCGGTGCCATTCGCGAGGGTGCCGCTGAAGCTGGCGACCCCCGCGTTGTTCACGACGAGGATCCCCACGCCGGTCCCCTGCGGATGCTCGATGCCCAGGTCCTCCGGGTTGGGTGAAAGTGCGGCCGTGTAACGCCCGGCAGCCGGATGTTTATCTCTCGGCGGCGTGGCGGGATCGGCGGAAAGATCGGCCGTGAAATTACCGTCCGTGACTGAGCCGGTGAGCAATCCGCTTCCGCCTGCGAGATCGAGGTGCAAGGCGATACGCAGCGGGGAGCGCGCGCCGCGCTTGATCGTGACGAGGGCATCGCCCGCGGAATCGAAGCGCCCGCTGACCGCGTAGGCCCGGCCGCCGAGGGTCAGCCGGCCACTGAATGTCCCAGCCGCGGTGGTGCGCACTTTGAGCAGGCCAGAACTGTCATGCACGGGGGTGCCGGTCTGGACGAGACCGGTGTAGGAGTTTTGGAGCGCATAGAACGGATTGACCCGGAAGTGCGCGGTCAACTGGAAGCCCTCGGCCATGACAAAAGAAAGGATGGCGCTACTGCGGTCAACGCTGCCGGACCAACGGTCGAATATCCAGCCGGGGGCCGGACTGGCGGCAATTTTGTAGGCGGCCGCAAGCTCGCGCGGGGTCGTGTTCTCGAAACCTTTCGAGACCGTTCCATTGCCGACGATCGAGACAACCAGGGGCTGGAGCACGACGCGGCGAAAGGTGCGGGTGAGTTCCTTGATCGTGTTGCCATTGGCATCGAGCGAGCGGACCCGGATGGTATTTGAACCCGCGACGAGCCCGCTGACCGTCGCGCTCCAGGAGGAGGTGCCGCTGGCGTTGATCATTTCACCGATGCCGTTCGCATTCTCGAGCCGGACGACCATCCGGGCGGCGGCAGGCGCACCGCCGCACGTTCCCTTCACGGTGACCTGTTCGGCCGTGAGCCCCGCACCGGCGAGCGGCGAGGCAATGGCCAGCGTGGGACCCGCCGGCGGCGCGCTGATCACCACCCAGTAGTGCCGGTAATCGCTGCCGGCATCGGCATAATAGCCCACGCCAATCGACGTCTGCTCCGTATAAAAGGACTCCTGCGCGAGGAGGTGCTTCTTGTGACTCGGAGAGCCCATCCAGAGAGACCACGAGCCGCTGGCCGTGGGATCGCCGGCAGCGATCGACTCGATGTTGTTGCCGCTGGCGGCCTGGCTGTAGCTGCTCGGCAGTTGATATCCCGCCTGGCGCACCAGGTAGTTCGGTCCCTTGCCGTCGGGATTCACATGAGAAAAGTAGCCGCGCTTGGCCAGGTCCATCGCCCGGGCCCGGGCGACGCGGGAAAGGATGGGATCGACCGTCACCGACGAGCGTTGCTGGCCCGAGGCCCGCGCCATGAGATCGGCAACCTTTTGCTCCTGAGCATTCAGTTGCGCACGTGCGGGAAGCACGGCTGCCGAAAGCAGGAGCGCAAAGAAGAAGAAACGAAAGAAGCGAAGAAATGGCATACGCTCATAATTACCATAAGCCGCTTCCGTGCCATTTCGTTCGCGGCTAAACGAGGAGCGAGCCACCTCTTCCCGGGATGTAAGTTCTGCGCTCAAGTCAGCGCGAGGAGCGCCAGCATGCGCCCGGTTTTTCCACGTTCGACTCGGTAGGAATAGTAATGATCGACCCCTGCCCCAGTGCAGGCCCCGCTATCGCCAATCTGCCGCACTCCAGCATGTTCCGCATCGCTGCGAATCAAGGCTGCGAAATCTGTCTCGTAGAGCGGAGGACGGATACATGGGCTGAGTTGGACAATGAGATCGCCGGGGTCGCAGCCAAAGGCTTCTCGCATGCGCTCGATGGCCACGCCGACGATGCTGAGTTCGCTCCCTTTTCGCCCGGAGTGGAGCAGGGCGACGACCCGGCGCACCGGATCGACCAGATAGACCGCGCAGCAATCCGCGACATAGACCCCGAGGCACACCGCGAGGTCCGCCGTGATGACTCCATCGACCGATCCAATCGGCGCCGCCGAATGGGCATCGACGATCGCGACTTCCCTGCCATGAACCTGCTCGCCGAAAACGAAGTTCCGGTCCCCCACCCCGAGTGCGGCGCGGACTTCGTCATGACACTGCCCGAGGCGCTCTAGCGCGAGGCAGCGGTCCACAGCCACGTCGATCCCAGGGACCCGCCGACAGAATGCGTGAGCGACTCCCGGAACTGCCAAGAGCGCCGGAAACTGCTCGGTGATTCTCTCAGAGGGCGATGGCATGGATCAGCGCTTCTTGGCTGCGGCCGGCGTGGACGCGGCCTTTTGGACCGGCACCGCGCGCGGCACTCGGTTTCGCACCACAGGGTCATCGAAAGTCTCAGCATAGACCGTGTCGGTCGCGGTCACCCGGTCAAAGTCCGCGAGAGCCGTGTTGTAACTCGCCCGCGCCTGGAGTTCGGTGCTCCGGGCGGTGGTGAGCTGCACCTGGGCATTCAGCACATCGAGCTGGGTGCCGGCGCCAGCGGCCAGCCGCTCGGTGGCGAGGCGCACGGCCTCGAGGGCCTGCTCCACGGTCTTTTGCTGGCTGCGGATCGTTTCCCGCGCGGTCTGGAGATTGGCGTAGCTCTGCTGCACCTCGAGTTCCACCTGATGCACCGAGTCTTCGTAGGTGATCCGGGCGGTTTCGAGATTGGCTCGCGCCGCCTTGGTCTTTCCATAGGTCTCGAGCCCGTCAAAGATGTTCCACTGTCCGGTGAAGCCAAAGAACCAACCATTGATCGTATCATCGAGCTGATCGGAGATCGCCGAATTGCGGATCTCGTAGCCAGCATTCGCCGAGAGTTGCGGCTTGTAACCGGCGAGCGCAACTTTCACCTGTTCCTTTTGAACCAGGATATTCAGCCGTTGCACCTTGAGGAAAGGGCGGCGCTCGATCCCGGATCGGATCGCATTCTTCAATCCCAATTGGCGTTCGGAAACGCTCAACTCGCCCACCGCATTGAAGGTCGTCTGCCCCTGCGGTCCCGGATCGAGATTCAGCGTCCGCGCGAGCTGATACTGCGCGATCCGATGATTGTTGCGCGCACTGATTAGAGCCGGCTGCTGGTTGGCCAGCGCCACTTCGGCTTGGAGCACATTGAAGCGCGGCACGGTCCCCGCCTCGAAGCGGTTCTGTTGGTCCTTGAGCTGGTCCTGGAGCAGGCGCACGGACTCCTCCTGCACCGTGATCAGCGCCCGGGTGAGCAGCACATTGTAGTACTGCGTGCGGACCGTGGCGATCGTCTGGTCGATCGTGTCGAGCAGGCTGAAGTAGCTGCTGTCTTCGGTGAATTTCGCGACGCGGATCGCTGCGCGCACCTGCCCGCCAGCGTAGAGCGTCTGCCGCACCTCCACCGCGATCCGCCAAGCTTTATCGTTCAACACAAAACCGGCCTGCTGCCCCTGCCCGCCACCGGCGAGACCCGTATTGAACACATTCGCGATCTGCTCGGCGGCGCTCAACGTCACCCCCGGGATGGCCGCAAATTGTGCCGCGTTGACGGCCGGCACGGCACCCCCTCCGCCGCCGCCTCCGAATTGGATCAAGTTCGGGTCCTGCTGATTATAGGTGCCGACCGTCGAGACCCGCGGCAGAGCGAGCGCGCGTACCTCGATGATCTGGCCGCGCGTCGCCTCGATCTGCTGGACGGCGCGCAGCACGGCCGGGTTTTGCCGTAGCGCCACCTGCACCGCCTCATCGATGGTCAGCTTGCCATTGATCTCGCGGACCTTGGCAGGTCGTTCGGCAGCGCCGAGCGTCCCCAGGATGGCGTGGATGGAGATGCAGGCGAACAAGGCCGCCGGGAGTCGAAGTCGATTCATTGATTTTGGCAGTAGCGGGAAACTTTCTCGTAGATCTGAACCCACATCTTTTGCTCAACCTTGGTGAGATGAGCCATAATTTTTACGAGATTGCAGACCATATCGTCACGTGCTTCGTGCACCAGCGCTGCTCCGGACAAGGTGATCTCCACCAGAATTTTCCGTCGATCGGCGATCCCATGCGTGCGCCGGACGTGACCGAGCTTTTCCAGACGGTCCACCAGACCGGTCGCAGCCGCGGTAGTGTGGCGCATGTGCTGGGCGATCTCTGTCATCGTCAGATGCGGCTGCTGCGCGAGGAAGCCGAGCAGGCAATACTGAGGGAACGACACGTTGCCACGCGAGAGTTCCTTGGAAAGGGTCAGCACGAAGCAGCGCTCGAGGCTGGTAAAGATATCCGCCAGCTTTTCCGCATCGGCGCGCTGACGAGCATCTTCGCGAGGGTGGGCCATGGTTAAGGTCATTGACTTTATAGGCTTAAACATCTCGGTCAACCGCGGTTCTTGCCACTGCTGACCGGGCTCGGTAGCGTCCGGTTTCATGGACTCGTCCCAGCTCCGCGCCGTCTCTTTCCTCCGCGATCTTTCCGATGAAGAATTGGCCGCATTCGCCAATCTCCTCACCACCCGCGCGCTCGCTCCCCGCGAGCGGATCATCGAGGAAGGTGCTCCCGTCCACTCGCTCTACATCATCGCCGATGGAGTGGTCCACATCCGCCGCCTCGCGCAAAAGCGCGAGATGCTGCTCGGCCGCCTCGGCGTGGGTGGCTTCTTCGGCGAGATCAATCTTTTCGATCCCGGTGTGGCCACCGCGAGCATCTACGCGATGAAGCCCACGCAACTCGGCGTGGTGGATTACGAAAGCCTCCGCCACTTCATGACCTCGAACCCCAACACCGGCTACAAGATGGTCTCCGGCATGATGACCGAAATGTCGCGCCGCCTCCGGCAGACGAGCGCGCGACTGGTCAACGTCTCCTACTGGTCCGGCGCCGAGGCTTCACTGCCGGACCCCAAAGGGAGCTAACCACCGCCGCCACAGCGGCGGACGCGCGGGCGCTGGCGGAGCCGCCGCGGGTTCGGCCTGTGGCGCGAATTCGTTATCGCTCCGCGCTTGGAAGACGAGGTCGCCCCTGGCCGGCGCCCCGGTGACGAGATCGGCCACGAGAAAGGGCCGGCGCCGAACCGTCGTCACCCGGAGTTCCGCGGAGACCGCATCCCCACGATAGATTCTCAGCTTCGTGCCCTCGGCCGGAGTCGCGAGGGAGAACGTCTCGATCAAGGCGAAACGCTCCTCCTCATTCACCAGCGCCACCTGCCCGAGCCGGACCGGCCGGTTATCCAGCGCGACCGGCCCCCGCTTGCGAGACGCGCAACCGCTCAAGACGGAGATAACGAGCAACGCGGTGGCGAAGCCGAGGCGGCGGGGAAACATGCGCGGAATGAAGCACTCGCCGCGGGATGCGGGAAGTCATTTGCGCCCGCGTTCAGACGATCAGCATGCAGTCGCCGTAGCTGTAAAAGCGGTAACGTTCCCGAACCGCCTCGGCGTAGGCCCGCAGGACGAACTCGCGTCCGGCTAACGCACTCACCAGCATGATCAGCGTGCTCTTGGGTAGGTGAAAATTGGTCAGCATCGCTCCGATGGTCTTCAGCTCGTTCGGCGGGTGGATGAAGATATCGGTGGTCCCTTGCTGCGGGACGATGGGCCGGCCACAGGCCTCGAGCACCCGAGTCGTGGTGGTGCCGATGGCGACGAGGCGCCGGGCGGCATTGATCGCCGCCGCCGCCTCATCGCTCACGCGAAAACGCTCGGTGTGCATGCGGTGTTCGCGCACATCGTCCGCAAGCACGGAACGGAATGTCCCCACGCCGACGTGCAGGGTGAGAAAAGTATGCGGGATGCGCGCGAGGATCTCCGGCGTAAAATGGAGCCCCGCCGTGGGCGCTGCGACGGACCCGGGCTCGCGGGCGAAAACGGTCTGGTAACGCTCGCTGTCCGCAGGTTCGACCGGGCGGTTGAAGTAAGGCGGGATCGGGAGTTCACCGGCCGCATCGAGATCCACGGGTCCCTGGAATTCGATGATGCGCTCGCCTTCGGGCTCGATCCCCGTGACCACCCCACCGACTCCGCGCACCTCGACCCGCGCGCCGAGTCGCATTTTGCGCCCCGGTTTCACGAGGCACTTCCACGTGTCAGCATGAAGGTTTTCGAGGAAGAGAAACTCGATCCGCCCGTCATCGGAATAGACGCGCGCCGGAATCACCCGCGTATCGTTCAGCACCACGAGATCGCCCTCCTGCAAGTAGCTCGGGAAATCCGCAAACCGCCGATGCTCGATCCGCTGCCCGGCGCGGTGCAGCACCATCATGCGCGAATCGTCTCGCCGGGCCAGCGGATGCCGTGCGATCAGCTCGTCGGGCAGCGTGTAGTCGTAGTCAGTTGTCTCAAACACGGCGCTTATTTCTTCTCCGGCTCCGGAGCGCGCCGACTCGCGGCTCCGCTCACCCGCATCAAGCCGCACCGTTGCGCAGCATGGATCATGAGATCTGCCACGCGGCGTTTCAGGCGCCGTCCGCGCAGATACAGCCACCCGACGAGGAGGGCGTAGATGCCCCACCACAGAAAGTCGCGATTGGCCGTGAAGGCGAGGCGGTAGAGCAGGATGAGCAGCGCCACGGCATTGAGCAGCCAGGTGGCGGCGACCGCATTGTAATGGAGCTGGACCCGCGTCAGGCACTTCGGCCCGCCGTGATACTCCGTCACACTCTTCATCTGGATGCTCCAGAACTGATTGCCGTAAATCTGCACGTCCCAGTCCTTCCAGCCCGTGTCCGTGGAGTAGCGCCAGTCTTCCGCCTCGAGCAGGGCAAAGACCTCGGTGAGCAGTTGCTCGCGTCCGTGGCCCTGCTCGTTCCAGAAGTCGAGTTTGGCGAGCCCGCCTTTCTGCGCATCGGGCTGGAGATCCGCCTCGGGCTTGGCGATGACCGCGCTCGGTGTGCCCTTGTATTTCATCCACGTGAAGTAGCGCGCCCATCCGCGCCCGAGCGGCTGCACGAGGGCGAGAAAGGCGACCAACAACCGTGCGGGCACGTTGTCGAACTTGGCCTCGATCCGTGCGTGGATCATGTAGCTGAGCGCGACGAGGAACGTGCCGAGGAACATGGCCAGCGGCACCATGCGCAGCTTTTCCAGCGGCCAGCCGAGGATGCCGATGAAGATGGTGAGCACCACCCACTCGATGCTGCTGAGGTAGGCGGCGAGTTCGCTCTGCGGCGTGGGGTAGATGGACTGAAAGAGGCCCTGGCCGAAGACGCCGTGATAGATCACCGGCTTGTTAAAAAGCCACGTAAAGCGGGGCGCGCCGTAAATCTGCCCCTTCCACTTCGCCGTGCCCGTGGGGCCGAAGAAGATGAGGTGCTTGAACCGCAGCATCGACTCCGCCTCGCCGTAGCCTTCCTGCTGTTTGCGGAAGGCCGTGAGCGTGAACCGCCGGTAATGCCACACGATCGCGGCCGGTGAAAACGCGATCACGCCGCCATTCGTCTGCAACCGCCAGCAAAAGTCCACGTCGTCGCCCGCCTTGCGATACTCCGTGTCAAAGCCGCCGACGCTAAAGAATGCCGCGCGGTGAAACGCCATATTGCAGCCGGGAATGTGCTCCGCCACCACATCGGTGAGCAGCACATGACTCGGTCCGCCGGGCGCGGCGGATACGGCGGCCTGAATCCAGTTCACCGCGGGCGGCGAGATGTTCGGCCCGCCCACGCCCACGTAGTCGCCGCTCAACAGCGTGCCCACCATGTAGTAGAGCCAGTCAGGATCGGCCATGCAGTCGCTATCCGTGTAGGCGAAGATCTCGCCACGCGCCGCGTGCGCCCCGGCATTGCGCGCGTAGCTCAGGCCCATATTGGGCTGCACGATCCAGATGAAGCCCGGCAGCTTTCCGCCCCCGTCGTAGATCTCGACTCGCGCATCGTGATGCTGCCCGGTCACCGCCGCGCTTGCGACCGGATCCTTCATCACCGCAGCCACCCGCGCCGTGCGCCGGGCCAGCCAGTCACGCACGATTTCGGCGGAGCCGTCCTTCGACCCATCGTCCACCAGCACGATTTCAAAATCCGCATACATCACCTCGTCGAGCGATTCGAGACAGTCCTTGAGCGTCTTGCCTCCGTTGTAGCTGCACACGATCACACTCACCTTCGGATACTGCTCCAACTTCACCCGCTCGGTGATCGAGCCCTCGTAGCGCATGAAATTTTTCAGGGTCTGAAATACTTTCTTCGGCTGGCGATCCCGCGTCACGAGACCGAACGCCCAGTCCGTGATGTCGTGCCCGCCCGTAAACCACTCGTCCGTCCACGCAAAGAAAATCGTCCCGGCCGCGCCGCCACGGACCACGGATTCCAGATGCCAGGCGAGTACTTCCACCTGCTCGTCCTCGCCCTTGCGGATCGTATCGAGGCCGAACTCACCGAAGATCAGCGGCTTGTCGTCCGCGAGGTTTTGCAGCCGGGCCAGATACTTTTCAAAGTCCCGCTGGCGCTCAAGATAGACATTGTAGGAGACGAAATCGACATTGCTCGGCAGCAGATACTCCGTGGGCGGATAGCTGGCGTAGCTGTAGAGCGCCCGCGGGTCGGTCTCGCGCGCCAGATTGATGAGATACTCGACGAACTCGATGACCCGTCGCGCACCCAGCCAGCGCACCATCGCAAACGGGATCTCATTCCCCACGTAGTAGCCGAAGATCGCCTCGTGGCCTTTGTTCCGCGCCACCCCTTCGCGGATCGTCTCGATGATCTGCCGCTTCATCCGGCGGTTGTTGAGAAACTCGATGTGCTCCGCCCACGGGATCGAGATCAACACGCGCAGGCCAAACTCCCGCGCGACATCCAGAAACCAGCGCGGCGGAATGTGATAGATCCGCAGGAGATTGATCCCGATCTCCTGCATGAGCGCGAAGTCGCGCCGCGCCTTCTCCGGATCGCCCACGAAATGACCCTCGGCGTCGGGCGCAAACGGCCCGTAGGTCACGCCCTTGATGAACCACTTCCGGTCGCCCTCGAAAAAGAACTTCGCGCGCACGCGAATCGGCGGGAGGGAGACGGCGGGAGCGGCGGACATGAAAGGTCGTTCTTCTATGCGCGGCAGCGGCGGCGTGCAAGGGCGATGGGGCGGCGGGATGACGGACACGGCGCAGATAGACGCGGATCCCGAGGCGGCATTCGGACATTTCTGCCGTCAGCGCGGGGACTTGCGGCTTCCGTCATTTTCATAAAATGAGCACGGCTCGCCCCTTCGCCTCAGACTCGTGCGCCATCGCTCAAGAACGTTCGAGCGATGCCGACATCCTCGGCCGCTGCGATCGCGTGGAGCGCCACGGCGAAGGGAAATAGGTCACGTCTTGCAAAAAAAAACGCCCCGCCGGCGTGGGCCTGCGGGGCGCTTGTAGATCAGACTTAAAAGAGGGGCCTCGTGCTTAACCGAACGTGGGCTCCATCAAGCCGAAACCACCATCCTTGCGCCGATAGAGGACGTTGACCTTCTCGGATTTTGCATTGAGGAAGACGACGAACTGGCGGGCGGACATTTCGATCTGGAGCACGGCTTCATCGACGAACATCGGCTTCACCGGATACCGCTCCGTCTTGATGACCTGAGGTTCGCTTTCCTCGATCTCCGCATAGGCCGCATCCACCGGACTAAACACCGTCTCTTCAAAGTGCTTCACGCTGCCTCCGCGCGGGCGGTGGCTGCGGAGGATTTTCGTCTTGTACTTCCGCATCTGCTGCGCGATCTTGTCGATCACACTATCGATCGAGGCATACATATCCGGAGTCTCGGAACTGGCCTCGATGGTGATGTGGTTGTTGCAGTGCAGGATGATCTCGGCGAAGTGCCGATGCTTCTCAACGTCGAGGATGACGTGGGCTTCGATGATGCGCGGGTAATCGAGGTGGAGGTGGTCCACTTTATTGACGGCGTAGTCCTTGATCGCCTCGGTGATACTGACGTGACGACCGGTCACTTTGACCGGCACGTTGATGTTCTCGGTTTGCATAAGGGGGTGTACGGGGTTGTTCGGGCGCTACATCTGGAAACTCTCGCCGAGGTAGATCCGGCGGGCGACGGGGTCGTTGACGAGGAAATCTTTCGTGCCCTGCGTCTCCACCCGTCCTTGGGAGATGAGATAGGCACGGTCGACAATGGAGAGGGTCTCTCGCACGTTGTGATCGGTGATGAGGATTGCCAAGCCGAGGTCGCGCAGGTTTTGCACGATCTGTTGGATCTCACTCACGGCGATAGGATCGACCCCGCTGAATGGTTCGTCCAGCATGATCATGCTCGGATTTGTCACCAGCGAACGGGCGATGGTGAGGCGGCGCTTTTCACCACCGGAGAGAGTGAGTGCGGACTGCTTGGCGACATGCTCGATGCCAAACTGATGAAGCAGTTCCTCACAGCGCTGCCGGCGTTCCTTGCGGTTCAGTGGCGTGATCTCGAGGATGGCCAGGAGATTTTCCTCCACGGTGAGTTTGCGGAAGATGGACTCCTCCTGCGGCAGGTAACCCATGCCCATACGGGCGCGCCGATACATGGGATACGAAGTCACGTCGTGGCCGTCGAAAGTGACCTTGCCCCCATTCGGCTGCACGAGGCCCACGATCATGTAAAAGCTCGTCGTCTTCCCCGCACCGTTCGGACCGAGCAGCCCCACGATCTCCCCGCGCCGGCAGTTGATGTCCACCCCGTTCACCACCGCGCGACCGCCGTAGATCTTCACGAGCTTTTCAGTCTGGAGAATCGTCGTGCCGGTTTTCGGCAGCGCGATGGGAATATCGGAGACGATCACAAGTGGGCTATTTTTTTTGTTCGCCTTGATCCTTGATCACCGTCTTGTGCGCGCCCGTCACGCGCATTTTTCCGTCGCGATTCAGGACCATGATCGTTCCCTCTTCCGTGGCCACGCAGGAATTGATCCCCTGCAGCACATCAGGCTTCCCGTAGAGCGTGATGTCGCCGGTGATCGAGTCGTAAACGACCTTCTTTCCATGGCCGATACTGCGACTCGTCGATCCGTCGATTTCGACCTTTTCCTGAGTGACCGTGACAATCCGCCCCGGGTCCGCCTCGGCCACGGCGCGCTCCAAGCCGCCCCCTTTGCCGGACTTCTTTTCCTTGTCGGCGGAGGTCGTCGGCCCAGGCGCCGCCGCATTCGGCGCAGCCCCATCGGTCGGCTTATCGTCGCGCTTGAGGTAAGCCGTCAGTTTGTCGCCCTGCACCGTGAACTCCGGGTCAGTCACCACGACCTCGCCGATGAAGATGGCGAGATGCGCTTTCTGATCGAAGGTCGCCTCCAGCGCGACGATCTCCGTCGGGCCCTTGGCCTTTTTTTCGGGCTTTGCCGCCTTCGGCTCTTCCTTTTTCGGAAAGAGCGACGCGCCAGAAACACCGGACGGCTTGGCCGTGCGGGCCGGACCTCCGCGACCGGGATCCGTCCCGGCCGGCGACAGGTTCTCGATCTGCTTCAGCAGTTCGTCCTGAGTCAGCGGCTTGGTTTGAGCCTGGGCGGCTGCGAAGCTGGCGAGGATAGCCAGGATGGATAGGTGGAGGACGTTACTTCTCACTGGGTTTGGCCTCTTCGGAGGAGTTGG
>Ga0105048_10009399_pt1 | contig 15556 bp, 10 predicted proteins | sample MAT05_FD_78382 | JGI IMG/M metagenome (GOLD analysis project Ga0105048, IMG submission 78382) | Freshwater microbial communities from Lake Fryxell liftoff mats and glacier meltwater in Antarctica - MAT-05 | ecosystem: Environmental > Aquatic > Freshwater > Ice > Liftoff microbial mat | place... | reverse complement strand
GCAAAGGCGCAAAGGCGCAGAGGCGCAGGGACGCAAAAAAAGAAATCCGATTTTTTGCGCCTTTGCGTCTCCGCGCCTTTGCGTTGAAATCTGGGCATTTCAACCTGTTCGGTGCTCTAGGGCGGCCGCGAAGCGGGCGCGGGGTTTGGGGCGAAGCCCCATCGAAACAAGGCTAGAACCGACCGCGCGAAGCCGACGCGAAGCGGCGCAAAAATCCGCGAGAATTTTTGGCGGGCGGTACTAGAGTCCCGCGCCATGATCGACCGCGACACGCTCTCGAGGGCGCTCTCCACGACCCTCGATCACACCAGCCTCGACGCGCTCGGGCGCAAATACGAGGGCAAAGTTCGGGACAACTACACGACGACGGACGGACGGCGCTACATCGTCGTCACCGATCGGATCAGCGCGTTCGATCGGGTGATCGGCACGCTGCCTCTCAAGGGCCAGGTGCTGAACCGGCTCGCCTCCTACTGGTTCGAACAGACGCGCGACGTCGCCCCCAACCACATGATCGGGATGCCCGATCCCACCATCCTCGAGGCGCACGAGTGCACCCCGCTGCCGGTGGAGATGGTGATGCGCGCCTACGTCACCGGGGTGACGTCGACGAGCATCTGGACCCACTACGCGCGCGGCGAGCGCACCTTCTGCGGGCACCGCCTCCCCGACGGCCTCCGCAAGAACGAGCGCCTGCCCGCGCCGATCCTGACGCCGAGCACCAAGGCTCCGAAGGGTGATCACGACGTCTCCGCGTCGCGCGAGGAGATCCTGGCGATGGGGCACATCACCGCCGCGGACTTCGACGCGGCGGCGAAGATCGCCGCGGACCTCTTCGCGTTCGGTCAGAAGCGCTGCGAGGAGCGCGGGCTGATCCTCGTCGACACCAAGTACGAGCTCGGCAAGGATCGTGACGGGCGCATCGTCGTCATCGACGAGATCCACACGCCGGACTCGTCGCGCTTCTGGTTCACGAGCTCGTACGCCGAGCGCTTCGCGCAGGGCGAGGATCCGGAGTCGTTCGACAAGGAGTACGTGCGCCGCTGGCTCAAGGGCACCGGCTTCGACGGCGACGGCCCGATCCCGACGATCCCCGACGAGGTCCGCGTCGAGGCGGCGAGCCGCTACATCGAGGCGTTCGAGCGGATCACCGGGACCGCGTTCGTGCCTGATCTCGAGGATCCGTCGGTGCGCATGCCGCGCAACCTCGGCCTCACCGCTTCTTGACGACCACGGGCTTGCGCACCTTCGGCGGCGGCTTCGCGGAGGCGCTCGCCGTCGGCGCAGGCTCATTGGCGCTCGCCGTCGGCGCGGCGGCGCTCTCTGCGGCCGGCGGCGCCGACGACGAGGGCGCCGCCGAGGCTGCGGGCTCGGTCGTCGTCGTCGCGTCGACTGGATCCTTCGGGGACGAGTCGCGCATCACGAAGACCAGCGCCAGGCCGATCACCAGCAGCAGCAAGCCGAGCGCGATGATCAGCAGCGCGGCGGAGGCGTTCGACAGCTTCGGCGGGACGGGCCGGTTCACCATCGTGGGCTGCCCAGGGAGAGCGGGAGGGGGCTGCGCCTTCACCGACGGCGGCGGCATCGGCACCGTCATCGCGCGCGAGAACCCGCCCGACGCAAACTGAGGCCGCTGCGGCGGCAAGCCGTCGCGGAACGAAGCCGGGCCCTGGAGGGATCCGGCGCTCGAATCACCGAGCATCGACGACACGCGGTGCGAGCCGGTGATCGGATCGGCGTTCATCCCCACGGCGCGGTGCGCGCCGCTCGGCTCGGCGCTCGGCACCATGGCGCGATGCGCGCCGCTTTGATCCATCGCGCGGTGCGCGCCGCTCTGATCCATCGCGCGGTGCGCGCCGCTCGGCTCGGCGCTCGGCATGGCGCGGTGCGCGCCGCTCGGCTCGGCGCTCGGCGCACGATGCGGTTCGGTGATCGGATCGGCGATCATCCCCGGGTTCCAGCCCGAGCCGGTGCTCGGATCCGCCATCGGGAACGGCGTGGACACCGGCACCGAGCCCAGCGGCGGGGCGATCAGCGGCCCCGCCATCATCCCACCGAACGCGGGGACCACGCCGCGCGTCGACAGGTTCGGCTGCGGGGTGAGCTCGGGCGTCGCCGCGGCCCCCGAAGGGTTGGGCATCCGCACGGTGCCGCCCCAGCGCCCTTTGCCGCCGCCCGCCGGATCGCCCAGCGTCTGGAAGGCCATCCGCACCATCGACTGCATCGTGCGCGCGTCGGGCCAGCGCGCGTCCATCTCGTGCGCCAGCGCGCGATCGACCACCGCCGAGACCGTGATCGGTACGCCGGGCAGCCGCGACGCGAGCGGCGGCGCGGGCTTGGTCATCGCCGCGAGCAGGAGCTCGTTCACTGTCTCGGCTTCGTGCACGAGGTGGCCGGTGAGCGCCGTGAACATCGTCGCGCCGAGGGCCCAGATGTCGGTGCGCGGGCCGACATCGTTCCAGCGCCCGCGCGCCTGCTCCGGCGGCATGAACGCCGGCGTCCCGATCGCGCCCCCGCTCGTCAGCGTCGCGCGGCGCATCGAGTCGCGGAGCCGCGCGATGCCGAAGTCGAGGAGCTTCACCCCGCCGTCGCTGGTGAGGAAGATGTTGTCGGGCTTGATGTCGCGGTGAACGATGCCCTTCTCGTGCGCCATCGCGAGGACGTCGAGCACGCGATCAGCGACCTTGAGGACGTCGATCGCCGGGAGCAAATTGCCCGAGCGCACGCGGCGCGCTTCGAAGCTCTCGCCTTCGAGCAGCTCCATCACCAGGAACACCGAGCCGTCGTCGTCGATGTCGTCGTCGAGCACCTGCACGGTGCCAGGATGCTCGACCTTGTTGGCGACGTAACCCTCGCGCAAGAAGCGGCTCCGGGCCTCGGCGTTGGTCACCACTTCGGGGTGCAGCAGCTTGATCGCCACGCGCTTCCCGTTGTTGAGGTGCGTCGCCGCGTAGACCGCAGCCATGCCGCCGATCCCGATGAGATCGTAGATCCGCCACTTTTCACGCAAGACCTTCCCGATGCGCGCGCGCGCGCGTTTGGTGGTCTCGTCCTCGGGATCCGTCATGCGTCGGCCAACGTGGAGGGTTTCGCAGTGCGAAGAGCCCGTCAAGCAATGCGAGAAAAGACGACGGGCGCCGCCGGGGAACCGAAGCTCTCCGAGGCGCCTATCGACCTCTTATTTGGCGTCCAAGGCTACATGTGCGCGATGATCGCGTCGCCGAACTCGGAGCACTTCACTTCAGAAGCGCCGGCCATGAGGCGCGCAAAGTCATACGTCACGGTTTTGGCGCCGATCGCTCCATCCATCCCCTTGACGATGAGATCCGCCGCCTCGGACCAGCCGAGGTGTCGGAGCATCATCTCCCCGGAGAGGATGACCGAGCCCGGGTTGACCTTGTCGAGGTTGGCGTACTTCGGCGCGGTGCCGTGCGTGGCCTCGAAGATCGCGTGGCCGGTGACGTAGTTGATGTTGCCGCCGGGGGCGATGCCGATGCCGCCGACCTGGGCCGCGAGCGCGTCGGAGAGGTAGTCGCCGTTGAGGTTCAGCGTGGCGATGACGTCGAACTCCTTCGGCCGCGTCAGCACCTGCTGGAGCGTGATGTCGGCGATCGAGTCCTTGATGCGGAGCTTGGTCTTCCACTTGCCGCCGCCGTGCGTCTCCCAGAGCTTGAGGGCCTCTTCGACCTCGGCGCGGAACTCGGCCTGCATATCGGGCGGGGCCATGTCGTAGCCGGGCTCGATCTCCTTGGCGTTCTGCTCGACCGTGAGGTCCGCGTTCTTCTCCTTGTTGCCGAGGATCCACGACTCGCGCTCGGTGACGACGTCGTTGCGGAACTCCTTCGCGGCGAGGCCATAGCCCCAGTTCTTGAAGGCGCCCTCGGTGAACTTCATGATGTTGCCCTTGTGGACGATGGTGACGCTCTTGCGCTTGAGCTTGAGGGCGTACTCGATCGCCGCGCGGATGAGGCGCTCCGTGCCTTCACGGCTGACGGGCTTGACGCCGATGCCGCTGGTCTCGGGGAAGCGGATGTTCTTGACCTTCATCTCGGTCTGGAGGAACGCGATCACCTTCTTCGCGGCCTCGCTCTCGGCCTCCCACTCGATGCCGGCGTAGATGTCCTCGCAGTTCTCGCGGAAGATCACCATATCGACGGCGCTGGGATCGCGCACCGGCGAGGGCACGCCCTGGTACCAGCGCACGGGGCGGAGGCAGACGTAGAGATCGAGCATCTGCCGGAGGGCGACGTTGAGCGATCGGATCCCCTTGCCGATCGGGGTCGTGAGCGGGCCTTTGATGCCAACGAGGTACTTGCGGTACGCGTCGACGGTGCCCTGGGGGAGCCAGTCGCCGAAGGTGGTGAAGGCCTTCTCCCCCGCGAAGACTTCATACCAGGCGATCTGGCGCTTTCCGCCGTACGCCTTGGCCACCGCCGCGTCGAGGACGCGCTGGCTCGATCGCCAGATGTCGGGGCCGGTGCCGTCCCCCTCGATGAAGGGGATGATGGGCTGGTCGGGCACGGTCAACGCGCCGGACGAGGACATCGTGATGGATTCGCCGTGGGTGGGCTCGGGGAACTTGACGCTCATGGTGAAGACGCGCCTACCGCGGGCCCCAACGTGCGGCAAGACGCCCCGTACGGAACGCCGCGCGGCAGGACGGCGTCGCCGGGGTCATGGCCTCAATTCGGGCCTTTCTTGATGCAGCCGAGGACGATGTCGACCCTGGCGCCGCTGTCGGTCTGCACCCCCGCGCACGACGCCGGGCAGAGGGTGATCGTCGTCGGCTTCGCCGGTTTGTCGTAGTACCAACCGCCGGCGGCCTTGCACGCGGCGGCGCTCGCGACCTGGGGGAATTTCGTGCTGTCACCGCCGCCGCTCGGCGTGGAGCCGACGTCGACCTGGTGGATATCGATGGCGTCGTCGGGATCCGGCGGGCTCGGCATCGCGAAGGAGCAGGCCACGGCGTTCGCCCGGATCTGCTCGAGCGCGCTGAGCAGATCCTGCGCGGCCGTGCCATTCCCGATCATGAAGGCCTGCCCCGTGCCGCCGGCCTGGGCGATAGCGTCCATCGTCACCTGGTTCGAGCCGACGAGGCCGACAGCGAACGTGAGCACGCCCGCGCCGGAGTGCGCCTTTGAAGCGATGGAGTTGATCACCGCTGGATCGGTATTGCACGTCGTCGGCTCGCCGTCGGTCACGAGGAGGACGATCGCTTGCTCGGTGTGGTTGTGTTGATAAACGTACTTGGCCGCCCATTTCGTGGCGCCGTCGAGCGCCGCAGAGGTGGGCGTCGAGCCATCCGGCTTGTGCCCATCGAAGGCGTCAATGAGCTTCTGCGCGTGGACCGGGTCCGAGAGCAGGCCCACGTCGACCTCCGGCTTCTCGCACGCCGCCACGACCGAGGGACCACAGTTGTAGTCCGCGGCGTCGTTGCAGGCGAAGGGCTGGTGCGGGTTGGAGAAATCGTAAGGATCAGGCCAGAAGCGGAGGGCGACGCCGATGGCCCCAGCGCTGGGATCCTGGAAGAACTGGGTGAACGCGCTCTTCACGCTCTCCCACTTGCCATCGGTGATCATCGATCCTGATTGATCGACCGCGACGAAGATGTTGAGAGGGAGGCGCTTCGCCTCGGCCTTGGCCTGGGCACAGCCCGCCTGGCCGCCCGAGCCGCCCCCGTCGCCGCTCGAACCGACGAGGAACGATCCGCCGCCTTCGCCTGCTCCACCAGCGCTGCTCGCCGCGTCGGCCTTCGTGGGGGCACTACCGCCCTCACCGAAGGTGCCGGTGGACCTGGTCGCGGAGCAGGCGAGGCCGCCAAGCAGCGAGAAGCAAGAGAGCACCACCAAAGCAGATAGAGAGACAGCGCGGGAAGCCCGCCGACAATCGTTGATCATACAAGCGACCTCCTGGGTGACTGAGACCTTACCGCAGAGTCTGCATGGATGGCAGAGGGGATGAGGCCAGGCGGCCGAGCGCGGCCGCGCAAAGGCGCTGTCATCGCCGAGGATCCAGCGGTCCAGTGAGCAGCGCGGAATCGTGCCACCCCCACGACGCAATGGATCCCACCGGATCCATGTGGTACGGCGCTCGCCATGCGTGCCTTCGCTCGCCTCGCTCTCGTCGCGGCCACCTTCTCCGCCGCGCTCGTCGCTCGCCCGTCGCCGGCGCACGCCGTCATCGTCGAGCGCATCGTCGCCGTCGTGGGCGACCGGCCGATCCTCCTCTCCGAGCTCCGCTCGCGGGCCAAGCCCTTCCTTCTTCAGGTCCAGGCCAAGGTTCCGCCCGGCCCTCAGCAGGCCGCCGCCGAGTCCCAGGTCCTCAAAGAGCTGATCCAGAAGGTGATCGACGAGGAGCTGGAGACGCAGGCCGCCGACAAGGCCAAGGTCACCGTTACGATGGAGGAGCTCGACGCCGCGATCAGGAACGTCGCCCAGATGCAGGGCATGACGATGCCCGAGCTGATCCGCGAGGCCCGCAGCCGCTCCGGGATGACGGAGCAAGAGTACCGCGAGGAGATCCGCCGCCAGATCCTCGAGGGGAAGATGCTCCAGCTCCGCGTCAAGGGCCGCGTCCGCATCACCGAGGAGGACGTGAAGGCGATGTTCGAGCGCACCGTGAAAGAGGAGCGCAAGAGGCGCGAGTACCACGCCTCGTGGATCGTGCTCCGCATCCTCCCCGGATCGAGCCGCGAGGCGCTGGCCGAGCGCCGCGCCCTCGCCGCCGAGCTCGTCAGCCGCGCTCGCAAAGGAGAAGATTTCGCCGCGCTGGCCAGGTCGTACTCCGACGACACCACGACCCGCGCCGACGGCGGCGACCTCGGCATCCGCGCGCCCCAGGGCACGCAGGCCGCCGCCTCGGGCAAGCGCGCCGTCCTCGCGCCCGAGCTCGAGAACGTCGTCATGGCCCTCGAGCCGGGCGAGATCTCCGAGCCGGTCGAGGCCGGCGACGCCCTGGTCGTCCTCTCGCTCCAGACCCGCCAGGCCTCGCGTTACACCACCTTCGACGCCGGCAAGCAGGAGATGCTCCAGCGCCTCCAGACGGACATCCTCGAGAAGGCCAAGCGCAAATGGCTCGAGGAGCTCAAGGCCAAGAGCCACCTCGACGTGCGGCTTTGAGCTCACCACCGCACGGGAAGATCGATGTCGTCGGCATCCCGGCTTGCCTCGAGTGCGGGACGTGCTGCTTCTCCACGCTGCCGGAGTATCTCCGCGTCTTCGGCGTCGACCTCGACCGGATGGATGACCGGGCCCAAGCGCTGACGCATTTCCTCGGCAACCGCTGCTACCTCCAGCTCGACGAAGGGCACTGCAAGGCGCTGGTGATCGATCCCGTCGCTCGCCGCTACGTGTGCTCCATTTACGAGATGCGCCCCGACGTCTGCCGCGCCCTCGAGCGCGGGAGCGGCCAGTGCCGCGGCGAGCTGGCCACGAAGGCCGAGCGACCGCTCCTCGCGGTCGCCGCGCTCCTTCGGCGACCGAGCGGCGTCGTCCCTCCCTGAGCTGACGACGCTCCAGCGTCAGCAGCCGACGAGCCGCGCCAGTTGGCCGCGCGGCGGGGCGCCCGACAATCGAGTTGTCAGGCCACCCTGTTTTCTCGGCGATTTCGGCGCGCTGGCGCCGGCATTGACCTTGCTTATGTGAATCCTGAGCGAGCTCGTCGCAGTTTCTCACCGAGCTGCATCTTTTTACAAATGGCGCACCAACGGAGCCGCCACTTCTCCGTGTCCGAGCACATCTAATGAGAGCTCGATACCGGGTGTCCTCCCGCGCCGACGCGCCTTCGTCGTCGCACGACACCGCCGCGCCTCGCCGCCGCCAAAGCGATTATCCGCCCCCCGGGGTGGCCCCGGATTCACAGAAAGGGTCCCTCCTTCATGGCACGCTCACGTCGTCTTCGCGCCTTCGCGCGACCTGCTCTCGCGACCGCGCTCACCCTCTTTCCCGGGATGATGGGGTGCCTCAACCGCCCTCTCGAGCCCAATGAGCCGAGCCTCACCACCACGGTTCAGGAGAAGCTCCCCCCAGAGCAAGATCACCAAGATCGATCTCCTGCTCATGCTCGACAACTCGGCCTCGATGGGCGACAAGCAAGCCATCCTGGCCTCGGCCGTGCCCGATCTCGTGCGCGGCCTCGTCAACCCGCGCTGCGTCGACGACGCCGGCGACCCCGCCTCGACGCAACCGCTGCTGCCCAACGAGGCTTGCCCGGGGAAGACGTTCCGCGAGTTCGACGCCATCACCGACATTCACATTGGCCTGATCAGCTCGAGCCTCGGCTCCCGCGGGGCGAGCACCTGTAAGCCCAAGGACTCCATCGCCAACGACGATCACGGCCACCTCCTCGCCCGGAAGAGCTCGATCCAGGGCTCCGTGCTGGCTGACCAGAATATCCCCACCTACAAGAGCCAGGGCTTCCTGGCCTGGGATCTCGACCAGAAGCTCACGCCCCCTGGAATCGGCGCGATCGGCGACAATAACGGGACCCCTGGCATCGTCCCGACCCTGGCGGAGATGGTGACTGGCATCGGGCAGGATGGATGCGGCTATGAATCCCAGCTCGAGAGCTGGTATCGATTCCTCGTCGATCCCGAGCCGCACAAGACCATCGCCGTCGAGAAGAATCGGTCCGTCCTCCAGGGTGTCGACGAGGAGCTCCTCGCCGAGCGAAAGAGCTTCCTTCGCTCCGACTCGCTCGTGGCGATCATCCTGCTCACCGACGAGAACGACTGCTCGCTCACGGACACCGGGATCGGCTTCATCGCGGCCAACGGGGGTAAGCTCCCGCGCGCGCGGCACGAGTGCGAGAGCGACCCCAACGATGTTTGCTGTAAATCCTGCACCAGCACCAATCCGGGCTCGTGCCCGCCCGATCCCACCTGCGACGTGCCGCTCACCGACGACGCGGACCCGACCAATCTCCGCTGCTTCGACCAGAAGCGGCGCTTTGGCATCGACTTTCTCTATCCGCTCGATCGCTACACCAGCGCGCTCACCAAGGCTCAGGTGCCGAACCGGAAGGGCGAGCTCGTCGACAACCCCCTCTTCCCCAAGCCCAACACTAAGACGGGCGAGCTCTCGCCCCGCACCGCCGGAGGAGGCCTGGTCTTCCTCGCTGGCATCGTCGGCGTACCGTGGCAGGACATCGCGCGGAGGGACGCGGACGGGAAGCCGAACCTGCGGACAGGCCTCGACAAGGACAAGAAGCCTGTCGGCGGCTTCAAGAACGCTCGCGAGCTCGCCGCCAAGGGGGCGCACGGGACAGTCTGGGACGAGATCCTCGGCAGCGCGAAGGACAACGTGCTCCCCACGGATCCGCTGATGCGGGAGTCGCGCAAGCCGCGTGACGGGATCGTGCCCTCCACCCAGCAGAGCCTGGCGTCGGCGGACGCGTCGAGCCCCGTGGCCAACGAGATCAACGGGCACGAGTGGCTCACGTCCGCGGTCTCGGGGGGCGATTTGCAGTATGCGTGCGTCTTCGAGCTCCCGACGCCCCAGATGGATTGCTTGACGCCCACGTGCGACTGCGATCCTGCCCGGAAGAACCCGCTCTGCCAGGACGACGCCGGGAACTACACCGACACGCAGTATCGCGCCAAGGCCTATCCCGGACTGCGCGAGCTCGGGGTGCTGAAGGAGCTCGGGGACCAGGCCATCGTCGCCTCGGTCTGCCCGGCTCAGCTCGACAAACCCGGGACGGAGTACAGCGACTACGGCTACCGCGCCGCGACGGGCGCCATCGTCGATCGGCTGAAGTCGCGCCTGAGCGGAGAGTGCCTGCACCGCGCCCTGACGCCCGACCATGACAAGCAGGTCGAGTGCTTGATCATCGAGGTGCGCGCTGTCCCTGAGGGCGAGACGTGCTCGTGCGACGCGCCCAGCGTGAAGGCCCGACAGGACATCCAGAGCGTGCACGAGGAGGCGAGGAAGCAGGTGCAAAGCGACCCGGTAGCCGAGGCCGCAGGGTGGAACTGCCTCTGCGAGATAAAGCAGCTCAACGGCGAGGCCCAGCAGGCCTGCCAGTACGACGGGAGCCGCTTCCCCAAGACGTCCGGAGGCGAGGCCGCGGACGGGTGGTGTTACATCGACGCCAACTCGAACCCGCCGGCGGGCGACGCCGCGCTCGTGGCCACGTGCCCCCCGACCGAGCAGCGCAAGCTCCGCTTCGTCGGCGCCGGAGAGCCCCTGGACAAAACGACGCTGTTCATCACCTGCTCGGGCAAGTGATCGCGAGTTTGCCGCCGCCTCGCCTCAAGGCAAGAACGTCGTGATGACACCGGCGATGGACGCCTCGCCCGGTACCCCCGCGCAGCTCGGGTGATAGAGGCCCCCAGCGTCGAGCGGCTCGCAGTAGTCCGCGCAGCTCCCCAGGATCTCGACCGACCCGCACTGGACCACGTCACCGAGGGAGTCGATATGACCGGCCGCACAGTCCCGCAAGAGCGAGCGCGAGTGAGCCTGGTTCGGCTGGTCGTAGCAGGCGTAGACGACGGGGTTCGGCAGGAACAGGTTCCCGTAGAAGGCGCCCTCCTGGCTCGGAAAATTGGCTCGCTCCTGCGTGCCCAGCCTCCGGAGCTTCGCGTGGGCGCCGCGCGAGGACAGTGTCACTGGATGCCCGTACCAGTTGACCCGGGACGCCAGACAGGCGGAGACCCACCGCTGCCCCGCCATATCGAGGGGGCTTACCGCCCAGTCGGCGGCGAGGCCGAGGAGCCCCCAGAATGTCTCCGGCTGATCGACGTTCGAGCCGTCACGCCAGGTGAAGCTGAAGGACTGCGCAGGACCGAGCGCGCAGCTCACCGTATAGCTGAGGAGCTGCCGGGATATGGCCCCAGCTCCCCCGGGATCCCGGATCATCGCGAGAGTCGAGGACGCCAGCGCGTTCGGGTTGAGCGCGGTCTGGCTGAGCGCGTTCGGATTGAGCGCGTTCGGGTTGAGCGCGTTCGGGTTGAGCGCGTTCGGGTTGAGCGCGTTCGAGATCACGAGCGCGCCTTCGACTGTATCCAAAGCCTCTTCCTCGGGCGGTGTGGAGTCGTCCACAGCACAACCCGCGATGAGCCCTACCGTCGCGCACAGCATTGCAACAATTCGCTTCATTGTTCCCCCCCGGGCAGTGAAGATCAGAGTTAATGTAATTTAATAAGTACTCGTTCTAACCTCTAGCATCCAGACTTATGACGGGCCACGCACCCTTTTTATTTACCTGCTAAACGGGCCCTAAATGCGCGCGCCAGGAGAGTCAGGAGACTCCCTACGACGCCGGCACGCGACAGGGTCGCGTTGAAATGATTCTGCATGTCGAGCCCGCCCTCGACTGCCCTACGAGCTCTATCGTCTCAGATTACGGAGAAACGCGTTATCGATTTCGTTACGCGTGTGCCGCCTGAATAGACCGCCGCGTCGAGCAGGTGCTCTTCCGCTACCAGCGCAAGCTCGGGCGCGTCGCGATCAATCGCCAGTGTGCCCCCGCAATCATCGAAGCCTGACGCCGCCGCGCTCTCGATCGAGCCGAGGCGCCAGAGCTCCTCGGCCGGCGTGCGCCCCTCGGCCGCCCTCACGCCAAGGCGGCGCCCGGTGCGGAGGCGCTCGTCGAGATCGATCGCCCGCAGATCCTCGAGCGGGTGGGTGATGACGTGGCTGTCGATCCCCACGCAGAGGCGGACCCCGGCGGCCTGCAAGGCGCCCACGTCGGGCAGACCGTCGCCGAGATCGCGCTCGGTGGTGGGGCAGAGACAGACGAACGCGCCGGCCTCGCCGAGGAGGGCCGGCTCGTGCGGCGCGAGGTGGGTGGCGTGCACGGCGACGAAGCGCGCGCCGAGGACACCATGATCGGCGAGGAGCTCGACCGGGCGGCGCCCCGTCTCCTCGAGGCAGGCGCGGATCTCGGCGGGCTGCTCGGCGACGTGCATGTGGATCGGGAGCGCGTGGGAGCGCGCGTAGCCGGCGATCTCGGCGAGCCAGTCGGGCGGCACGGCGCGCACGCTGTGCGGCGCCACGCCGACGCGAACGGCAGGATCATCGCGGTATTTCGTGCGGAGATCGTCGATGTCGGCAAGCGCTCTGTCGAGGGTGAGATCCGAGAAGCGCCGCTGCGCGCCCTCGGGCGGGCGGCCCGCGCCGGCGCGATGGTAGATGACGCGGAGGAGCGCGATCCGCAGGCCCGCGTCCTTCGCCGCGGCGATCACCGCGTCCGCGAGCTGGGTGCGCTCGGCGTAGGGCGCGCCGCCGGACTGATGATGAACATAATGAAACTCGCCCACGGTGCGGACGCCGGCCGCGAAGAGCTCGCGGTAAGCGACGAGCGAGATCGCATGAATCAACTCCGGCGTGAGCGAATCGGCGAGGCGGTACATGGCGGTGCGCCACGACCAGAAATCGTCGGTCCCCGCAGGCCCGGGGCGCTGCGTATCCCCGCGCAGAGCGCGCTGGAAAGCGTGGGAGTGGGCGGTCGCGAGGGCGGGGAGGGCGTCGGGATCGAAGGGCACGGCGGGGCGAAGGCTAGCGACAAACTCGGGCCGCGTGAGGGCCGTCGAGCGTCACCGCGCGCGGATCCGAAGAGCGCGCTCACGAGGGCGCACCGCAGCTCATGGCGTCGCGGGTCACGAGCAGGTTCTCGGGCTTGAATCACGTTGGGGTGCGCGATCGCCGCGGCGGCGCGCCCCTCCGTCACGACGCGGCGGATCTGCTCGGCCGATGTTGATCGTCCCCCGTGTGCCGGCGTGTGCCGCCCGGCAGGAAACCCGGGCAGCCACGTCAGGGTGGGCGAGAGGCCCGTCAGCGGGAGACGAGGTTCGTCATCCAGGGCACGTCGGCGGGCGTCGAGGCGGCGAGGTCTTTGACCATTCCTCGTCGGTCATTCGCTCGAAATTCCCGGTGATCTTCTCGAAATACGAGGACGCGAGGCCCACAAAGGCGCGCGGCGTGCCGCACGGATCCGCCGTCACCACCATCAGCCGCGGCAGGCCCGTGCCCACGTGAAGGACGCGACCGACCGGGGCCCCACCCTCGTCCGTCGGCTGCGTGTGCACGTCGGCGATGGTCGGATCCTGCTGCACGCTCTCGAAGTTGTCGAAAAAGAGCTTCGAGTACCAGCCCGTCGAACCCTCGGGATCGCCGCAGCCCACTTGCACCTTCACTGCCTGGTTGATGAAATCCAGGTGCTCCGGCGTGAGCGGGATACCCGCTCGCTCGTTCTTGGCCATCTGACCGAGCTTATCGGCCACGTCGCGCAGCGTGGCGAAGTACGCCGGGATCTGCTGCGCCAGGTACGCGTTACCCGAGAGATCGAGGGTCTGCGCCATCGCGGACCCATGCTCGGCGAGCTCGCCAATGCGGGCGTAAAAGCCCGGGTACGGGTCGACGAATGCGTTCGGGAACTGGCACGAAGCCCCCCCGGTATAGGATTGCTTCGCGTAAAGCAGCGTGTCGTGCCGCAGCTCGGCCCAGGACGCGAGCTGCGTGTTCATGAGCCTGCGGCCCCAGGCCTCCGTCTTCGCGCTCTGGGGCAGGCCCACTCCGTCGCCGAGGGCGTTGTTCGGCGACAGCTCGCGGAGCGAGACCAGCCAGCGGTTGTAGAGGTTGTCGTTCCAGAACGTCGCCGGGTGCGCGTCGACGAGGACTCGCATCATGTGCAAATCCGGGGCGTATTGCCACTTTTGGAGCTCGGGCGCGAGGAGCTGCCCGGCCTGATTGTTACCGAGCGCGGCGAACCCGACGTCGAGCGGATCAGGCATCATGCGCTTGACGGTGCCCTTCTTCACGCGGTCGTACACCACATTGGAGAAGACGTGTGAATCGACCACGTAACGCTGCCCGAAGAACGCGAAGCTCGACGAGAGCGGCAGAGTCCCCTTCCCGAGGCCGTTGATCATGATGTGGCTGGAGATCCGCTGCGTGCCATAGCCCTTTTGCAGGACGGTCTCGGCGATCTTGGCATCGTCGATCGCGGCGAGCCCGGAGGCGTCCGCGGCGCCGAGGTCGGCGAGCAGGCCCCCGAGCTGGGGCAGGGTCATGTAATCGCTTTCGCCCACGAAGGAGCGGATCGCGCCGTCGATACGCGCGAAGCGTTCGAGCGAAGCGCCCTGGGTGAGCGCGTGGAGGACGTAGGCGCCTTCGAGCTGGCGGCGCTGGAAGAGCTGGGAGCCGTCGCTTTGCGTCTCGACGAAGCGGAAATCGACGCGGCCGAGCCACATCATCGCGCGGAAATAGCGCTCGAGCTCGGGCGCGTCGGTATAATGGCCACGGGGCTCGAACTGCGAAAAGTCGAAGAGCCGATCGCTGCCAAAGAGGCTGACCCCGCTCATTCCCTGGTGAGCCACCGCGCCGCTCACGAGATCGACGATCTGGGCTTCTTTTGCGCCGGCGACGGGCGCGACGGCCTGATCGGTGAGCAACGCGAGCGCGACGGCCGTGAAGAGATCGGCGTCCGCGCGCGCCTCGGCGCCGAGGGCCGCGCCGCCGCCGCCCGCGAGCTCGCCGCGCATGGCTTCGAGGAGCTTCTTCAGCTCGGGGACGAGGGAGGCGAGCTCCACGGCTTTCAGGATGGAGTCGTAGGAGCGGTGGACGGCGTGGAGGATCGAGTCTGCCGAGACGTAGAGCGGCAAGTCGAGGGCATAGATGCTCTCGTAGCCGTACACGAAGGTGGGGAAGCGTTTCTTTTCGGAGATGACGAAGCCATTCTTCGCGAGTTTTTGCATCTCGTCAGCGTCGAGTCCGAGCGCGGAGGCCTGGACGAGGGAGAGGCCGTCCGCCTGGGCGGGGTCGTAGGAGAGGCCGTTGGCGAAGGGGACGGCGTACTGGGTCGCGAATTCGGCGGCCGTCATGTTCGCCGATTTCGTGGCCTCCGCGAGGAGCGCGTCGCGCTCGGCCTTTTGACCGGGCAAAAGCGGGGTGGGCGGGAGGACGGTCCCCCGAGGTTCGTCGGGTTTTTGCTCGACCGCGCCGGAACAGGCGGCGGCGAGCACGGCGAGGAGCGAGACGGAGCACAACCGAAGGAGCGGCAATCGCATGATGTATTCCCTTTCACGGCGGCTGGTCACGCCGCGCGCGCCCAGGGTTCAGCAAGGCGCGTGCCCCTCGTCCCATGGCGGCCTGCCCGGCACGGACGCCGCTGCCCGCGATTGACGGCGCACGGGTTCGCCTCGTACCGTCGTGCCATGTCGCCTCTTCACGCCTCGGCTGGCCGGATCGTCTGTCTCGGGATCGCGCTCTCGTTCGCGGCCGGCTGGGGCTGCGGCGACGAGTCCGTCGCTCCGGTGTCCCCTACCCCCGTGAGCCTCACCACCAAGCAGGTGAAGGTCGTCGTCGATCTCGATCCCTTCGTCTTTCACATCCAAGACGCCGACGGCCACGAGGTCCTCACCAGCCTCTCGGGCCCTCCGGGCGACGCTTCAGATGTCGGGACATGGAGTTCGAGGTTCATGATGCCCGCTCCCTCCCGACGCTCCTAGGCGTTAACCAGGTTCTTCCCGTGGCCACGGGACGCTGGTTAACGCCTATACTCCCGACGCCCCGCTACGCCGGTTGACGTGGAAGACCATCTTGAGGGTGGTCCCTGG
>Ga0105048_10009398_pt1 | contig 15558 bp, 15 predicted proteins | sample MAT05_FD_78382 | JGI IMG/M metagenome (GOLD analysis project Ga0105048, IMG submission 78382) | Freshwater microbial communities from Lake Fryxell liftoff mats and glacier meltwater in Antarctica - MAT-05 | ecosystem: Environmental > Aquatic > Freshwater > Ice > Liftoff microbial mat | place... | reverse complement strand
TTATATAATTTTATTACTCCTTTATCATCTGTAGAAATAACCCCATCTCCCATGCTATTGATGAGTGAAATTAGTCTTTGTCTTTCTAGTTGTGCTTTATCTATGCTAGTAACAAACAGCTTACGGTCTTGGTCGCTCACTTTTTCTGTCTCTGACAAGAAGAAACTCACTATGCTGAATAAAAAGAATTGTACAAGTATATAAAGCATAAACTCCTTTATGCTCGACCCTGCAGGAAGAAGCCTAAAGGACTGATTGAGGAACACAATAAAAAGTACAGATAAGCTGAGCGTTGTTCCCCGATAACCATAGTAGAAATTCGTTACAAATATAAGCACCAACCACACTATTAAATAAGGAGAATATGCTGGGGCGAATAGGGCAAATCCTAGGCCAAAAACAATATGGTAGGCGCTAAGGTAGAGCAGAGGTTTATCGTTAACAGACCATAGATTGAAATACCGCACTAGTCCAAGGAGGGAAAAGATTATACCTGACAGAAAAATACCCAATAAATCTCTTTTGCTGTAGTAATCATGGTCAAGCAACATTTCAAAAAAGAGTACAGCCGTAAGCCCAAAGTGATACACAATAGTAGAGTCTCTGTTCAAGACCTTCTTAACGCGATCACTAAGTAGTAAAGGGTTGTGGCGCATTCTTATGCTTGAGTAAGTCTTTCTTCTACAAGTGCGAGTATGTCGGCAACACTTACTTCAGACTTAATGAAGTAGTCATTAGCACCTGCATCGATTGCTTCATTAATGGTATCTGTTGTGCTCATGTTAGTTGCCATAATTACTGGTACTTTTGCGCCCCAGGGGTCGTTGCGCAGTTCTCTAAGCATTGCTACGCCGTTCATCTTTGGCATTAGCTGGTCTAGCAGGATAACATCTGGCTTTTCGCGCAGTGCTACATCAAACCCCTCAAGACCGTCGCCCGCTTCTACTACCTGATAACCGGCATCAATAAACTCTTCAACGAGTGCTTTTCGTAGAGCAACCTCATCTTCTATAATCATGACTTTTTTTGTTGAATGGTCCATATAATAGTTCTCCTTATGGTTATAGTATACCTATCTGTACACATGGATAATAGATGTAAAATATGCTTCCTTCGCGAAGATCGCTCGTGAACCATATCCTACCCCCAAGTATAGACATAAAATTCTGGGCAATATAGAGCCCAAGCCCAACACCTGTTACATCAAGAGTCTGCACATTGGTTGCACGGTAGAGCTTGGTAAATATCCTAATCTTTTCTTCGTCGGGTATTCCTATGCCATTATCCTCAATACTAACAAGGACGCCTTTAACAGAAGCTATTATATTTTGGTCTTCCGAGAGTTTCTGCCCTTCTGTAACAGTACTAGCATTTACAGTAACCTTACCTCCTTTAGGCGTGTATCGAATCGCGTTAATGAGTATGCTCTTTAACACAATACTCGAGAGCTCCTGGTCGCTATCATTTAGTAGATAGTCTCCCTTGTCTATTACTTTGTCAAAAGTTATAGATTTTTGATGACTTAGTTCTTGTACAGACACTAAGACTTTTTCAAGTACATTTGCAAAGTCAACTTCCTCATGCTTGTGTTTGAGCCTACTCAAATCTGTTCTGGATACATTAACAATAGCCTGTACTAGGTCTACCACTCTTTTGTTACTAATCTCTATTTCTCTTAGGTATTCTCTTTGCTTTTCGTTTAATGTACCTTTTTTTTCAGTAAGTAGCTTTTCTATATACCAGGAGATGATATTCACTGGAGTACGTAATTGGTGAGATACAAGTGCGACAAATTCATTTTTTGCTTGGTCAATTTTTTCATCTGCACTTCCATCGTGGAAGATAACGTTGTAGCTATTTAGATCTTCGTCTGGCACAACAGATATCTGAACTGGCACAAGCGATCGGTCATTCCTGCCCATAGATAGCTTAAGATCTGGCTCGGAGTCACTTATGTAGATACCGTGTTTTTTCTGCGCCTTTGTGATAGGTGAGGTATCTTTACTTACGCGTTCTCCATTAACTTGTAGTTGTACGGCGTCTTCAAATACTGCACCCACAAGTAGGGTACGTTGGTAGCCCAACAGACCTATTGCACTTTGGTTTACGAATACAATAACGTGTTCTGAATCTACGATGATGATAGCGTCACGGAGTGAATTTAATAGGGCAGGGAGTATAGCTAATTTACTCATAGCTATTCTGCCTTTCTATGGTAGGGTAGATATGCGTAAAATGTCGTACCTTTATTCTCCTCGCTCGTAAACCATATCTGCCCCCCTAATGTTTCTACGAAGCTTTGAGTGACGTATAGCCCAAGCCCGGTGCCACTTACGTCCATACTTTGCACATTACTGGCCCGATAAAGTTTGGTGAATATCTTACTTTGTTGGTCGAGCGGTATGCCCACGCCACTATCGACGACTGTAATATAAACACCGCTAGGATTTTCTTCAATACTACTAAGTGAAGTTCGCGGTATGCTGGCAGGGGCAGTAACAGACAATTTAAAGTCAACCGTACCTGTTTCAGGGGTATATTTTATTGCATTTGAAAGCAGGTTTTGAATAATTACCGTAACAATGCTTTCGTCTGAGTTCTCTAGTTTGCTATTCTGCAAATTAATAGAATGAGTAAACTGTATGTTCTTTTGTTCTGCGAGTGGGTTAATCTCTTTGATAAGCGACTCCGCTACAACTAAAATGTCTACATCTTGATTTTTTGTCTTCACTCTACCTAGTTCCACTCTTGATACGTTTAATAGGTCAGAAACAAGGCGTATCATTCTTTCGTTGTTTGTGCTTACTTCGCTTAGGTATTCTTCCTGCTTTTCATTGAGAGGTCCTTTTCGTTTAGAGAGTAGTTTTTCAATATACCAAGACACTACGTTCAACGGTGTTCTCAATTGGTGAGAGGCAAGTGATACGAATTCACTCTTTGCTTTATCGATCTGGTCTTCAACAGACATGTCATGAAACAACATGATTGCACCACGTATTTGCCCCATTACTTGTACAGGGCTAGCCACCATTCCAACAAGGAACTCACTATTATCACCACACACGAAGGTTTGGCGCACCTTAGTTGTTTGGTTCAACATCTGAACTTCGCCTGTACGTAGCACCTTAGTAATTAACCGATCTTTGTGGGGTATTGTAGCTCCACTTGCGTCTTTAGCGATCACAACAGCAGTTACTGGCTGGCCGATAATGTCACTACGCTCTAACTTTAGCAGTCTCAGCGCCTCCTTATTGGCAAACTCAACAATTCCTCTTTCATCAGTGGCGAGGAGCCCGTCACCAACGCTATTCAGGATGACATCATACCGAGCATTAGCTTCCTCTAGCTCATGTCCCTGCCTGGACACTCTTTGCGTGGAAAGCTTAGAGGCATAGTCTAGGAGGAAAGAAAAACCAGCCACCAAGACATATCCATACACAAATACCCGTATTTCAATGGCGTCGAGTTGTGGGTGGTGATGCGTTTGGTGCCATAGGATACCCCCCATTAGTATGGTAAATTGCGCACCAATCCAGATGAAAGCTTCAAGCCCACCAGCTCCTACAAATGCAAATAACACATAGCTAAACACCCAGTAGAGCGGGAAAGGTGAACTCCCGGAATGCGTAAACATAACGACAGCGTAGAATAGAAGATAAGAAACAAGCAGGAGTCGAGTTGTAAGATGGTCATACTTTGGCTCAATAAAGAAAAAACTAACGGCAATTGCCTGGATACCTAGAGTAATTATTGCCGCCCATAATGTATTGGTATGAATAGCAATTTCTACAGTGCTAAGTGTAGCAACAGCTGATATTGCTAGTATAGATAATGTTGATACGTTTAGGTATTTTGACACCTTCTTGTTTGGGCTAGACTTAGAAGCTTCGAGCTGAATAAGCCGAAAGGTGTTTATTTTCTTTGCCAACCCCCTAAATTCCATTACTTATAATTTAAGCATAATCACTCTGTTTTTGTTAGTCTTGACTGTATACTTTTACTATGTCAAAAAAAGAATTAAATGGCCTCGATGTAGCAGAATTCATCCAAAATCGTCAAGTTGTTCGTGTACGTACGCTTAAGTCGAGTTTGCATGTAGTTCCTAAGCTTGCAATAGTACGCACAAATACATCACCTGTTATGGATGTGTATTTAAAACTTAAACAGAACTACGCAGATGTTATTGGCGCGGAGCTCGAAGTGTTTCATGTTAGTGAAGATAAGGCGATGGCACAAATAGCAGAACTAAATGAGCGTGATGATATACATGGCATCATCGTACAGCTCCCTTTGGAAAAACCGAGTTACACAGATGATTTATTAAATGCGATTTTGTCTCAAAAAGATGTCGACGGACTTGCGACTGAATCGCAGTTCGACCCTGCTACTCCTACGGCAATTCTTTGGTTGCTATCTGCGTACAATATTGAGCCACTCGGCAAGAATGTACTTGTTGTTGGTCAAGGTAGGCTTGTAGGTGCACCTTTGACTAAAATGCTTCAATGCTCTGGAGTGGACGTTACCATTGCTGACGAAACCACTAAAGATTTAAAAAGCCTCACTCTCGCAGCAGACATCATCATAAGTGCAACCGGACAGTCTAGAATCATTACTGAAGACATGGTTAAGCTTGATGCAGTAGTGATAGATGCAGGAACTGCTAGTGAAAATGGTGTAGTTGTAGGTGACGTAGATGATGCCTTAAGAAACCGTGATGATGTGATCATAACTCCCAAAAGAGGTGGCGTTGGGCCGCTAACCGTCGCTGCACTATTTGAAAACCTTTTACTTGCCAGTTCCAAGCTTAGTAAAGATTAGTTCCTTAATGCGATCAGAGAGTTCAGATGGAATATTGTGCTCCTCGGACCAAATGGCAGGATGTATATCAGCCGGTGCATAATGAAAATTCTGCGCATATTTAGAGTGTTTTTTTGCTTGGTCCATTGACTCACGTGACTCTGAAATCTCTCCAACGCAGTCAAATGGCTTTGTATGAGTGTTGCCTAATACTGCCTCAAAAGTATCATGTAGACTTTCTTTACCAAACAAATCACCACCAAAAAGCTTGATTGCATAGTCATATTTACCTGCCCCTATCATAAGTAGATAGATAAACGCACATTTGTCGCACTTGCTACACCACAGTGAATCTCCAGGCTTTCGACCTAGGGTAAATCCTATAGCTTTGTTGCATGATGAGTATTCCCCTGCGAATTTATCTTGTAGCTTCATAGCAAAAAAAAGTTTCATGATATCAAGCTCCCTAAGTGGTCGTAAGATAGAGAAATAGCCACAAGCCTCGTCCACCCAGTTGCTAACTATGGTATCGAATGATTTTTCAAAGTCTGTAGTTTTACTGTACTGATGATTTATCATTTTGCCCTGATATTCACGGGTAGGTTCGTTTGCAGAACGCTCAACTGCCACGACAATTTTAGCTGTACCCGATAAGATTCCTCCGACCAAACCAATAGATCCGAGTATTGCCGATATTGGTACGTGGCCACTATAAATACCGCTTCCATCGTCCGTTTTTAAGCTTCTCATTGTTTCAATATCGAATTTGCGAGTTATACCATGATGCTTTGTACTAAACCTTTGGGCCTGAGCTGACAGTAAGGACTCGGCATTAACTCCATATGTCTGGACGATTTCACCTAGCTCCAGGAGTAGGCTGATCGCCACAAGCGAGTCCTTGCCGCCACCAAGCCCCACGCTGTAGCCACTGACGCTAATGTCACCAGCCGTGCTACTTATGCTACTAGTACCCTCAAACCTACTAGTCAAGATAGGTGGGAGCTTGTTTGTATAGTAAAACTCACCTAAGCCCTCCTCGTAAATATGGTTGAGAAATTCTGCGACATCCGGAGGTATATCATAGTCAACCCTAAATTCTAGGACTTCACGTGTGAATGCCTTGTAGTATGAAATACCGCTAACAAGGTGCATCAGTTTTAGAGCTCTACTTAGTCCCTCTGTATCTAGGTTTTTTGGATTTTCTACATCAAACTGTACCTGCTCGCAAAATGAGTGCTCACCACAAGAATAACGCATCTGTGCAGTAAGAGTTTTCGTGTCAAAGTCAACACTGTTAAATTCAAAAACTTTTGATGAACCGATTATCATATTACTATTTTGTCATCGATCATTCGTGGGGGCAAGTTTACGGACGTAATTTTTGAAATCATCACCCCTGAAACTAAACTTTAAGTAGCTATCATAGCTACTAAAGCCAGGTGACAAAAGCACCACGTCGCCGCTCTTTGCACACTCCGATGCCAGGTTTACGATATTTTCCATGCCATCTACCTTTAAGTGAGGTACGGAATAATCTTTAAGTGTGCTAGATAGTCTATTAGCTACTTCACCAAATATAATGACCTGTCTCAGGTGACCTAAACGTTCCTTGATATGTCTACAGTATTCTTGAATATCGAGTCCCCGGTCATGTCCACCGATTAATAACACGACTGGCTCGCTAAACGAGTCAATTCCTGCGAGTGATGCCTCTGGTGTAGATGCGATGGAGTCATTAATGTAAGTCACGCCATTGATGGTATCAACAGTTTCGAGTCGATGGCTGAGCCCACGATAGTTGCGAGCAACCTCTCCAAATATCTGAAAATCGTCACTAAATACACTACATGCCAGCGATGCTGCTTCTAGATTGTACATATTGTGCTTTCCGCGTATGAAGGTCTCTACAGTTTCGCCACTTTTGAACAGTATTTTATTTTCTGGATTTGGCTCTTCCGTCCCACGTATAGGTGATTTTGCATTCGGGAAACCAACCTTATTTGCACTAGATTTATCCGCAATGCCACAAGCAACCTTATTTCTTTGATCGTATATTAATGTGCAACTAGCGGACTGATGAATCGTAATGTTTGCTTTTGCGCTAGCATATCTATCAAATGTCCCATGCCAGTCAAGGTGTTCCGGGGTAATGGCAAGTAATACTGCGACGCGAGGGGATAGGGTAAGATTGTTGAGCTGGTAGCTAGAAAGCTCAAGCACACAAATCGAATCAAGATCACTGTTAAACTCATCAAGGAAATCAAGTGACCCGATACCTATATTGCCACCAAGAAACACAGTTTTTCCGGCCGCCTCCAGCATCCTAGCGCAAACATCTGCAACTGTACTTTTGCCTTTTGTGCCGGTTATGGCAATTATTCGCGTTTGATCTGCTTTTTCAAAAAATATATGCTGTACTGTTTTGCAGCGACTTAGGAAATCTTCTTGCCCCGCAAAGGCTACCTTTAGGTTATTCCATGAAACCGGAGAGTAAATAATTAATTCGCATTCATCAAGGGGTTTTAGATAGCTTAGATCCTTGCTAGAGCCTGCGTCGCCATGATCACGAGTCACATGGTTTGTGCTAAGGGTTACGTTACTATGGGCGGGTAGACTTTCGTCTTCGTGCTCATTGCAGATGATATAACTATGATTAGAGCCAAAATACCTATAGGCACTTTGTGTCTCAATACCCCAGCCAACAAGCCCTATCTTCATGCAGCGAGAGTTTTCTTGACGAGTTCGGCAACTTGGCGCGGTGTCATCTCGGCCTTTACGATAAAAGCAGAAACATTCAATTTTTGTAGTTTTAGTGGTGCCTCCTGCTCGCCCATATTAGTAAGAATAATGACTTTCATGTCTTTTCCCCACGGAGTAGAACGTAGCTTTTCAAGCATTTCATCACCGGTCATCTCGGGCATCATTATGTCGAGCAGAACTATGTCTGGCGACATTCCCTGTATAAGTTCCAGGCCAAGATGTCCGTTCTCAGCAACTTGTACGTCATAGCCTTCAGCCTCAAACTTTAGGCGGTACATCTGCGCGATGGCTTGGTCGTCTTCAACGATGGCAATTTTTATCATTACTTCAATAATACGTTTAAGGTTGTTAACTTTCAAGCGTCTACTTCAGTAACCATCGGCGGGCTTATATCGACAATTGCTTCTTTGATTCGTTCAATTACTTCTGCGGGCGTGCAGTTTGCCTTTACGATAAGTCCAGCTATATTGTGCTCCCAGACGCTTTTTGGAGCTTCACCTTCACCCATATTAGTAAGTATCAGAACAGGTGTATTTATAAACTGTGGTCTGCTCCGAAATACTTCCAAAAACTGCTCACCGTTCATTTCTGGCATCTGTAAGTCGAGTAGTACCGCATCTGGTATAAAGTCTTCAAGAATAGAGAGTGCTTCAAGACCGTTCACGGCATGCTTCGCATTCATGCCGGAAAGTTCACATTTAAACTTATACATCTCGGCAATAGCTAAATCATCTTCTACGATAAGAACTTTTGTCATATTGATGACTTTATAATATGATATAAGTATCTAAATCAAAAATAAAAGGAAAAGAAAATGAAAGTATATGTAAGTTCAGCAGTTGGTTGGGGCTCTACTCAGCTCTCGGCATTTGATAAAGCACTTGTAGATACTGGGGTAGCAAACTATAACCTTATTCGACTAAGCTCAGTATTGCCCCCAGAAAGTGAAGTTATAGAGCTAGATGGACCAATACCGCCACTGCCTGGAAGCTGGGGAGATAGACTATATGTGGTATATGCCGAAATGCGTAGCTCTACCGTAGGCGAAGAATGTTGGGCGGGCGTAGGATGGGTGCAGGACCCTGTAACAAAAAAAGGTTTATTTGTAGAGCACGAAGGGCATTCAGAGGCACAAGTGCGCGCAGATATAGATGCATCCCTAAGAGATTTACAAAAAAATAGAGGCATGGAAGAACTTCCTATATCATCCCGAGTGGTTGGTGGCGCATGCCAAGATAATCCAATCTGTGCGTTCGCTGTAGTAGCCTTTCAGGTAAGCGACTGGAACAACACAGCACACTTGCAATAAAATAAAGCTTATGTTATAATACAAACATGACAATAGCAACCTCTCACCACAAGAAAAAGCCGGCACCAATGGAATTCATCGGTGATATGGGACGTATGTTTAAAAACGACCTTTCTACTGTATATAATGAAACAACAACACAGGAACGCGGTAATAAAATAAAAACTGCTTTATGGGGCGCGTTAATTACTGGTTATACAGTCGCCGATGACGTTCCAATGGGTATGTTTTACAGTCTTGTAGATAGGTCTGCAGGTACCCCAAGCGCAATTGGTGCGGTAACAGCCTTATCTACAGGAATTGCTGGTGGTCTAGCGATGAAACAGCGTCGCCGAAAAATAAGGCGTATTGAAGAAAGAGGTCAAGAACCAGTCATTGAGAACGGCTCATTGCTAAAGGATAGTATTAATGTATACGGCGTAGGAGTACCCGCAACTGTTCTTTCGTATCCTCGTGAGTCAGTGCCAACGCGAAGACGTACCGCATTATTGGCATTATTTTATGGAGGAGTTGGACAGGGTTTGAGTTATGCAGGGTTTGAGACAGCTGGAGGAGCTATAGGTGTACACCCTAAGGTTGCTCTAGCTCTAGGTATACTAGGTGCTGGATCGTACCGCTATGGCAGTGCCGTCAGGCAAGAGCGCTCAGCCGGAACCAATGACGGCCCCCTTGAAATTACAAATATAGACGAAGTTATAGCTACAATTCAAGACGACCAATCAGGCTACAGTAAAGATGAGGTCATCTAAAGTGCCTACTTCCAAAGAGATAGTATTGTATGATGAAAGTTCTTTTGATACTTTTTCTCCTGCAGAGTATCTTACCGAATACTACTCATCTGTCAGCGGAGAGAATACCGAACTTCTAAAATTTTTTATAGAAGCTAGTCGATTTATTCCCATCGGAGTAACTATGCTTGAACATGGCGGAGGTCCGACAGTCTATCAGCTGATTAGCTATGCGTTTAAAGTTTCTACAATAGAGTTCGCAGACTATCTTTCCAGAAATATTGCGGAACTTGAAAAGTGGGATAAATGCATGCCAGAAGCACACGATTGGACAAGTTTTACTAAAGTTGCTTTAACTTTGGAGCTTGGCCGAGCACCTACAAATGATAAGATTACGTATCGTGAGAATCTTGTACGCAAGAAACTTGCCCACTTTAGCCACGTCAACGCATTTGATAAAAAAGATGATACTACTAGGCTAAAGAAGTATGACTTTGTTTCCTCTAACTTTGTTGCAGAATCTATAGCTTGTGATCGTAGGGAATGGGTTAAAGCGCTAAAAAATATAACTTCATATGTTTCAAGTGGTGGCTTACTAAGTATGACAGTAATTCGAAATGCAGAGTATTGGGTCAGCGGAGGTAAGAAATACCCATCGTACCCCGTTTCGCACGACACAGTAATCGCTGAGCTACAAAAGCTTGGGTTTAAAATTACTCTCGCTCGTCAAATAGACGCCGATATTATGGACCATCAAGATTCAAATTACGAAGGATATGATGGTATGGTATTTGTGCTAGCTCAAAGAAGCTAAAACCTTGCTAATTGTAAGCATAAGCATTATTGTTAATACATAATGTTCAATGCACTCAAAAAATCATGGCTTACATATTTTTTGTTAGTATACTTCGTACTTATTTATGCATGGTATATGGTTATTCAATTTACCGGTAGTGAAAACAATTATCTTTTTAACTGGTCCTATGGAATTATTGGTTTAGTTGCATCAATATACGGTGTCGTGATAGCAGTTAAAAAATGGGGTGGGTTTAAGAGCTCACTAGGTAAGCTACTTATCTTTTTGTCTATTGGGCTTTTTTCGCAGTGGATAGGACTTCAGATTTGGACGTACTACAACTTGGTAGCCAAGCAGGAGGTGCCATACCCGTCATTTGCAGATATTGGTTATTTTGGTCTTGTACCTGCATATATAATTGCTGCGCTTCTGCTTGCAAAGGTGTGCGGAGCGCGCTTTTCGCTTCGGAGTGCAAAGGGTAAGCTACTCGTTTTTACGCTTCCAATTATTTCTCTTAGTGTCGCCTTTTTCTTATTCGTACGAGATGTGGGTTTTCAGGACACAACTCCTATAAAGCTATTTTTTGATCTAGCCTATCCCATAGGTGAGATTATTCCACCAACAATTGCTCTCGTGGTGCTGATTCTTACGACAGGTATCATGGGTGGAAAGATGCGCTCAAGGATACAGCTGATCGTCATAGCTTTTATGTTTCAGTTCTTTACAGAATATCTGTTTCTGTATCAATCCGGTACAGGTACATATGTGAATGGAGGTATTTCAGATCTATGTTATGCAACGTCGTACTTAATCATGGGTCTAACTTTAGCCTCATTTAGTAGGATCGACTAACTATGGACAAATCAATATACGAAAAAATAGTGGTAAACATTATTAAACAACAGGAGTCGCTAATCGGGCCTGTGGCTGTCGAGCGCGCAAAGCAAGTAGAGGGGCTTAATGTAGATTGGTCAAAGCAGAGCGTGACACTGGCTGGTGACATGCCAAAAGTAATTGATGCACTTGTCGAACAATATAAGCTTTTATTTGGTCAAATTTCTGTAGAAGTGTGCAAAGAGGCAATGAGCAGTATTGCTAGTTCACTCACGCCCGAACAAATACCAAGCTCACTTAGGTAACGTAAATACTTTTAAATAAACGGTTAATTGGAAGACGCTCACTTGAACGCTATGCCCGTAAAGTCGCGCTGGCTACCACTACTGGAATATCATCATCACAACTTACAACTATCACCCAGGATCTGTATGCAAAGAACGTAGAACTTGCTCGTACTAATAAAACCCTTGCGCTACTACGTAGTATAGATTCACTCGTTCTTGACCAAACAAATTCCATCCAGATGCTGGCACAGTCTATTTGTAATGAACTTATAGGCTCTAGTTCGTATTTATTTGTTTCTATTGGGCTTTTGTCGGATAAGGCTAGTAGCCAATACTATATCGAGGGCCTATCGGTAGCTCAACAACCAGATGTAATAATTAAACCTTCAACATACATCAAAAGTCAAATATCAATCAGTGAAAGCTTTATTGCGGGTGGTCAGCTTGAGTTTTTGTCGTTAGACGGACCAGACATACATACCCTAAAGGATCATCTGGGCGAGGGTGCAGAAGCAATAAGCAAGGATCTTGCGCGCCTAGGAGTGCACCGCATATTAGTGAATAAGCTATCTTCACATAATAAACTTCTAGGGGTTTTAATGGTTGGCATCGCAGAATCCATGGATGTTCCAAAGAGTCAGGACGTAGACTTTCTGGCACGTATTTCTGAAGCCTGTGGGGTAGCGTTTGATAACAAGCTCCTTAATGCCGAGATTCAAAAGGTCGCAAAAGAGCTGACGCGCTCAAACGCCAAGCTAAAAGCACTTGACGAAGCCAAAGACGAGTTTATATCGATGGCCTCGCACCAACTAAGAACACCACTTACAAGCATCAAGGGCTACCTGAGCATGGTTTTAGAGGGCGATGTGGGTAAAGTACCAGATCAGCAAAAATATATGCTAGAGACGGCCTTTACGAGCGCTCAGCGTATGGTGTACCTCATTTCCGATCTACTTAATGTGTCTCGTCTGCAAACAGGAAAGTTTGTTATTGAACCTGTCGAAAGTTATTTGCCAGATGTAATAGATCAAGAGCTGAACCAACTCCGAGAAACAATAACGGCAAAAAATATAAAACTCACGTACTTAAAGCCCAAAAAGTTTCCCAAAGTTACCATCGATGAGACGAAAATTCGTCAGGTTATCATGAACTTTACAGACAATGCACTGTACTACACCCCCGCAGGCGGTACTGCAACGATCGAACTCAAAGAAACACCAAAATCCATAGAGTTTACAGTGACAGATAACGGTATAGGTGTACCGAAAGCTGATCAACACAAGTTATTTGCTAAGTTTTATAGGGCTGGTAATGCCCGTAAGGCTCGCCCGGATGGTACTGGACTGGGGCTATTCATGGCTAAAAAGGTAATCATCGCGAGCGGTGGAGCAATCATCTTTAAAACCAAAGAAGGTAAGGGTAGTACCTTTGGCTTCACATTTCCAAAGTCGAAGGTGCTACCAAAATAAAAACTCCCCTTTTTGCCAAGGGGGGAGTTTTCATACCTTTTATCTGTGACTTACTTAAGCATAGATGTCGTCAGCGCTTTCCAAACAGTATCTGTATCGGTTGCTCCATTGATAGATATCCAATCATTTGTACTTATGCCATCACCAAGGTTGTGCCACTGAGCTCCCGGAGTTTTAGCCACGGCAGACTGTAGCCAGTCATTCGCTGCTTTACTATCGCCATTGAAGAAGTCCATTGCACGGCCCCACGGGTGCGAACCATGTGCGGTGAATAGTCTGTTCATATTTTCAAGGTTTGCACCAAATGATGGAGCTAACGTACCCGATGCATCGGGTGCTCCAAGCAATATATCGCCACCATTATTGGGTGTTACAGATTGAGGGTTCCAGACGATGTCTGTTTTACCAGTAGGCGCACCCTGTACCTCTATTGTTTTCCTAATGTGTTCTACCCGATTATCGAATGGGTTATGGCTTGAAACCCAGTGACCAGCATCGCCAACTTTGTTAGTTACAGAATTGATACCCTGTTGAGCCATATCAGTATTTAGCAACCAACCAGGTAGGGCAACAGTACCAACGGTAAAGGCTACTGATTTTATCTTCTGCTTTCGGTCAATTGAACGTCTGTTGTGTTCGGTAGTACGTGTAACATTGTCCATGCCACCGTATATTGTGTCGATGTCATGAGTCTTAAGGTCGTCTTGTGTGAACCTGGCAAGGTTAGACTGGTAATAAGCAATGTCTTCTGCTACGTTTTCGGTCGTAGATGGTTTTCGGTTTTGCCAAGTAGCATAGCTACGGTACATTCTAAAGCCAAGTAGCGAAGCTGCAATTGCAGGTGCTAGTAAGCCGCCTGTTGCACCGGTTAGTATGGCACCGGCTTTCCATAGTGTTGCACCAAGAGCTACGTTTTTACCTGTACGTGTAGCAAGGTTACCCTTGTTAAGCCTCTGCATGAATCTACCCATTTTTGGGTCAGCCATTTCCGAAAGCTTCTTCATTTCTAGGTCTTTGAATTGCTGTAAGTCCTCACCTATGAGCTGTGAATTAATGTGTAGGTTCTGGTCAATAGCTGTCATAGCAGCTACCGTTGGGTCACTCAGCATAAGCGCACGCTTAGCGTTGTAGTATTCAAGCTTAGCTGTTTTGTATTCGTCATGGGCGAGTTCACGGGTTTCGGCTTTAGATAGGCTTCGGCCATAGCGTTGTTCGAATAATTTTCGTTGTATGCGTACACGTGAACTTTTAGCACCTAGTATGAGAGCTAGATTGTCTCTTGTGCCTTCTAGGGCTCGTGCATGTGTTTTTACAATTGCTTCGTGACCACTAAGGATGCGACCATCTTCGTTGAATTCATACCCAGAACGGCGTCCAACGGTGCGAGCCATCTCGTCGTAATGGCCATTGTTTAATCTATGTCCAGTAGCGTCATAAGAGCCTTCCCATGTTTCTTTTTGCATGGTGATATAGCTCCACATTGCATTATCGTATGTGCTCTTAAGTGTTGTCTGATCTGCTGGGCTTAAGCCAACAAATGCGCTAGCTTCGCGGGACATGTAGTGGCCTTCGACAGTAGCGCCCATATCAAATTTGGCGTGAGCCCTAGCATTGTCAGTCGCCCATTCGCGACGCTTTTTTGCAGACATATGTGAGGCTGACGGGTCGTTGTAGTAGGTGTGGTAGCCCGTATTAAATCGTGATTCATAATCGTTACGTAAACCAGTTATTAGATCGGGGTTATCGTACTCGTTATTGGTAGCTAAGAAGTTGTAGTTGGGGGCAACTACTGGTGATGGACCTGTTTCGGGGGTACTGCGTCGGTTAAACATGATCATATATTAGCATAAAGATGTTGATATGTCAATATTATACATAAGTAGTTTGCAGTATGTTTTGTGCGGATCTCTAATTATCTATATCGTGTTAATTTTGATGTTAACAATATACTTGCTTGCTCCGCTATAGCTAATAGATTCATGGTCCATCTGTACATAATAGAGCACAGTAGGTTTTCATTGTCATTTTCACCGCTAACAATCGCTGTTCGTATATTTAGGAAGAGCAGGGCGCACAAGTATATTGACAATACTACATGTTTATGCTAATATATGATTATCTTATTTCCTTGGTTTACCTAAAAGTAAGACGCAACTTTACAAATATACCTGATGAATAATCAACCGATCGAATGGGAATCGTTACATATATATGTATTTAGCGATTCCCGTTTGAGCCTACTAACTGCAAAGAATGTATGGTTTACGGGATAGGTATCGATCATGTACTACTTATTTTGAAAATGCTGTATTCAGTACTCCGATGTGTCAAATGTAGCCGATTTCACTTTTAGCTCTGGATGATCCAGGCCTGAAAGTGAAATCGGAGACAGCCCCGCAAGGGCCCGAGGAAGCCGTTTACTTATACAGTGAACGATCGACCACCGCCCTTGCGGGCATCAAACTGGAGAACACAATGACATACAGTATCAAAGTCCAAGACGGTGCTAGCAGTATCGTCGACATCGACATCACCGACCCCGAAATCATCAAAAAGCTCGCCGCCGCTTGCAAGGTTC
>Ga0105048_10009393_pt1 | contig 15565 bp, 14 predicted proteins | sample MAT05_FD_78382 | JGI IMG/M metagenome (GOLD analysis project Ga0105048, IMG submission 78382) | Freshwater microbial communities from Lake Fryxell liftoff mats and glacier meltwater in Antarctica - MAT-05 | ecosystem: Environmental > Aquatic > Freshwater > Ice > Liftoff microbial mat | place... | reverse complement strand
TGCCAGGCGAAGCTGTACCGTACTGACATGCGGAGAGTTCATTGATTCATTTCAGCGGAAGTCGGCAACTCCCGGCCCGGCAACCGTCGCCGACAAACCGGACCGCGGACCCAGCGACGCGGAAATGGATGAATGGATGCGGGCGTTTGATGGGTGATTGCCTACGAACCGGCAGCGGGCGGGATGGAAGGCAAAAAGCCGAAAACGTGGTTCTCAATTCGATGCAGACATCCATCGATGAGTTTAGCGCGCATTGTTGTCGGAGGAAAGCTGATTTGAAATCGCTCCAGCGATTCGTACCTCGCTTGCTCGGAGGCACGGCGAAGCGCGGTGTAATCGCCGAGAATGGCTTTATGGTCCGAGTGGTAGCGTAGAAACATCTCTCTTGACCCTGGACCGACATGTCGGACCAAATGTTTCCCTTCAAATGCTGCAAGGCGCTCCACGAGGTGCAGTGAAGCGTAAAATGCGACAACAGCCGCCCAACATTCACTCGTTTGGTCCAGCCCGTTGTGTGCGGTCAGCACACGACGATTATCTTCATACTTGATTCGATGTTCAGCATCGGTGGGCATTGCCGGTTCCCCAACAATGTTGGACGTTGTTTTTTACTCCAAACGTCTTCCGGTCCGGTGCAAGGCCGAAAGGGAGCAAAACGCCGTGGATGGCGATTGATACGGGTAAGCTGACCACCAGGTCGGCCAACTCCTGATTCAGTTCGAAATCGAACTGATCGCTTGTTGAGACCACATGGAGTGCGACGCCATCCATTCCGTTGTCCTCCAGCCAGACGTCCTGAATACGATTTGTGCGTGCCGAGCACCAGTCCCTGATCTGCTGTTGCATCACCCGGTAGTCCACCTGCATCGAAGGAAGGAACTGCTTCCAAGTCTCGGTGCCGATCGTTGTCATCACGCACTCTCCTTCCCTTCACTTCACCCCGACACCCGGTTGCGGCCCGCGTGCTTCGCTTCGTACAGCTTTTCGTCGGCGCGGCGAATCAACTCGGTCGAGCTGGCCGTACCGTCGCTTTCGCACTCCGCGATGCCGATGCTGATCGTCAGATTGAACGTCTGCTCTTCAAAGCGGAAAACATGCTTCTCGACGGCCACCCGGATGCGCTCGGCCACTTCCATCGCCTGCTTGCGGTTGGTCTCGACCAGCACCAGGCAGAACTCTTCGCCGCCGTAACGGGCGAACAGGTCTTCCCGGCGGATCATCTTTTTCAGACAGCCGGCCAGTTCGCGCAGTGTGTAGTCGCCGACGAGATGGCCCATCTCGTCGTTGATCAGCTTGAAGCGGTCGATGTCAAGCATCGCCACCGACAGTGGCCGACCGTGGCGCGACGTGCGCAGCACTTCACGATCGAGAAAGTCCATCAGGTAACGCTGATTGTGAATCTGCGTCAGCGCGTCAATGATCGTCAGACGGTAAATCTCTTCGTGGTATTCCGCCTCGACGTTGCCACCGGCCAGATAGCGATAGATGCAGTTGCCGACGCGCAGGTAGTCACCATCCTTGAACAGGATTGGGTTGCCGTCCTTGGATACCTGATCGTTGACGAAAGTACCGTTGGTACTCTGCATGTCGAGTACATGGAAGCCGTCGTCGAGATGATCGATCCGGCAATGACGGCGGGAGACGGAGTTATCCAGGATGCGGATGTCGCAGTCTTCGCCCCGGCCGATGATGACGGGATTGTCGCCCAGCACATGGCGGATACCCATCAACGGTCCGGTCGGGTAGATGTGCACCAGGCACGCATCCCGCTTGACGGACGTCGGCCGTCGGGCCGGTTGAAAGATCGTATCCACCAACTTCTCCATGAAGCACCGGATCGCAAATCGTGGTGCACTTCGCCGTCTCCGCAATATTCGATTGTACGAAAGCCCGCGGACGCTTCGCAACAACTGTCGGAATGAATTACCCGTTTACTCCGCGGGCTCAATCGTCACTTCCAGCGGCCCCAGGTCTTTGTTGTCACGCTGACGGGTCTCGTGAAACGTCGTCATTTGCTCCTGCTTGAGTTCGGCGACTTCCTTGGCCCCCGTCCAGACGATAACCCTGCCCGTCTCATGAGCCGTCATCATCAACTGAAAAGCCCGCTCGGCGGTGAAGGAGTACACCTTGCGAAGGACATCGATCACGAAATCAGTCGAGTGATCGTCGTCATTGAACAGGATCACATGATACGGCGGCAACAGCCTGCTGCGGGTGTCGATCTCCGGCTCGAGAAGCGGTGTTTCCGTCGCGGCGGACAATGGGCTTTTCATCGGCTGCTCTCCATGGACTTCGGAATCGACTCAGTTGAGCGGAATCGTCGGATCTTCCGACGGCTGTCGGCTTTCCCGACAAGAAACTGATCGCCGCATCCAATCGAATTAACCTTCGCTTGACTATAGTTTAGACTGTAACTTTCTCTTCATCAATGACTTACGACAATCATTAAAAAAACTCATTAGCGGCATGACATTCGCTTCTAGATCGGCGTCAGCCTAGTCACCATGTCAGTGCCATGGCGGTCTCTGTCCGGACTCCTCAAGGCTCGACCCATCGCCCGATCAACCGACTTCGATCCTCACCGGGCGTCCACCGGTGGGGACCGACCAAGCCCAGGACGCCCAGCAGCATCGATGCCGATCCGCCCAGGATCGGCGTAGATGTTGTACCGACCATCGCTCTTGAGAAAGCCGACCAGCGTCATTCCCAGTTCCTGCGCAGCGTCCACGGCGATCGATGTGGGGGCGCCGAGCGCTGCCAGGAACGGGAGTCTCGCCCGCGCCGCCTTCTGAACCAACTCAAAGCTCACCCTTCCCGACACCAGCAGCACCCCACATTGTTCCTCGATCTGTCCGCTCAACAGTCGGCTGCCGGCCAGCTTATCAAGTGCGTTATGCCGGCCGACATCTTCGTACAGCAGTTTCAGCTCGCCCGTGGAATCGAACCACGCCGCCGCATGCAGGCCGCCGGTGCGGGCAAAGGCTTCCTGCTCGCGTCGCATTTGTTCGGGCAGGCGACCCGGGAATTCGGCCGGCAGTTGCCAGTTGCTGTCGAACATCTGCGACTGCTTCTTCAACCGCTCGATCGACGTCGTGCCGCAAAGGCCGCAGGAACTTGAGATGACCCAGTCGCGGCGGGCTTCCCGGACACGGGCCGCGCGGCTGTCGCGTGCATCCTCGGACAGCGTGACATCGACCACATTGCCGAACCGGGCGGTTCCGCAGGTGCGGACGCTCTCGATCTGATCCGGATGATCAACGACTCCTTCGGTCCAGCAGAACCCGGCCGCGAGTTGTTCATCGTGCCCGGGCGTGCGCATCGTCACGACCAATCGTTCGCCATCCACGCGGATCTCCAGCGGTTCTTCAACCGCGAGGGCGTCGACGGTGGACAGATCGCCTGGTTGTCGCCGAACGGGTCGTTCGCCGGCGGTATGCTGCATGGGGATGGCTCTCATGGCCGTTGCGGATCGGTCAGGAATCGAACGCGGCGGCTCCGGCAATCGCCGGGTCGTACGGCTCGATCCACTGAATGATCTCGATCCGGTTGCCGTCCGGATCATACACGAAGAAGCGATCGCATTGGTGGATCTTCGTTGTTTCCTCGGGGGTGATCCCCAGCGCACGGAAGTAATCACGGGCTGCTTCAACATCGCGGACTCGCAAGGCGAAGTGCCGGGGGCTGCGCGTATCGGGAGCCGGCTTCCGCAGCAGATGCAATTGCTGATTGCCAAGTTCAAACCAGAGGGCGACAAAGTCGAAACTCTTCGGTTTGGGAACCTCGCGCAGGCCCAGCACGTCGCTGTAGAATCGCCGGCTGCGTTCACATTCGGTAATGATGACCGAGACATGATCGATCTGCGTGATGGCCAGGCCGGGCATAGGTGTGCTTCCGGTGGGAGAGTCGGGCATCGGCAATGTAGTGACGGATGAATCGACCGTCACTACGGGGGAAGAGATGAAGCAACGCACAGTGGTGTCGTGGAGTTCCGGCAAAGACAGCGCCTGGATGCTGCACTACCTGCAGCAGCGCGATGACCTGGAACTGGTCGCGCTCGTGACTACCTTCAATGCCGCCTTCGATCGCGTGGCAATGCACGGCGTCCGTCGATCATTGGTCGAAGCACAGGCGATCGCGGCCGGGTTGCCGCTCTGGGACGTTCCGTTACCCTGGCCCTGCACCAATGAGGAGTACGAATCATGCATGCGGGCGGTGATCGAACGCGCCCGCTCGGAAGGGATCACGCAGTTTGCGTTCGGCGACCTGTTTCTCGAAGACATCCGCGCCTATCGCGTCGCGCAGTTGGCCGGGACCGGGATCGATCCGATCTTCCCGATCTGGGGAACGCGGGCCGACACGCCGGCGTTGGCCCGCGCGATGATCGACGCGGGATTGCGGGCGGTGTTGACCTGTGTTGATCCGCGCCGGCTGTCTCCTTCTTTCGCGGGCCGGTCATTCGACGAAAATCTGTTGGCGGACCTGCCTGCCGATGTTGACCACTGCGGCGAGAACGGCGAGTTCCACACCTTCTGCCATGCCGGGCCGATGTTCGCGACGCCGATCGCGATCAGTGTGGGTGACGTCATCGAGCGCGACGGCTTTCACTTTGCGGATGTGAAATCTCTTGGGCGCAGTTGAATCGATCGCATATGCTGACGCTCTGTTGTCGTTAGCCGGAGGCGCAAGCGACGGCCTCGATCGATCAGCATACAGGGAAGCAAGCAATATGCAGTCCGCCACACCCTCCCTCTCCCCCCGCGGCCGATGGCTGGCGCTGACGGCCGCCCTGCTCGGCTGGATGTTCGACGGGCTGGAAATGGGCCTGTTTCCGCTGGTGGCCCGGCCGGCGCTCAAGGATCTCCTCGGCACTACCGACGATGCCTTGATCGGCCGTTGGTTCGCCGTCATCACCGCTATGTTCCTGATCGGGGCCGCCACGGGCGGCGTGCTGTTCGGCTGGTTAGGCGACCGCATCGGCCGGGTGCGGGCGATGACGATCAGCGTCTTCACTTATGCCGTCTTCAGCGGTGTCTGCGGTATGGCGACGGAAGCCTGGCACATTGCCGTATTGAGATTCATCGCCTCGCTGGGCATGGGCGGCGAGTGGTCGCTGGGGGTGGCACTCGTCATGGAGATCTGGCCGAACAGTTCGCGGGCCTGGCTGGCGGGTGTGATCGGGGCGGCCGCCAACTTCGGTTACATGATCATCGCAGTAGTTGGACTTGGATTAAACGCATTGAGCGAAGACCTCGGCCGCTTTCTGCTGTCGATCGGTGTTTCGGATGAGATGAAAGAGATACTGATCCGCAATTCGGGCTGGCGGATACTGATGCTGTTCGGGGCACTGCCGGCGTTGCTGACGTTCCTCATCCGCCTCTTCGTTCCCGAATCGCAGCGCTGGGAGGAGGAGAATAAAAAGGGAGCAACTTCGTTCTGGGAGACACGCGACCTGCTGGGCGTGTTGATCGGGGCGACGGCCGCGTTGGGCATGATCGCGTTGTGGGCACTCGATCTGCCTTGGGTTGTGCGCATCGGCGGTTCGCTGGCGGCGCTGGTCGTCATCACGCTCGGTTACCTGTACCCGATCCGCCGGTTCCTGCACCGCTCCAACGCTGAGCATCCGCAGGGGCCGCAGAAGACGCGGGCCACCACACGCCGATTGCTGCTCGCGGCCGGGCTCAGCGGTGTGGCGCTTCTCGGAACTTGGGGTTCGACCCAGTGGGCACCCGTCTGGGTCGACAAGATGACGGGCGGCACCAATCCCGATGCGAAGGCCTACACGCAAATGGCCACTGCCTTCGGGGCCGTCATCGGTTGCGTGCTGGCGGCGCTTGCCGGCGAGCGATTCGGCCGTCGGCCGACATACGCGGTCCTCTGTCTGGCCTCGATCGCGGCGATCTTCGGCCTCTTCCGCCTCAATACGGAGTTCGGCACGCCGCTGCTGATCTGGGCGTTCGTGGCTGGCACGATCACGGCCTCGTTCTACGGTTGGCTACCGCTGTACCTGCCCGAGTTGTTCGCGACGCGCATGCGCGCCACGGGCCAGGGATTCGGCTTCAACTTCGGCCGGGTGCTCGCCGCGATCGGTGTGCTGCAACTGCCGGTGATCATGAAGCAACTCGAAGTCAGTTACGCACAGGCGTGCCCCATCATGAGCCTGGTCTATCTCATCGGCTTTGTCCTGATCTGGTTCGCGCCGGAAACGAAGGGCAAGCCGCTGCCGCAGGATTGACTGTTGGCGACGCCGCAAGCGCCTACACGGCGCCTAATCCCATTCCATCCAACAGCGATGTATTCATCGTTCCATTCGTCACGTGAAACACACCGGGGAAGCGTGGCTCCCAGGCCGCATTCGCAGCAGGGCAATACTGGCGTGAGTTCGCTTCAATGGCGGCAATGCCCGGGATGTGGGCCGCCATTGACGCCGACTGAATGAGCGATGCACCGGGGCAGGTCAGGTCCTGCACGCAGAGGAACATGCCGCGCTTCTTCGCCGCGGCCGCCAGCAGCAGGCTTTGGCTTTGCCCCTTGCACGCTTTTAAGGCCGCCCCGGTGTAGCCCATGTCGCGCGCGTCGTTCAACGATTCCAGATCCAGCAGCGATTCATCGATCACGACGGGTCGAAGTTTTGATGCTTCGTGCATCACGTTGGCGCGGTCGGCCTTCAGGTCGCGCCGGGTCGGCTGTTCGATGTACTGGATGCGGTCGAAGGCTTGTGGGCTACGCTCGCGCACCTGGTTGAGGAACTCGATCAGGTAGCCGACACTGCCGCACTTTTCGTTGAAGTCCAAAGAGTAAAACCAGTTGGCGACACCGCGAGCGGCTTGTTCGGTTTCCGCGACCGTGTTGACGCCCAGCACGCGCTCAACATCCCAGCGGATATCTTCACCGTTCAGCTTGATCTTCAGGTGCGTCAGGCCGTTGAAGCGGATCCAGTCGCCCAGCGTTTCCGGCAACCCGTCGGCGATCGGCTTCAACACGTCGGCGGGAGTGAGTGGATCGAGCGCGCCCACGAGATGGTAGAGCGGCATCGTCGGTCGGGCGGTCGGCGTGACGTAGCGATCCAGCCGATCGCCGGCGAACTCGCTTCCCAGGTAATGCCCCAGGTCGTTCGCCAGAAACTCCGGCCCGTACGTGCTGAAGCAGTTCCTGCCGTGGACTTTGCCGAACGCGTCGTGCAAAGCGGCATCAAACGGGCTGGCGCAGACGAGCGTTGCCAGCGGCGGGATCGGCTCGGGCAGTTCGCGGCTCAGTTCCTTCGCGGCCAAGTGATAGGCCGGCTCAAGGGCATGTGTGATGTCGATCGGATGACCATGTTCGCCGTACCCGGCGGTGATCTTCTCGACACGTTCGACAATACGCAGCATGGCCGCCAGCGTTTCGTTGTACTTCATCAGCTTTGACGGATAGGCCCAGACGTTGCCGAGCGGCATCGAGCCGAACCCCGCGGCCGAGCGGCCATCGCGCGTTTCGACCCGGCAATGCACGTTCAGGATGGTAGCCCGGTCAAGCGCGACGCCGCCGAACTTGATCGGCGTGCGGTACAGGAACTCCTCGAACTCGCAACGCAGTTCGCGGATGCGGATGTCGGTTTGCATGACGGTGATGATATGCTTTTACACCGCCCGGCACGACCCCACCATTCGTTGTGATCGGCAAACAGTGCCCAGCTTCGTCACATCGGAACAACCGTTTTCGGCGGTGCGACCCGACATCGTGTTCTATGCTTCGACATCACCTTGGGGTCCGCCAGCGGAGAAGTAGGCGCATGTTCAGTCCTTCGTCGCATGATTCGTCCGAATCGAAGCTCCCGGAACGACTTCTGGAACGCGGCCAGTCGCTGGTTCGCGTGCCGGCCATCAGCGAGCTGGAGTTGTCCGTCGTCATGCCGTGCCTCAATGAGGAGCGCACCGTAGCAATCTGCGTCGGCAAGGCCGTGCGGACGATGCGTGAACTGGGCATCCAGGGCGAAGTCGTCATCGTCGACAACGGATCGACCGATCGCAGCGTGCAGGTAGCGACAGAGGCCGGGGCCCGCGTTGTGTACCATCCGCTGAAAGGGTACGGCAACGCGCTTCGGCGCGGCTTTGCCGAGGCACGCGGCACCTACATCATCATGGGTGATTGCGACGACAGCTACGACTTCACCGACCTGAAACGCTTCGTCGACTGCCTGCGCAACGGAGCCGACCTGGTGATGGGCAATCGCCTGAAGGGGCATATCAAACCCGGGGCTATGCCCTGGCTGCACAAGTATGTCGGCAACCCCGTGCTCAGCAACTTCCTGAACCTGTTGTTCAAGACCGGCGTGGGCGATTCGCATTGCGGCATGCGCGGCTTCCGCAAGGATGCCGTTGCCCGCATGAATCTGCAGATGCCAGGCATGGAACTGGCCAGTGAAATGGTGATCAAGAGCAGTCTGGCCCGCTTGAGGATTGATGAAATCCCGATCACGCTGCATCCCGATGGGCGGGACCGGCGGCCGCACCTGCGCAGCTTCCGCGACGGTTGGCGGCACCTGCGCTTCATGATGATGTGCAGTCCCAGCTTCCTGTTCTTCCTGCCCGGCATGCTGTTGCTGGTTCTGGGCCTTTCAGCGATCCCAACCGCGGTACTTGCCGGTTACGGCGTCTGGGATGGAGCGTTCGGACCCAACTTCATGTACACCGCGTCGCTGGCGGCCCTCACGGGCTTCCATGTGCTGGTGTTCGGCTTCCTCGCCAAACTGATGGCCCATCGGCTCGACCCGGTCTTCTTCGACAAACGGCTGGATCGCATCTCGCGCTGGTTCCGCGTCGAACGCGGGTTCGCGATCGGCGGGGCATTGATCGTCGTTGCCGCGGCACTCGCGGCACCGGTTATCGTTCAATGGTGGCAGACCGCGGAACTGATGGCCCCTCTCTGGATCTTCGCAGGCACCGTCTTCGTGCTGGGCCTCGAGACAATCTTCCTGGCATTCCTGGTCAGCATCATCGACATGGCCCGCGAGTCGCAGCGGCTGGGGTAACGGCGGCCGCATTCGGGTTGTCCCGTTTCGCCCGCCGGTGTATACCCCTGCCATCCAACGATGATGATTGCCGGTTCAAGGAAGAACGATGCCGATGAACTCTCCCGCACGCTCCATCTGGTGTGGACGACGCACTGCTCTGGTCGTCGCCCACCCGGGCCATGAACTGCTGCTTCATGGCTGGATGGAGGAAGCCAGACCACTGGTCTTCGTCCTGACCTCGGGGCCGGATTCGTGCATCGATACCACTTCCGAAGTCATCACACGAGCGGGTGCCCGGCCCGGCGGCATTTTCGGCCGGTTCAGCGATGATGCCTTCCATCAGGCACTGCTGCTGCGAGCGAAAGACTGCTTTCATTCCCTGACGCAGGAACTGGCTGATGCGTTTCTGAACGACTCGATCGACATCGTCGTCGCCGACTCGGCCGAGGGATTCGACCCGGCCCACGACCTGTGCCGGGTTCTGGTGGACGCCGCGTGCGCCTTGGCCTCGCGAGTTCGGACACCGCTGCGAAACTTCGAATTCCCTCTGATCGGCCGCAGAATGTCCCGTGCCACTGCCATTCGCCAGCGGTTGGAAGACGACGCATGGGACCGCAAGAAGGTTAGCATCGCAGCCTACAATACTCCGGCTACTGAGATTGAAAGCCTGCGTACACGCATGGGCGATGACGCGCTGCGTGAAGAGAGCCTGCGGCTTGCGACCCCCTGGTCGCTGCGCAAGCGACGCGACGTCTGGTACACCCAGCCGCGCGATGGCGTGATCCCCGCGGTTCGCTTCAGCGAACACGTCCTGCCGCTGGCCGGATCAGTGCAGCGCTTCGTGGGCGGCACGCTGGGTCGGGCGGCTTGACGCAACTGCAATTCGTGCCGACATCCAGAGCAGGGTGGTTTAAAGTATGCCTGCTTTGCTTCTCCCCGCGAATGGGCTTGCTAAAATGAATTCACCTCGTGAGAATTAACCTCAGAGGAGAAGTATGTATGACAATTAATCTCGATCACGATCTTGAAGTCGCTCTGGTCGATGCAGCACGCCTGGTCGGGACGGATCCTGCGAAACTGGCGATTGATTCGCTGAAACAGCGTTTTGTTGTCAAACCCGCCGACTTCACCAGAAGCCTGCGTTCAAAAGAGGATCAAGAAATGTGGGTGCGTCGGCTGATCGATTCGGCGAAAGATTGCGGCATCGTTCTGACTGATGAACAGCTTTCCCGAGAGCATATCTACGATTGATGAACTACCTGCTCGACACCAACGTACTTGTACGTCTCTCAAACGTACCCCATCCCGATTTCACGACTGCCGTCGATGCCGTTGCGACTCTGTATCAACGACAAGACACTCTCTTCACGGTCAGTCAAAACATAACCGAGTTCTGGGCAGTCGCCACTCGCCCGCATTCAGCGAACGGCCTGTCCTTGAGCATTCCGGAGGCCGAGCAACAAGTGCAGATGTACGAGATCAATTTTCCTACGCTGCCTGATCTGCAGAACGTACATCACATTTGGCGAAACATCGCGAGGTCTTTGGGAATCATTGGCAAACAAGTTCACGATGCCCGTCTTGCCGCGGCTGCCATCGCGCATGGGCTGGACGCCATCCTCACGTTTAACGTCGCTCACTTCACCCGCTTCACCGGCATGTTTCCGAACTTCCAGGTCATTCACCCTGCGGATGTCGCATCCGCGAATCCTTGAAACTGTCGACAAACACCTCCGCCGACCGCATAATACTGTGCGAGTCTTTATTCTATGCGAGGCCGTTCATGCCCGAGTCCGTACTGCCGACTCACGAATCGTTGCTGCGGCTGTGCGCCGCGGGTGTTCCCGCTCCGTGGCACCCGAAGGCGTTCGTACGCGACAACGATGTGCCGCGCGCTGCCGTCGACGGCCTGCTCAACGATCTGCGTCTGGCCGGGCTGGTGCAACTGACCGAGTGGCAGAAAGGCCAAGGGCAGGGTTATCTGCCGACGGATCTCGGCAAGGAAGTGCTCAACGACCCGACCGCGCTCGGTTCCCTGCGCAGCGGTGTCTCGATTCCCAAGACGCGTAAGCCCGAACCGGATGCTGAAGCGACCGGCGGAACTCCAACCACTTACGAACGCGGCGAAGCAGCTCGCAAGGCGATCCTCGAGCCCGGCACCGTTCGACTTGTACCGCTGTTGATTCTGGTCAACGTCATGGTGTTCATCGTCGGTATCTACCTGACGATCCAGAACGACCAGTCGATCCTGAACTACCTTGGCATGAACAGCCATTTCACCGTACTGCATCGACTCGGGGCGCTCGGTCCGGCCGACATTGTTCGCGGCGAATGGTGGCGGCTGGTCACCTGCTGCTTCGTGCATATCGGGCTGGTTCATCTGATTCTGAACATGTACTCGCTCTATGTGCTTCGGTTCCTGGAATCACTGTGGGGCTCGGCGCGGTATCTGCTCATCTATGTTTCGTCGGGCATCGGCGGCAGTTGTGCGGCCATGCTGATGGCGTCGCCATCGCTGGACAATCAGATGTTGCTGGCCGGCGCGTCAGGTGCGATCTGGGGGATCATGGCTTCCGAGGTCGCCTGGCTGTACATGAACTGGTCGCATCTGCCGCCGCGCGAGCGGGCCGCCCGGATGCAGTCGCTTTTCGTGGTGTTCGCGCTGAATGTCGGCATCAGCTTCATGCCGCGTGTCAGCAGCGCGGCCCATTTCGGTGGCGGCATTGTCGGCTTCATCATGGCGACATTGCTGCACGTGCAACGATTCGCCTCCCCGCCACGCCGTACGGCCGCCACCGTGCTGACGGTGCTGCTGCCGATGCTCTGCGTCGCGGCACTGTTCGAAAAAGTGCGCACCGATGACCGCTGGAGATTGTTCGCCGACCACATTAATGCACGCCAAGGCGAATCGACCCTGCGCGACTTCCGCCGCGATGTCCTGCCGTCGATCGATCAGGCTGAACTCGCGGCCGACCGCGTTGAGAAGATCGCCGTGCCGCTGATCGACATTGCGCCGGACAAACGGCCGGATGATGCCCGCATGAAGAATATTCAGGAAGAGTTGGCCAACGCTCACCGAAAGGTCACTACCGCGCAGAAGCGTCTGCCCGAGTCGCCATACCCCGAACAGGGTATCGAAGAGGCGCGCAAGCGTGGTCAGGAGTACCTGAAAGACCTGCAGTCGCAGATTGACCGTTTCAAGCAACTGCTGGACGAAGGCGGCACCTGGACGCCCGACGAACAGAAGAAGCTGACAGATACTGTCAACAAGTCGCGCCTGGCATGGCAGTCGTCGCGAAAGCAGTTTTGATGCGGCAGCACCATTGATTCAAACGTGAGGTGACCGATGCCCGACACAGCGATGGCCGACGAGTTTGCCGCGGACCGGCTTTTTGATTCATCAATGCGCGATGAGGAATCCCTCTTCGCCCGGGGTGACGACGACGCGCTGATGCGCTACGAGAAACCGACCGAGTCCAAGTTCCAGCAGAAGGTGAAGGTCGTCATCGACGGCGAACTCGTCGAAGTTTACAAGGCCAAGAAGGCCCGCGATGCCCAGGGGAACGTCCGCCGCGATGCCAGCGGTAGCCCGATCCTGCGCGATACAACGATCTACGATGCCGCAATGGCGCTGGTCGAACAGGGCCGGATGTCCCGCGAGGAACTTGACCGGCGCATCCCCGTCCTTTGCCATCAGCAGCACTTGGACCCCGTGGCGGTCTGCCGGATGTGCTCGGTCCATGTCTCGAAGATCAAGCGTGCGAAGTTCACCCCCGACCGCAAGCTGGTGCCGGCCTGTCAACATCTGGTCGAAGACAAGATGGCAGTACTGACGCAGGGCTTCGCCGTGCCGCCGGGCGACCAGTCACCACAGGCGACGACCCTGTCGGAGCAGTCGATTCAGAAGCATTGCGACGTAATCGCCCAGTCATTTGAATTGCCGAAGGACGAGGCCCCGCGAGTCGACAGCCTCAAGCGCCTGATCACGACCATCCGCGATTCGACGGCATTCCTGGCAGAGTTGCTGGTGGCCGATCATCGGCATCCGAATCCCGAACGGGACGGCCGGTTTCACAATGAACTCGACAGGGTGGCCGACGCACTGCACGTCAACACCGTGACGCGATGTTCGAGCCAAAAGTCGGGAAGTGCGGGGCGGAACTTCGCCACCGGTCCCAAGTTTCGGCCGGTGATTACGGAAAAGAAATCAAAAGTACCGGTTGAGAAGTTGCCCTCCTACATATCGGTGGTGACAGAGGATTCAAAAGTACCGGATAAGGAATCGTTCCGCTACTCGTCGCGATCGATCCAGGTCAATCACGATCGCTGCATCCAGTGCGACCGCTGCGCCCGCTCCTGCTCCGACGTCAAGCCGTTCAAGGTGATCGGCCATACGGGAAAGGGGTACGGCACGCGTATCAGCTTCGATCTCGATTCAGTGATGGACAAGTCAAACTGCGTCCAGTGCGGCGAGTGCATGAGTGCCTGCCCGACGGGCGCCTTGACGCTGAATCAGCGTGTCATCCCGCAGAAGTTCCGCGATGAGCAGGGGATCAAGAGCGACGATGACCCGCTGCTGATAAAGTACCGCGTGCCGGAGAACCCGCTGCCCGACGAGTATTTGACCGCACAGCAGATGAAGGACCTGACAATCCGGTATGTCATCGACGGCAAGGCCGGTTCTTTTCAGCCATTCCGCGACATCCCGTATGCCTATCTGCGCTGGAACGAAGGAGCCGTGCGCCTCAGAAACCTCACGGGCGACGAGAATGAACCGCCCATCTGCGTCGAAGGCGAATTCGGTTCGAGTGCGTTCCTGCTTGTCGCGGGTGAGTTCGCCGGCAGGCAGCGCATTGTGCGACCGTTGGCCGACCGGAAGCCGCGTGGCCTGCTCAGCAAGGCGTTCAGCGGCCCGAAGGACGATTTCTTCGAGTTCACCATGAAAGCCGAGAGCGACCTGATCCTCGGCGAGATCGCCTGCATGAGCAACGCCAAGCGCACCGCGACGGTGAAGGCGAAGGGCCCCGCAGTCATCGTCGAGATGACCCGCAACATGCTCATGATGATGCAGCGCAGCCGTTCCGCCCGCGAAGTGCTGGACGACATCTACACCGGCCGTGCGATGCGCGCGAGCCTGTCGGTCAGCGAACCGTTCAGCACGTTGCCCTCTGCCGAACGTCAACAAGTGATCGGCGCTCTTAAGGCCAAATCGCAGGTCTGGCGGATCGAGCCGGGACAGACAATCATCTCCGAGAACGATATCGTCGGCCCGGACCCGACGGACAGCAAGTCGACGTTCCGCGGCGACTTCTACGTCATCATGCGCGGCTTCGTCAAAGTCACGCAGAAGATCGACGGCCAGGAGCGTGTGCTCGCTCAATTGGGTGAAGGGAAGCCGTTCGGTGAGATCGCCCTCTTGTACGACCATCCGCTGGTGCTGGCCGCGCGCAACCAGTTCAACGTTGATCCCCGGCGGCGCACAGCGACGGTGACGGCCATTTCCGATGTGGAAGTGGTCCGGGTGCCGGGGCCTGCCTTCCGCGAGTTCTTCATGCCGCGTGTATCCGCGGACGACGGATTCGCCCGCGTCTCGAAGTTGCTGGCTGAGAAAGCGGTGGTCCATTTGCGGGAACAACAACAGTCCCCGCCCAGTCTCGAGGACGACCGCCGGGCCGAGTATCTGCGGCAGGGGTTGTATCAGGGCCAGAAGATGCTGGTGCTGGATCTTACTTGCTGCACGCGCTGCGACGAATGCACGAAAGCCTGCGCAGATGCCCACGGCGATGGCCACAGCCGCTTGATTCGCGAAGGGCTGCGCTTCGGCGATTTCCTCGTGGCCGGGTCGTGTCGCAGTTGCCATCAGCCATACTGCATGGAAGGCTGCCCGGTCGACGCCATCCACCGTGATCGCGGTTCGCTGGAAATTCTGGTCGAAAATCACTGCATCGGCTGCAGCCTGTGCGAACGAAGCTGCCCGTATGGTTCGATCCAGATGGCCCCTGAAGAGAAGGGGATGCGCTGGGCCGATTACCCGGAGAACGCGAATAACCCGGTGCCGAGACTGTTGCCGGGCATTGCGCGAAAAGCCGTCAACTGCGACCTGTGCCACGACCTGGTCGGCCCCGGCCGTGACCCGTTCTGCGTCTCCGCCTGCCCGCACAAGGCGGCGTTCCGATGGAGTGGGGAAGAGTTGCTGGCCGAAGTGACCCGCCGGGGCGGTTAGTGCTTGTAAAAGATTAACCTGTGCGAATTTCTGTAGGGTGAGTCGAGGCTTTGCGGAACCCACCATCGCCGGACGGTGGGTTCCGCAAGTGTGTGCAGCTCGTATTTGGGTTGGAAATTCTCAACGAAGAGCGGTTGCGTTGTCTACGCCCCGAATGGGGCGGTCGTCAATAGCCAGGGGTGAAAACCCCTGGGAACGTCAAACATCGCCCCAAGCTCCGAAGGGGCGACCGTCTCGGCAGCCCCTTCGGAGCTTGCTGGCAGGGGGAAACGTCACCAGGGGCGAAGCGCCCCTGGCTATTGACGACCGCCCCATTCGGGGCGAAGACAGTCCACCCAAGTAAAAGATGCACG
>Ga0105048_10009390_pt1 | contig 15567 bp, 8 predicted proteins | sample MAT05_FD_78382 | JGI IMG/M metagenome (GOLD analysis project Ga0105048, IMG submission 78382) | Freshwater microbial communities from Lake Fryxell liftoff mats and glacier meltwater in Antarctica - MAT-05 | ecosystem: Environmental > Aquatic > Freshwater > Ice > Liftoff microbial mat | place... | reverse complement strand
TCGCGTGGGTGGCAGAACCGAAGATTCGCTCCGGCGGGCCGCTTTCGACAATCTTCCCCGCACTCATGACATGGACGTTCTTCGAGACTCGCCGGGCGAACGCCATCACATGCGTGACCACGATCATCGTCTGCCCGCCACGTGCCAGATCGGTGATGACGCCCATCACCTCGTCGGCCATCCGCGGATCGAGCGAACTGGTCGGCTCGTCGAACAGGATCGCCGCGGGATTAACCGCAAGCGCCCGGGCAATCGCAACACGCTGTTGCTGCCCGCCCGAGAGTTTCTCCGGCCTGGCATGCGATCGGCTTTCCAGGCCCACGCGGCGGAGTAATTCCATGGCGTTCGCTTCTACCTCGCCGCGCGACTTGCCCTGGGCGTAGCGAGGCCCGGACATCACGTTCTCAAGGGCCGTCAGGTGCGGGAACAGGTTGAACTGCTGAAACACCATGCCGACGCGCTGCCGCAACTGCCGGAGCATCGTCGGATCAATTCGGGCCGGGCCTTCGGGAAACAGTTGGCGATCTTCCACCTTGATCGAACCGCCCTGGAACGGTTCCAGCGCGTTGATGCACCGCAGCAGCGTGCTCTTGCCGCCGCCCGACGGACCGATGATGGTGGCCACCTCGCCGCGTTCGACGGCCAGCGACACGCCGTCAAGGATGCGCGTCGTGCCGTGGTTCTTCACCAGGTCATTGACTGCGATCATGCTCACCCCATGTGCCGTTGCAGCCGGCCTTCCAGCCAGCGCGACAGCAGCGACAGCGGATAGCTCAACAGGAAATAGATTGCCGCGATGACGAATGCCAGTTGCAGTACCAGGTCGCGGTCAAACTTGTTCTGGTAGTAAAGCCCCGTCAACTCCGTGATCAGAATCATCGAGCAGATCGACGTATCCTTGAACAAGGCAATGAAGTCGTTGGTCACCGGCGGGATGACAATGCGCACTGCCTGCGGCAGGATGATGCGCCGCACAGTGGTCATGGGAGAGATGCCGAGTGCAAGGGCCGCTTCCATCTGCCCCCTGGGGATCGCCTGCAGACCGGCGCGGAAGATCTCCGCTTCATAAGCCGAGTAGTTGACCGCCAGCGCGAACACACCCACGACGAACGGCGGCAGCGTCGTGATGAAGATGAGCGGTTCCCAGCCGATCGCCTTGGCCATCTGCGGGACGAGAAAAAACCAGAGGTACATCTGCAACAACAGCGGCGTACCGCGCAGAACTTCGACGTAGGCCGTACACGGCACGCGGATCAGCCAAGGGCCGTACAGACGGCCGATAGCGATCAGGATGCCCAGCAGAATCGCACACGGCATCGAACAGAAGGCGAGCTTTACCGTCATCCACGCGGCTTCACCCAGCCGATCGCGCATCGCCCACAGGGAGCGCTTCGGTTTGGGCGGTGCCGCTTCGACCGTTTCGTCGTCGTCGCCGGGCGTCGGCAGCTTCAGATCGAGCCCCGGCGGGGGCGGGGCTTCTTCCGCATCGAGAATCGGCGGCCAGGGTTTGGTATGCAGGTAGGCCAGTCGCTCCTGGTCGGCATCCCAGAGCTTGTACCGGCGGTAGATTTTCTCGAACTCGCCGGAGGTGAATCCTTTGCGGATCGCCTCATTCAACTTGTCGCGCAACTGCTGCGCCGCCGCGATGTCGGCCGGCTTGTCGCCCTTCGGCGTCAGGATCACGTAGTAGCCCCGGCCCATGGGCTCGCCGACGACTTTCAACTTCGGCAGCCGTTTGCTCTGAACGTAGTACATGGCCGCGGGCGAATCCTGCACCGTGGCATCAAGGCGCTGGCCGTCTTCCACCAACTGGAATGTTTCATCAACTTCCTTTGTCGGGATGATCTCAATGGCGTCGCCGAACTTTGCTTCCAGGAATCGTTCCGCCAGTGAGCCACGCAACACGCCGACACGTTTCTTCGGTTGGCCCTCGGGTGCCAGCAGATCGTTCCACGTCTTGATCGCCTTGTTGTCCGCCTTGACGATCAGTCGCAGGCTGAAGATGTAGTAAGGAACGGTGGAAGGGTACTTCTCTTCCCACTCGGTGCGGTACTCCATGCCGTTGAAGGCGACGTCGATGTTGCCGCGTTCGAGAGTCTCGGGAAGATTGTCCCAATCGACTTGGACGAACTGTGGCGCTCGGCCGAGTTCCTTCGCGAGATACTTCAGCAACTCCGCTTCGAAGCCGATCTCGCCCTGGCCTTCCTCTTCGTAGAAGAACGGCGCGCCGCCGGCCTTGTCGCCGCCGGACCGCAATGGTGCTTGCGCTGACAGTGTCAGCGGCATCCCCATCACGATGAACAGGCAAATGATTCGCATGTGGCGAAGTGTATTGTTGAAGCAGCGATCGACGAAAAAAATCGTCCGTCAGCGAGCATCCCGCCGGGATGCCGGTAATTTGAGTGTCTCGAAGGGATGCTCGCTGACGGACGATTTTTCAGCGTTCCGTGGCCTTCTTCAGTTTCGGCGAGGGCTTCTTCGCGGCCTCTTTCACGTCGTTCAGCAGTACTTCGACCGCTTTGCTGATCTGCTCATCCTTGCCGGCGGCGGTGTCGCCGGGCGTCGGCCAGACGACGAAGTGCGGCACCGCGCCATTCAGTTCCATGTCCTCGCCAGTGTCGATCTGGTACCAACCGCGCGTGGGCAATCGCAGGAAGCCGACATCCATGATCGACGTTCCGCCGGTGCTGATCACGCCCCCGGCCGTCGGTACACCGACCAGATGGCCGCGCTTCAGTGATTTGATCGCGTGGCTGAAGATTTCCGCATTGCTGAATGAATTCTGGTTGCAGAGTACTACGATCGGTTTGTTCCATGTCGCATAGACCGTGCGATCCTGCGGATACCCCTGCCCGACGCTGCCGCGCGGGACGGTGATGGCGTGCCGCGGTTGCGTCAGTGCCGTCAGCAGATGATCGGCCGTGCTGCCGCCGCCGTTCTCGCGCACATCGATCACCAGCCCGGCTTTGCCGGCCCCGGCGTTGTAGAGTTCTTCCTCAAACTGGTGAAAGCTTGGCATGTCCATCGCACGGACGTGCAGGTAGCCGAGCGTGCCGCCGGACAGCTTGTCGACCATCGCCTGGTTGTCCTTCAGCCACTTCTTGTAGACCAGTGCACGGGCCGTCGTGAACGTGATGGGCCGGATGACAACGTCGCGGTCTTTGCCGTCGGTATCCTTCACGCTCAACAGAACGTCGCGCGTGAGCAATCCGTTGAGCAACAGCGTCGGGTCGGCACCGGCCTCCACCGGCTTGCCGTCGATTTTCGTGATCAGTTCACCCGGTCGCAGGCGGCTCTTGTTTGTGTTGGCCGGACCTTCGGGCAGCACGTCGCGGATCTTCAGGCCCGGGCCCTGATGCGCTTCATCAAAGCGCACGCCCAGGTTCGGCGTCACGGAGGTCCAGCGCCGGTCGCCGCCCGCGGGATCGTCGGAGGGCGCCCCCGGCCGGCGCGACGGCAGCGTCGTGGTGCCCGCGAAGAAGCCGAGATGCGAACCGTTCAACTCGCCCAGCATCATGTTGACGACGGTCTGCAATTGATCCAGGTCGGTCGTTTCCGCAAGGGGCAGGTACTTGGCTCGCACGGCAGTCCAATCGCGATTGCCGAGCTTCTCGTCGTACCAGTTGTCGCGCATGATTCGCCAGGCCTGATCGAACGCGGCCTGATGCTTTTTCGCGGGGTCCAGGTCCTGGTAAGCACTGAAGCGATAGCTGCCCGGTCCGGAGGGGCGTGGTCCCGATTTCGGGAGGATGGACGGCGACGCCGCGAGCGGCGAAGCGGTGGAGGAGATGGAACCGGGGACGCCGCTGCTGAGCCAGACAATCTGCCCGTTCTTCAACCACCGCGCACTGCTGCCGGTCTGCGTCGAGAGCAGCGTCGGCTTCAGGTTCTCGGGCGGCTCGATCGTGTAGGTGCCGAGCGCGCCGTCGACCCGGCCGGTGAAGGCCAGTCTCTTCGAATCGGGCGACCAGAACAGGCCCGACTCGGTCGAGTTCGGAACCGTCACCCGGCGGATGCGGTCGTGGATGCCGTCGAAATCGATCACGACATCGACGGGGGCCTTCTCTTTCTTCGGCTCGTCCTTGGCATCTTTCTTCACGATCGGTTTGGTTGATTTGTCGATCGCCTTTTCAATCAAGCGGTCGCGGCTGTTCTTCTGATCGTCATCCGCACGCAGATAGACGAAGTGCACGTCGATCTCATCTTTCTGATCGCGGGCACCGACGAAGGCAATCACCTTACCGTCCGGCGACCAGACCGGGTCATCCTCGTTGAACGGATGCCGCGAGATGTTGAACGGCGGCCGCGAGCCATCGATCGGCTTGACCCAGATGTCGCGGTTGAAGTCGTTGTCGTACACCGCGTAGACCAGCCATTTGCCGTCCGGCGACCAGTCGTAACTTGGCGGGTTCCACGAGTCGACCGCGATTGCGGCATTCTTGCCGTCGGCATCCGCGATCCACAGGTTACCCCGGCTTTTCACATAAGCGATCTTCGATCCATTCGGGCTGAAGCTCAGGCCCGACTTGGCTTCGCCATCGGTCGTGACCGCTTCGATGTTGAACGTGCTGTTGAACCACCAGGCTTTTGCCTTGTCGCCACGCGTGGCCTTCATGATGTCAGTCTTGCCGTCACGGTCGCTGATGAAGTAAAGCGACTGACCGTCCGGCGCGAACGTCGGCTCGCGCTCCTCGTCGTGAGTGGTCGTGATGCGCTTCGGTTCGCGCAGTTCGGTGTCCATCACCCACAAGTCGTCCCCGGCGATGAAGGCGACGTCCAGGCCGTCGTTCGTGAACGAAACGGCGGTGGCCTTCTCCAGTACGCGCCGTTCGACGCGCTCGGCCGGGCGGTCGTCTTCACGCGTGATGTCGATCTTCACCGGCTTGCCGCCGGGTGTCAGCCGGTAGAAGTCGAACAGATGCCGGAAAACGATCGTCTGCCCGTCTCGGCTGATGCAGGGGAAGACGATTGAATCGTCCGGAAACTCGGCCACGACTTTCGCGTTGATCGGCTGACGTTCGATTCGCGAAGTCAGGGGCCGGGGGCTCAGCGACATCTCCTGCAGCACGAAACCGTTCTTGCGATTCGTGCAGAAGTAGATGCCTTTGCCGTCCGGCTTCCAGAGCGGCCAGCGGTGGTCGTGGCCATCCATGAGTATCGGCTCGAACTGCTTGCTGTCGAGCGAAAACTGCCAGATCTGCGATGACTGGGAACCGGTGTACCCCTTGCGCCACCACTCGGGTCCTTCGCGCGTGAACAGGACAGATCGGCCATCGGGCGAGATTTTGCCGCCGGTGCCGTAGTCGTCGAACAGCAGTTGCTCCGCCTCGCGCTTGCGGACATTGACGAGGAACATGCGTTCGGGGGTTCGCCGACTCCAGCCGTGGTCACGCATGGCGCTGACCAGCAGATGGTTGCCATCGGGTGCCCAGTCGTGCAGTGCATAGCCCGAGGTGTGGAACGTGACCTGCCGGGGCGTTCCGCCCGTCGCGGGCATCACGAACACTTGCGGGTTGCCTTCGCGCTCGCTCAGGAAGGCGATCTCCTTGCCGTCGGGCGAGAAGTGCGGCGAGGAATCCGTCGCCGTATGCTGCGTCAGCGGTTTCGCGGTACCGCCCGCCGTCGGCACGGTCCAGATATCGCCGAGGTAGTCGAACGCCAGCGTTCTTCCATCAGGTGACAGGGCGGGATGATTGGCCAACCGGATCGGTTCCGCGGCACCGGCGGTCGCCAGCGACAGCAGAGCAACAACCATAAGGGTGGAATACTTGATCCAAGTTGAAACAGATCGTGGCATCATGATTGGTTCCGGCAGAATGTTCAGCAGTAGCTTCCGTTATAACGAACGCCTGCCGCGACTTCTAACAAAACTTGGGTACGTTTGTCAGCTACTGCAGTGTCCCGCGTGTCACACCCAATTGGTTGATCACCTGCAGGCGTTTCCATGTCTGTCGGCCGACGTCCTCACCGCTGAGCGCGCGTGAATACTCGCCCAGCAACTGTGCCGCTTCTTCACCCGTTTCCCGCAGCAGATCGACGCGGAACTGCGTTAAACCCAGTGCTCGCATCCGGCCGATGTACTCGGCGGCGGACTGCGCGACGGAGTTGAACACCGTGTTCCGGCAACCGGTGTCCGGCACGACCGGGAACTCAGCCCCGACACGGTCGCGCAGTTCGACCTTGTGAGAGTCGCACGGCCGGCCGCAATCGCGGAAGTCTTTCCCCTTCGACAGGAACGCCGCGAAGACGCAGTGTTCCATATGAAACATCGGCATATGTTGATGGATCACCGTTTCGAACCATGCGGGCGGCGCGTGCCGCATCAGGTCGGTGAACTGCTCCCAGTTCAAATCGAAGCTGGGAACAAGCCGCGCAAGGCCCGAGTCGATCAACAGCCGGGCTGTCAGATCATTGGCGACGTTCAACGAAAAGTCACCGATGAGCGTCGCGCCCGGAAGGTGTTCCTGGAAGTAGCTGATGCCTGCCAGGTTGCGAACCAGCACCGCATCCGGTGCCGCCGTCAGGATCGGCCGCAGGAAGCCCTCCTCGCCGGGCTTCAGCACACGCAAGGTTGCCAAGCCGATCGGTTTGTTCGCTTCGCGGGCACGGCTGACCGCTTCGCGGTAGCGGCGAGTGTCTTCGAAATCGCAGTAGACCATGCCGATCGCAGGCAGAGTAAGGACGGCATCAAATTGTTCGATCGTGCGAACGAGGACGTTCAGTGTGGGGACGTTTGAATCGGCCGGCTTTGACGTGGAGCACGCGTCTCGCGTGCTCGTCGATTCGAGCACGCGAGACGCGTGCTCCACGATGGTCGCCGCCTCCGCAGCGGAGCGTTCACGCAACCGCATCAGCGCATCGCGATCGACAATCGTATCTACCGTTACTTGCTTCTCCGCCAGCAGTACGAGCGCCTGCCGTCGCAGATCGTTCATCACGCTGCGCGGGACCATAACGGGGTCGGGAAGATCCAGCGTCACCTCGGCCAGTTCGTACGGTGTGTCGGTCAGTCGGTTCCATTGCTCGCGGATGGCTGCTTCGTCCAGCGCATGCTTGCGGGCAAGTTCCAACGGGCCGGGCCATGTGACCGAAATGCCGTTCGCAGTCACCGTCAGCGCTTCGCCGGCGCGTCCCCGCACCTTCACGTTCAATGGCCGTCGTCGCGCGGGGCGGTCGTGGGCGTACGATTGCTCCAGCCGCTTGCGCAGCACCGGGTCGTCCGTCTTCCAGACCCGGCAGCCGATCGGCACCTGTGAACAATCAATCGCCTCGGCCGCGAAGGTCAGTTCGACAACATCATCGCCGACGGGTCGGGCCGTCCAGACCCGGCCGCCGGGTTCCTTTTCTGCTGGCGTGCCCAGATCGAAGACAACTCCGTCGCCGGCACGGATCACGCTGAAATCGCGATCAGTCAGGGAAACGTGCACGCCCCGCCGCGATACAGAGCGTACGCTGCCGATGCAGATGCCGCGACTCTTGGGGAACCGACCCTGCACCAGTTTCTGATGGTCGTTGCCGTTGAGAAATCCCGGCGTCAGCCCGCGCGAGAAGACCTGCGCCAGTTCACGCTGGCCGACGGCATCCAATGCGAACTGGCCGCCTTTCACCGCTTCGTCGATGGCCGCGCGGTATGTCTGCGTCGTGGCGGCAACGTACGGCCCGCCTTTGAGGCGGCCTTCAATCTTAAAGGAGATGACACCGGCTTTCGTCAACTCGCCAACTTGTTCGTAGGCGGCCAGGTCCTGCGGGCTGAGCAGGTACGCGCGATCGCCCAGGTCGCGTTGTGTGCCGTCGACGATCATTTCGTACGGCAGTCGGCAGGCCTGCGCACATTGCCCGCGATTGGCGCTGCGGCCGCCAAGCGCTTCGCTGGTCAGGCATTGCCCTGAATAGGCGACACACAATGCCCCATGCACGAACACTTCAACGGGCACATTGGTCCCCGCGGTGACCTTGCGAATCTCATCCAGCGACAGTTCCCGCGCCAAGACGACACGCTCGACGCCCAGGCTGGCAACGAAGTCGATGCCGCGCGGTTCGGTCAGCGTCATCTGCGTGGAACCGTGGATCGCCAGCGACGGGGCCGTGGCCCGGATCAGCGTCACCAGGCCCAGATCCTGCACGATGACCGCGTCGACTCCCGCGGCCGCGATCGCTGCCAGATAGTCCGCGACATCGGGCAGTTCATCGGGAAAGATCAGTGTGTTCAGCGTTATGAAGCCGCGCACGTTGCGATCGTGCAAATACGCCATCACGGTCGGCAGTTCTTCGAGCGTGAAGTTGTGCGCCCGATGCCGGGCATTGAACAGCGGCAACCCGAAGTAAACCGCGTCCGCCCCGTTGGCCACCGCGGCGCGCAGCGACTCCCAGTCGCCCGCGGGGGCGAGGAGTTCGGGGGCGGGACGGGTTTCGGTGCTATGTGTCATTACGAATAGTTTAGCGTGCATCCCAACGGGATGCACGGATTGGCTATCAGCGTGCATCGCTGCGGGATGCACGCTGACAAGTTCGCCGTTCACGTCAGTCTTGCCAAATCACACTACGGCGCTCCCGATTAACCCCTCTGCCCATTCCAAAGCTTCGGCTTCGCGCTGTTCATCCTGCGCCATTTCCCGATAGCCCGCTTCAAGGTCTTTTCCGGTGACATTCGGTCGGACGAGGTTCTCGATGAAACCACTAATCTTGCGACGGCCGACGATACGTTGTAAACCGTTGTAGACGCACTCATCGACCGTGATGGTTAATTTCTTCTGCACGAAAGTTTGCCCCCTTGTGCGTGCATCTGCACGTATTGTATCGATTTAGCAGATTAGCGGAACGCGAGGATAGGCCTTACCATAGTCGAACGACTTCCGAGGTATCCGACAGGGTTGATCCTCGAAACCAACACAGATCATCTACGGATGTCGCGCCGTCTTGCGAGCATCCCGAAGCACAACGACCGGCCTGCTGCATTAAACGACGACGGTGCCATCCGCGAAGCCGATCCATTGTCCAAAGTGTGATTTAAACAGGTTGTCCCGCACCGACCGGTAACCGGCTTCGTTCGTCCGCCAGTCGGGATGAACTTGTGCGGCTATCTCGGGCGGCAGTGCATCAGCGAGGCTGGTCATCTCAATCCTCCTGAACGTTGATTTCGCTGTTCGTGCATCCCTGCGGGATGCACGCTTACGCGGCTACTTCTTCACTCGCTTGAAAATCAGCAGTTCGCCGTTTTTGTCATCGAAAGCAGTCGGTGGAGGCCCGACCTTCGCTTTTCTGTCGACCACTTTGCCGGTTTTCTGATCTTTGCGGATAAGCTCACTGACGGACTGCAATTTGATCTTGAGTTCATCGCCATCGATCTCGAACAGGCCTTGAATCCACTCCGGCTCGCCCTTCGCCAAGTCTCCGGCGATCTGAATGATTTTCGGGTTCTTTGTCACATTGAGCCGGAATTTTGCCTTCTGGACTGGTTCGCCAACTCGATCTACTCGAAGCTCGACTTGGTCCTTGCTGAAGACGAAGAATGCTTTCTTCTCCGGCTTGATCTCCATTCCATCCGCCGTGAACGATTCCATCTTCCACGTCCCCGCCAGTCTCTCCAACTCCTTCTGCACCGCCGGTTCATCGGCAGCGATCGGAGCGAAGGCGGACATCACCAGCAATGCGAACGAATGGGTGAACATGAACTCTCTCCGGTTTAGCGTGCGGCCCGTTGGGCCATGCACTGGAAAATTTCACACAGACCGCGATTGCACCCCGGCCCGCTCACCGTACTATAGTGACATTCGAATCGCGATTAAATCTCGGAGACTCCCCTGATGGCCAAGACCCCGGAACGTGCGACGACTGACCCGGAATCGATGCGGCAGTGGAAGCTGGTCGATTCCATCGAAACCTACGGCATCCGCAACTGGGGCAAAGGCTACTTTGGCGTCAATAAGCAGGGCCACGTCACTGTTCATCCGAACAAGATTGACGAAGAGTCGATCGACCTGAAGCAACTCGTCGATGAACTGCGTGACCGCGACTACCAGCTTCCCATCCTGATCCGCTTCGCGGATATCCTGCGCCACCGTGTCGGGGAGATCGCCTCCGCGTTTCAGTCGGCCATCACCGAGTTTCAGTACTCCGGTGACTACTGCTGCGTCTATCCGATCAAGGTGAACCAGCAACGGCATGTCGTCGAGGAGATTCTCGACTTCGGCAAGCCGTTCAACTTCGGCCTCGAAGCAGGCTCGAAACCGGAACTGCTGGCCGTGCTGGCGATCACCAACGGCAACGACACACCGATCATCTGCAACGGCTTCAAGGACGACGAATTCATCAAGATGGTCGTGCTGGCCCGCAAGCTGGGCAAGAACATCATCCCGGTCGTCGAGCGCTTCACCGAACTCGAATCAATCGTCCGCCACGCGGAGGCGATGGACGTGCGCCCCGTGATCGGCGTGCGCGTCAAGCTCGCCTCGCGCGGGGCAGGGCGCTGGCGGTCGAGTGCGGGGTACCGCTCGAAGTTCGGGCTGACGATCACGGAAGTGCTCGAAGCCCTCGACTACCTCAAGGCCCGCGACATGGGCGACTGCCTGCAACTGACCCACTTCCACCTCGGCAGCCAGATCACGAACATCCGCAAGGTGAAAGAGGCGCTCAACGAAGCAGCCCGCGTCTTCGTCGAACTGCATCGCGCCGGCGCAGGCCTGAAGTACATGGACGTCGGCGGCGGTCTGGGCATTGACTACGACGGCTCGCAGACCGACTTCGAATCATCGGTGAATTACACGCTGCAGGAATACGCCAACGACGTCGTGTTCCGCATCAAGGGCGTCTGCGATGAGGCGGGGGTGCCGCACCCGACCATCATCAGCGAGTCGGGCCGGGCCGTGGTTGCCTATCACAGCGTGCTGGTGTTCGACGTGCTGGGCACCTCGAACTTCGACCGCTGCGAAGCACCCGATGAGGTACCCGCGGATGCTCCGCAGCCGATCGCGGACCTGCACAGCATTCATCGCGATTTGAACAAGAAGAACTTCCTCGAAAGCTACCACGACAGCGTGCAGGCGATGGAAGAGACGCTGAATCTCTTCAACCTGGGTTACCTGACGATCGAACTGCGCGCCCTGTCGGAACGGCTCTTCTGGGCCGTGGGCCGCAAGCTGCAGCGGTTGGTGCGCGAACTCGACTATGTTCCTGAGGAACTGCAGAATCTCGACACGATGCTGTCGGATACTTACTTCTGCAACTTCTCCGTGTTCCAGTCGATGCCTGACAGTTGGGCAATCAAGCAGTTGTTCCCGATCATGCCGATCCATCGACTGACAGAGGCACCCGTTCGCCGGGCCGTGCTCGGCGACATCACCTGCGACTCGGACGGCAAGGTCGACCAGTTCATCGACCTGCGTGCCACGCGCAGCACGCTGGAACTGCACCCGTACATCGGCGAGCCTTACTACCTGGGCGCGTTCCTGCTGGGGGCCTATCAGGAAATCCTCGGCGATCTGCATAACCTGTTCGGCGACACCAACGCGGTGCACGTGAACCTGGAAGAAGACGGCAGCTACACCGTGGATGAATTCATCCCCGGTGACACCGTTCGTGAAGTTCTTCACTATGTGCAGTTCAGCGCGGAGAAGCTGATCGAACGGATGCGCCAGTACGTGGAACGGGCCCTGCGGGCGGGCAAGATCTCGCTGAAGGAATCCCGCGAGTTCCTGAAGTTCTACGAGTCGGGCATGGAAGGCTACACGTACCTGGAAGAGTAAGCCGCCGCTCGCGGCGTTGCCCTCACCGGCGGTTCGCGCGTGCAAATCGTCCGCCTTGGGATAAAGCAAATCGTAAAATCACTCCACCGGCGGCGCGCCGATCGTCAGGCCGCCGGGGACGTTGAGGGGGCCGTTCTTCTTCGACCGCAGGAAGGTCTTGTCGTCGTCGATGTTCATCTGGAAATCGACGTCGATGGTTCGCGAGTTGATGGACGGTACGCCTTCCTTCGAGTCCTTGTTCCGGGCGTTGTCGGACGGATCCGCGTTGAGGGGGGACAGGGTGGCGTTGTCATCCGACTTCATCAGCACGGTTGATTTGAAGAAGTAGTTGCGTTCGATTTTGATCTTCTGGTTGTTGATGTTCTGCTTCTGCGCCAGTGTGCCGGCATGCTTGAAATGGATGGCCGTGCCGTGCGTGTGGAACGTGTTGTTCTCGATACGGACGCGGAAGATGGTGCCCGATTTGAAGTAGATGCCGTCGCCGGTCTGCCAGATGCGGTTGTTGCTTATCTCGATCTGCGAGGCGTTGCCGGTGAAAACGATGGCGGCTTCCTTGTTGTCCTTGCTGAAGGGGCCTTCGATCCGATTGTCGCGGATGGTGATGAACTCGTTGATGGGCTTCGGGTTGTCCACGCTTGAGCTCGCCTGGAAGAGAATGCCCATCGCGCTGGACAGGAACGATCTGTTGCCGACGATCTGGCAGCGCTGAACGATGACCGGGCTGTCGTCCGCCCCGTGGCAGTTGTCGAAGCGGATGGCCTGCTCGCGCAGGTCGGAAAACGTCAGGTCTTCGAGCACCAGGCCCGCGCAGGCACCGGAGATGATGATGCCGACGTTGGTGTCCTTGTTTCCCTTGAAGTTCAAGTTGCGGATGGTCAGCCCGGCCGCACCCTGGATCTGGATCATCTTGTTCTTCGGCTGACCGGCGGGGAACTCCCAAGTCGTGCCGGGGGTGCCGCTGCCTTCGATCGTCACGCCCTTGACGCGTCGGCCCATTTCGTGGGTGATTGTCAGTTCTTCTTCCCATATTGAATCGAGGATGACAATACGCTGGCCCTCTTTAACGTTATCCAGCGCCTCTTTCACACGTTGATACATCGCCTTGGGATCGCGGCGGCCGACGGTGAGGATCCGCGGGTCGTTGTCGCCCGGGCCGACAGTCTCATTCGGTTTCGGCCCGGGGCTGGTGAACACCAGGCGGTAAACGCCGTAGATCGAACCGCCGGCCAGAAGCAGCAGGCCGATGATGACCAGTGGAACCAGCGAAGACGACTTTTTTCGCCGAGGCAGGGGGCGCTCGCCGGAATCGGGGAGCGGCATCGGCTCGAGTTGCGTCGGTTTTTTGCCGCTCTTGGGTGCCGCGATCGGGCGCTCGGTGTTCGCGCGGGCGGCATCATTGGTCTCTGCCGACAGAGTTTCCCAGACGGCCGGTTCACCGGCGTTCACCGGCATCTTTTCGACGACGGGGGCCGCGGTGGTGCGGCGACGTGTCTGTTCCGAGTCACTGGTCGTGGTTGACGGTCGAATAGCCGGCATTGAGGGATGCGAACTCCGCGGACTGCCGCTGCTCTTGCGTCCGCTCGAACCGGGACCGGACTGCTTCGTGCCGGAGCCGCCGGACGGTGCGATCGTCTTCGGTTGCTGCAACTGCGGGGTCTGCCGCGTGATCTGCGACACCGGTGCCCCGCCGACAGCCGCGGCCGCGGCGGAGAGTGTCGGCATCTCCTTGTCAGGCGGCGGATCGATCGGCGTCTGAATCCACGGGGCCAATGCCTCGGCCAGTTCCATCGGGTTCTGGTAGCGGTCGTTGGCATCCTTTGCCATCATCTTCTCGACGATGGCGGCCACACCCTGGGGCACGTCCGGCCGCTCCTCGCGGATCGGTTTCGGCAGCCGCGTCTGATGCCAGATCAGCTTCTGGGCGACCGTGCCATCCGTGAACGGCTGATGGCCGGAAAGCATGAAGTAGAAGGTGGCGCCGAGGCTGTAAATGTCGGCCCGGCCGTCGACGCTGTGGCTGTCAATCGCCTGTTCGGGGGCCAGGTAGTCCGCGGTGCCCAGGACGTTCTCGTCGTACTTCTTGGTCAGCATGTCTTCATCGTCGTTGAAGAAGCGTGCCAGACCCATGTCCAGAATCTTGACGGTGCCCGCACGGTCGATGAGGATGTTGCCGGGTTTGATATCGCGATGAATCAGGCCCGCCTCGTGGGCGTGCATCAGGCCGATGGCCGACCAGTAGATGTAGTGGCAGCAGCGCGTCACATCCATCGGCCCGAACTTCTTGATCAGATCCTGAAAGCTGGCACCGTCAACATACTCCATGACGAGAAAGTGCAGGTTCTCGTCCTGATCGATGTCGTAGGCGCGCACGATGTTCGGATGATCGAGCGCGGCCACGGCACGGGCTTCACGATAGAAGCGGTCCAGCGAAGATGAATCTTCCGCCTTGGCGGTGGGTAGTACCTTGACGGCCACCTTGCGCCGCATCAGCTTGTGTTCGCAGAGGAACACCTGCCCCATGCCGCCCGAGCCGATTCGTTCCAAGACCTTGTATTTGCCGATGGTGAACCGCTTCCATTTGCCCAGCATGAACTGCTCGGCCTGGAAGTTGGTGAGGATGCCGTCGCGAACGGTACGCCCGGCGAAACGGGCGACGTCTTTGGGAATGCCGGAGTTGGTCTGCAGCTGTTGAAGGTAAGCCGTCAAACGGGCCTCTTCCACCACGCCACTCTTGCGGATGAGTTCGACAAATTCATCAGCATTCGCGGGTGCTGGCATCGGCCCACCTTTGCAAACCAGTGATCAGTGTCGGCAGTCGGACGGCCCCGTTCCCGAACCCACTGGCAGGGAAAAGGGTAACTCTCACGTTCACGGAGACAGACACCGCGAACGGTCATTCAGCGTCGGGCATCGGCCGATGAGAAGACTATAAGCCAATATACTGCAAGTTCAGGGTTGAACGGAAGCAAACTCTTAAATTTCGCGAGACCTGTCGTCCATCGGCGTTCTCATCAGATTGCGCGTTCAGCCAAGTGTCCCCCAGTTGCATAATGGTAGCCCGGTTGCTCCGCAACCGGGAAGCACATCCGGTTGCGGAGCAACCGGACTACCTCGACCGGCCAATCGATGTTGAGCGCCTTGTTCCCTTTGCGGTACGATCAACTTCCCCCCGACCCGCGAGGAAGCACGATGCGGCAGGAATTGACCACCGTCCGGGCTGTTTGCCCGCATGATTGCCCCGACACCTGCGGCATGACCGTGACGGTGCAGGATGGCCGCGCTGTCAAGCTGCGCGGCGATGCGGAACATCCGTTCACGCGAGGCTTCCTGTGCCAGAAGGTATCACACTACCTCGAACGCGTTTATCATCCCGATCGGCTGCTGTACCCGATGAAACGCATCGGGAAGAAAGGCGAGGGCCGATTCGAGCGGATCACCTGGGATGAGGCCATCCGGACAATTACCGCGAAGCTGAAGGAGATTGACGCTTCGCCCGAGGGTCCGCAGGCGATTCTGCCCTACAGTTATGCGGGCACCATGGGCAAACTGCACGGCAGCAGCCTCGACCGGCGTTTCTTCCACCGGTTGGGTGCATCGCTGCTCGATCGCACGATCTGCGCCACGGCCGGGGCCGCGGGGTGCGACATCACGCTCGGCACACGCGCGGTGATCGATCCCGAGGCGATCGTGAACGCGCGGTACATCATCAACTGGGGATCGAATACCGCAGTCACCAACATCCATCTCTGGTCGCTGATGAGCCAGGCCCGGAAGCGCGGCGCGAAAATTATCACCATCGACCCCTACCGCAGGCGCACGGCCGCAC
>Ga0105048_10009387_pt1 | contig 15568 bp, 9 predicted proteins | sample MAT05_FD_78382 | JGI IMG/M metagenome (GOLD analysis project Ga0105048, IMG submission 78382) | Freshwater microbial communities from Lake Fryxell liftoff mats and glacier meltwater in Antarctica - MAT-05 | ecosystem: Environmental > Aquatic > Freshwater > Ice > Liftoff microbial mat | place... | reverse complement strand
GTTAGCCCAAGCCCCTCTCGAAGACAAAACTTCCTGTGAGCTACGTCGGGCATTGGATCAATTGACCAGTTCTGCACACGAGGACTGGGAAAAGTCGGAGGTGACATTGAAACAGCTAATGAAAGACGGAGACATGCGCCCCATGGCAGCGCGTGGTCTGGCTTTGTTCTACACGAAAGAGAATAAGGTTGGAGCGATTGAAATCTTCTGTGCCAAGGCCGACAGCACTTTTCCATCTGCCGGCCCGGATCTTCGCGCCTACGTGCTTCGACTTCAGTTGTGGTTGAATTTGGTCCAGGATAACCGACTCGAGGCGACCAAGCATTTTTCTGAGCTTGCCGATCTAGCGATGAGTAAGCAACTATCCAAAGCGAGCCGAGAGGCTATCTCTGCCTTCCTGGGTAGTGTGATGGGAATCCTCGAGTCGCATACCGCGATTTCGCCCATCGAGCCCGATGTTCTTGCAGCGGTCCAGAAAAAGCTGTTCGACAGGAAAGAGTCCGAGTTCGAAACGAACTTGAAGCCACGCTACAGAAACGCTCGCCTCTATGCCGACAGCGCTGAGAAATGGTTCCAACGAAATGCCGACGTATCGCCGAATGAGTTAAAAGCGATCATTCTGCAAGACTTGAAGGAACGCCAGTCGCAATCAACGAAAGCTCTTAAGGACTATTCCGATCGGGGCCATGAGAAAGAAGAGCTGGTATTTGAACGGCGGAAGACCTTCAAATTGTTTGAGCCATTGAAGAACCAAATCGCTGCGGTCGAGTTACGGTGGCGTCAGAATCCACAGATTCACAATCCGATCGCACCAAACCGCAATGCGATTTTGGTCCGAACGACTGAAAGGCGAGACACAGGAAGGACGAAAGAAGTGAAGAAAACTCGCTGTGTCACCAGGAATGGAAAGGAAAAAGAAGAAACCTACTATGAGACAGAAAAAATCTACGAAACTGTGCGTCGCGATCAGCGCGACATCAACGCTGACATCGACGCGATCTACTTGCCTAGACTTAACTACTATCTTTCGCTAGTTAGTTTTCGCAATGACATGCAGCAGCAGCGCAGGGATCTGGATCAGAAAGCAAATGCAGTTCACGCAGAAATCGCAAAAATCGACGCTTTGATCGATGCGAAAGAGGAGGAGATTCGCACAGCGCAGCAAGAGCTGAAGAAGCTGAAGTTTGACAAAAGAATTTTGGATGCGTGCAACAAATCGCTCGAAATGGGTGCGCCCAAGTTTGCATTTCGTCCCCAAGTGTATGAAGTCTTCGACTTCGTTGCGGAGAAGAATGTGATCTTGGAGTCCCATCGCATAGCCGATCGCAGTAATGACCGCGCAGTGCGCTGATGAATCCCGTCCGCCTAGGAGTTCGTCCAACTTAGGACCTCGCTAGCAAAGCAACGTATGGCACGGCGGGACGGGTGGCACGCCCAGAGCGAATGCGATCCTCAAGATTTCTTGTCACAGTTCTCGAGAAATGGCAATCTATTAAGTGGGAAAGTAAACGTTCGAAAAAAAGGTCGGTCTTCGAGGCCAGTAGGGAATGACATGACATTGATACACCACTTCGTCTCGAACACAATTGCGTCCCAATCAAAACGCTTCCTTCAGGAGTCCAGCATGGTTTTCGCTCAAACATTCCCCGGTTGCCGATCTAGAGCATTCCCTTTTTGGCTTGTCTTATCCTGCATATTCGTAGGTAGGTTGCCAATTTGTTCGGCTGGCGACAAGGAGGACAAAGCGGCCGCTTACGCGTTGATTGTGATCCTCGAAAACGCTGAAGCGGGGCAAGCAAAACCAGCCGAAGCGCTCTTCCATTCGATTCCGATGGATTCGAGTGTAAAGCCCCAAGCGGCCTATTCTTTTGCGTTAATTCAGATGCGTGAAGGAAGGTACTCCGAAGCGTGGAAAGCACTGGCCGCACCTTCGGTCGACTTAGATGGTGTTCTGACAACGATCAAGATCGGCACGGAAAGGCTCAAGCTATGGCTCCTTTTGGAGGCGGGTTCAGCAGACAAGGCCGAGCCTCAGTTCAAGAGACTCGTGACAACCTCGCTTGCTCCCGATTCGGCAAATGGAGAACAAACGTCCAGTTGCTGCATGATCGGAGCAGTGATCGGAATGCTCAAGACGCAAAATAAAAATCCTTGTATTCCGATCCCAATTTTAGACGATGCAAAAGAGGCGATGCTACAGAGAATTGAGAACAAAAACGCAAAGTCAAAACTGGAATAGCAGTTTGCCGAAGCGAGCCAATGGGGAGCAGAACTCAACGCTATGGTTAGCCAATTTGAAAGCATGGGGACCGAAAAAGCAGATCTGCAAAACAAGTCCCATCAGGCCGAGTACGAGCGAGTAAAGCAAGAGCAATTGATCTATCGCGAAGATCTGAAGTCGGCTGGGGGAGAAAAGCGAGCGTTGGAGGACCGCCGAAGAAAGTTTGTCAAATACCGAACGAAAATTAATTATGAAATGAAACTGGAAACACCGGGCAAGCCTAGATTTCCCGTTGAACCAGGATTTGCTCCAAGACAACCAAGTGGTAGGTACACGACAAACCGATGTACAAAAGAAGAAAAGTATGAACCGCCGACGGATCGTGAAATTAAAGAATACCAAAACAAGCTCAGGGTTTGGCGACAGAGCGTGGCCAATTATCAACGCGACCGCCAAGAATACCCAGAAAAAATGATGCTCTGGAACCTTAACGATGCTGAGCGTCGTGCAAACTTGTAGGCACAATTCAACGCAACTCAAGCCGGGATCAACGACACGGAAATCGACATCGCAAAAGGGTTAGCGAATGTCAGGCAAGGGGTTGGCAAAGATCTAAAGGAAACCAGAGATCAGCTAAAACAGTTGGAGCGTTCGGCAGCGATCTCAAGCATCGCATTTAAGCATTTCAGTTCAACGGAACACAAAAAGAAGAACCTCATTCGCCCCTCCAATTTCCATCTGATTGATTATGAGTCCGAATGCAGCCGACTGAGAAAATCGTTAGGCTCATCCGGCGTTTCGGGCACGTCTTAATGCGAACTTCTTACTGTCGCTTCGCTCGTGCACGCTAGGGTTGTTTTCCGCGAAGTGCGAGTTCCGATTCCAGGATCAAGGACTGTAGTTCCAGAACGCGTTTTGCGTCTTTGAGCTCTGGGCGTTCCCATCGACTTAGTGTATCCAAGCTGATTTGGGCTTCTGCCAAGTTTCCCAAATTGGCTTGGCACAAAGTCTGGCATGCTAATCCATATCCATAGCTGAGGATGGTCGGATGGATAAGCAGTTCTTGGCAGCGCTCCAGCGACTCTTTGTATCGGCCATTTCGAATAAGAGTGATTGCGATCGTCTCGTTGACCTCTGGCAGGAATCGGGAGTGCTCTTGGAGTAGTTTGTCCACGTAAAGTTGCGCTAAGATAGGATGTCGAAGTGACAGATCAGGCCCAATCCAAAAGCGCGCAACCAAGTCCAACGTAGTTATATCCCCCGGCGCCAGCTGTCGGAATTGCTTCATGTCCTCTGTGGAATCCTCAATCTGCCCTAGTTTTTCATGACACAGACTTCGAAGTGCGTTTGAGCAACACCATTCCACTTGCAAACAGATCGTGCGGATTGTCCGAATTCCGATTTGCACTCGCGATGGAACGCTGATCGATCAAATCCATAAGTTGCTCCGCATTGGAGACGTTTGCCATCCAATCCGGAATTTCGATTCTCTGGATGGGGGGAGTTTTTTCCGCGGATCGGTACTCAGGACCATCCCATGAGAGTCCGAGTTCTATCAAGCCTTGACGGATCAGAGGCAATCTCGCAATCTTCAAGTCCTCGTCGCTGTAAAAAAGAAAGGACTCGGCATCGTTCGAAAATTGAAGAGGCAAACCCTCAAAGCGCGCAAACGGTTTCCCTGATTCTGCGTGTGCCAAACAAATGAGACTTGATTGGGTTGTCGCAATTTGCTTTGCATCATCGGACATGCATACGGCGCCATTCGGAAGATTGGCTAATTCTTTCCATACGGGATACGCATTAAGGATGCACTTCGTGATCGAAGGGCTTCGGTTCGGGAAGAAGCCAAAGAATCGCTCGTTGGATGGGATATCGATCAGAGAATACCGATGTGCTTTCCAACACCCTTCTTGTAATTGCCGTTAGCAACCCAGGACCAACCGACGATAGCCGAAACAGGCAGTGCCATAGAAACGGTTGCTTTTGATCAGCGAGAAGTACCAATAAATGTTACACTTCAGGCACGTGTGAGCGATCTGAAATCTTCCTTTGCAGAGTTCTAAAATGGATTACTACCTTATTGGTTTTTTTCCAAAGAAGCGAGTGACTCGTTCTAATTGGAAATCTATATCGGATCAAAATACCGATGCCAACTTCCCGGCTCCGTACCCAGTGGAACAGCTTTGTAGCGTCAGCAACTGCATTGTCGATGGATTGGAAGTTTTCGAGTATCAGGACATCTCGATGAACTCGTTCAATCAGTACGGCGGATTCAATCAACTTAACGTCGCGATCGATATCATTGCCAAAGACGGAGCAGACGCATTCGATCTCTACGGTTTCGCATTGCCTGAGTTTATTTTCCAAGATGGTCTGTTGCAACCTGAAGAACTCGGATGTGTAGAGCCCGATGACTTGGGCGAGGACTGCCCCAATCTCGTGAAACTAGGGTATGACGTGGTTGAGATCGCTACCTGTAGTTTTATGTGCTCCCCACTGACCTGCAACTCGGAAGCTTGGAGGAATCAGAACTTGGTGAATCAGTACTGCTTGATTGAGCATGAAGCGGATGCGATCAAGCTGGCCACGGAGTTTTCGATTACCAAGCCGGAACCAGGCCCTTATATCATTGTCGAAATCTGGAAGTACGCGGGGCCGAAGGCCGCCGCATGAGAGTCGCATGGCAAGCGGCGTTCGCTCAGACCTCGCGCAGTTTTGGCACAGTATCGTTTGTCATAGACGTCTTCGTTGGCTTGATTGCTAATCTACCTTTTGCTCCGCTAATCTGTTGGAACGCTATCGGTTGTTCATTTTTCGCGTTACTTCGCACTCCAGTTCGTCCAATGCGAAATGGCATTATCGCAGCGACTTCCTCATCAAGTTGCATTCGGCTTCATAGTCAATCAATTGAAAATTGGATGGACGAAAAAGACCTTTCGCTTTTGCTTTGTCTGACGCAATGTACTTGAAAGCGATGTCCGAAATCGCTGCGAAACGTTCCAAGCGTTCCGCCTGATCACCGGCTTCCTTTAGCTCTTTACCAACCCCTTGGTTGATTCCCTCCTGCATATCCTTCATCGCCTTTGCAATGGCGGCAACCGCATCGTTTGCTGCCTTCACTTGCATCTCGAGCGCTGCGAGGTTCTGGTTCCAAGTTTGGACCTTACTTGGGTATTGAGCGCTGTCAGCATTGTACTTTGCGAATCTCGCTGGCCACGAATTATACAATGCGAGTTCTTGTTCATACTGTCTTCGTTCCCTGGCCGACGGTTCTTCATATTTTCGTTCTTGGGTCTTTGGGTCAGTTTTGTACTCCCCCTTCGGTTGGCGCGGCCGATACGGTTGGGGGCCTGGGGCAAGGGGAGGAGCCGGTTGATTCCGCTTTTCCTTTTGAAGATTTACCTCTGCTAACTTTGCGTCTTTTATCCCGTTCCGACGCTGGATTTCTAATTGTTGTTTTCCTCCGCCAGCAGCTTTCAAGTCGTCTCTCAGTTGCAATTGTTCCCGCTTTGTTTTTTCGAAGTCTACTTGTGTCGACTTGTTTTGCTCGTCCGCTGCGGTTGCCCCAACGCTTTCGAATTTGCTAACCAGCGAACTTAGTTCTGCCCCCCAACGGCTCGTATCCGCTAGCGTCTCTTCCAGTCCCGTTATTGCAATCTTCGCATCTATCTTAGTCATGAGAAGCTCTTTTGCTTTTTCTAGAATTGGCAATGGGATACAACTGGAGCTCGCATCTGTTTTTAGCATTCCAATAACGCCACCGATGAAACGGCAACTTTCTGTTTGCTCTCCGCCATTGGCATCGGCACCCAGCGTCATTGTTACCAGTCGATCAAACTGTGGCTCCGCCTTTTCAGCTTTCCCGGCCTCAAGACGAAGCCAAAGTATAACCTTTTCTTTGCCGAATTTGATCGAATCCGAGACGGTATCTTGCTCTTTGTATTGAGTGGTAACGGCCTTCCAAGCTTCTGAATTTTGCTGCTCTTGAATATGTACCAGCGCTAGCGCGTTGGCCGCAACCGGTTTAACTTTCGAATCGGCAGGGATGGAATCGAAGAGCCGTAACGCTTGCTGTGCTTGATCTGATTTCCCGCTCTCGACCATGGCGATTAGCGCGCCGGCTGCTGCCAAATCCTTTTTCTCGTCGGCCAAGCAATAGGGCGCGATGGTCAAAAGAAGCCCGACAGCAATGGTTCTCGTGAAATTGAAACAGTTCGATTGGAGTAGGTGCATATTTGTAATCGCTAATTTGAGGGGTGCTCGCTCGTTCATAGATGGTTTAAAACTCGGTGCGGTAAGTATTTAAATGGATACAGGGTCCAAGCCCACGAAGTCTTGAACCGCTTCATTAAGATGCCCGTTCGTCGCCGCTACCCGACGAAGAACCGAATTTACTTGAAAGAATCATTCGGCGACATCCAGTATAACGGAATCAAAACCTATTGCGATTAACCCAGCCTGAACTCTAGTTCTCTTCTGGCCACCGCCGCAGCATTCGAACCGCTTCGTCGCTGACACTTCGTCGTCCATCCTTGGTTGCAGCTGAGTTTTGGCAAAGCATCGTCTGCCAAGGGACCAAGCTCGCCCAATCGCCTCGCAGCTAATTCCCGCGTGTCAACAGATGCACTATCCAGTAGTTCGGTTAATCGATCCTTGACCGAGAGCTTGATCCCGATCGCCTCTTCATTATCATCTCTATACTCGACCTTCTCGATTTGCACGTACCCGTATTCCAGGCTAGACAAAGCGCGTTCGACAACGTCATGGTTGCGGTCTTTCAATTGCTCCAGCAACTTGTTTCGCAACGGTTCAGAGGACGGTTTTGGCGATGGACCGAGACGCAACGCGTTGGCTTGGGCCGAGTCTAGTGCAAGTTGCAGTAGGGCGTTCTTGTTTGCATCCGACTTTTCGCGGCTGCCTTTTTCTTTAGGCAAAAGGACGCCTGGGCAATCTTTTCCTTTGGCGACAAATGTTAACGAGACGCTGTTGACGCAATTCCGCACGTTCTTGGGGGTTAAGTTTTCGCCATCGAACGCGTGCCCCAAGTGGCCACCGCAATTAGTGCAAAGGATTTCAGGCCTCATGCCGTTGATTGACCGCTTCACTGCATCCTTGATCGCATCATCGAAGCAAGGCCATCCGCAAGAATTCTCGAATTTGTGCGTTGAATCAAAGAGTGGAGCATTGCATCTTCGGCAAGTGTAGGTCCCATCTGCTTTGTGGTCGGTGTACTTGCCTGAAAATCTTGGCTCAGTCGCTCTGCGAAGAATGACGTCACGTTCCTGTTTTGATAGTCGGTTGTATTGCAAACTCGTTTCTGCCTGTGGCTGTTGTGCGAATGCACTTACCGACAGACACAGGAACACGGATAGGATTTTACTGACCGTCGCCGGGACTTTTGTCTTCATTTTCAAACGCATCCTATTTTTTTCCTGGTTGATCAGTTTGCAACTTCGCTAGCTCATCTACATATCAGTATACTGCGCGGTCTGTCCTCGGCGTGCTTCTGCTTCTACTTCGTAGAGAATCCGCAAGTGCTTCGCCTCAACTCGTCTGGTTTAGATCAACTACTGGGTGATTCCCGTATGGCAAAGTAACCCGACACAAACTTTGGATTTCTTTGGTTTGAAGGCAGAGTCACTCGCGATTCGTAATTTCGATGTGACAGTCTGGCAGTAGAGATTGCAGTTCACCCAGAGATTTCTGTTCGACTTTGGTTCTCACCAATTTGAGCTGCTTCAGAGTCTTTAGTCTGGCCAAAGAGGGAATCGAAGCGTTGGTGATCTTGGCATTTACTAACTCAAGGGTTTCGAGCCCAGTGAATAACTTCGCAGCGGAAACGAGTTGTCTGTCATCAATTTTGTCCCCCTTGACCTTGAGGTGTCGGATCGTTGGGAAAAGTGATGCAAAGTTCGCGAACGAGAGGCTAGATAAGTCGCGAATTTCCATGCTGGTTAACTTCGGTAATTTGGACAACTGCTGAAAGCCCTTTTCCCCGATGTCCCCATCAACTAGTCGGAGATGCTCGAGTTGCTTGAGCTCGGAAATTTGGGCGAGCGAATTGTGTTTCGCAAGCGTTAAACTTGTGACATTCGGTAGCCGGGCAAGCAACGGGAAGTGGACTTTTGGGTCCAGAACGCCATAACCAACCCTTACTTCGTTGAGCTCTGGAAAACTTTGGAGCAACTCCAACTGTTCCATTCCGTCATCCCTTTTCTTTGGCCACTGAATCGAGGTTACATGCGCGTTTGCCTGCAACATCGAAAGTGCATCGGCTAATGGCTTTTCTTCGCCGGAGATGCCGACTTTCTCTATTCCTTCCATGGGCTGCATCTTGAGTAACGCCACGAGCTCAGGGGAAGCGCCCGGGGTGTCGATATCTGAATAGGTCTTCAGCAAAGGTCGCGATGCGAGAATCTTCACGAGACCCTCCAGGTTGATGGTTGTACGGCGCATGTCGATCTGTCGAAGCTTGGGCCAAAACTTGGGTAGTTTGGCTTGGGCATAACTCAATTCTGCATTTCTAAACTCTTGGATCGTCTTGAAGTCGGCTTGTTGAGGAGCGGGACCCAATGACAAGTCCGCTGCGAGTAGCTCAATTGCTTTTTCCGAACAATTCAACCCATCTATCGAAAGCAAGGTTAGATCGTGGAGGCTCTGCAAACCTCCAAACAGCTTTTCGCCGTCCAGCTTTGTGTCGGAAAGGTCCAGCTCGTTTAGACGGCTGAACTTCTGCAACGAATCGATAGCACCTCCATCAATATTGTTGCCAGCTAACTTCAATGACTTCAACTCGCGAAGCCGGTTGATCGTGGCGATCCCCGTGTTCGAAATATTGTTGTTCGTCAGCTCCAACTCTTCGATCCTTGGGCAGGCTTTGACAATCGATGCCAGCTGTGTGTCCGTTAGGTTCGTATCGTTTAGTTTCAAAACCAACAAACGAGAATTGATCCCCATCGTCGCGATGTCGTGACCACCCAGCGCAACGTGCCGCAGATCCAGGGAGCGTAGCTGTTCCAGACCACGGACTTTCGAGAGTCCAGCGCTGGTGACGCTGGTTCCTGCTATGCTTAAAAAGTATAGGCCTGAGAGTCCAGAAACTCTTTCGATATCAGCATCTCGAATTGAGCCATCGTTGCTAAAGTCAATGCGATGGATTCCGATTTGCTGCCTATCGTGAGCGGCCACTCCGTATCCATTTACCCCGGCGCCATAGAAATGGAGAGTATGGCGTGCCTTTCGAGCCACTAGCCAATCCAAAGTGGATTGCTCATGCAATTGCTGAGAGGTTGCAGTCACCAATTCCGAAGCAATCCTTGGGTTGATGTGTCTCAACTTTACGTAAGATGCTGCATCGTCTCTCTGTGAGGTTGCGCGATGCAGTTGAACGAAACCGTCGATGCCACCCGAAACGAGTAAACTCCCCTCATCGTTTACTTGCATGGAACTGACAGTGCCTTTGTGGGCTTCGATCAATAGTCGAATCTCTTTCTGTTTGAGATCCCAAATCGCAATCGTGCCATCGCTTGCGCCGGATGCAAGTGTCTTTCCGTCGCGCATCCACACCAACGAAGTAACATCGCCCGTCTGTCCACTGCCAAGTTTCTCGTACGTACCTGTGGAGCATTGATAAATCCAGATCGACCCGTCGTTAAGTCCGATCGCTAACGACTGAGCATCGACCGACCATGATATCGACCTTAGTTTGCTGTCCAACTTCAGTTCGTTCCATTGAGCAGCGTTGGTATCCAACCATGCTAGTCGCAGATCCTGACCGACTGCAATTCTCTCTCCGGTATCTGTCATCGCGACTATTTGTGCCTTACTGCCAAAGGGTGCCTTAACTGCCTTCCTCCATCGAAATAGAGACTTAGCAGCCTCCACGGAACTGGGCGGCACGTCAGGCTCGTTCAGTGACCAAATATCGATTTTGCTATCGAATCCGAACTGACCGATCACCTGCTGGTCTCTAGAAACGAGTGTTGTCGACTGAGGTGCGCGCTCAAGGATCTTTACCTCCCAATCACCAGCATCTGCGCCAGTACCGACAGAGTTACCGGATCCTGAATAGAAACGCCACCACTCGGGTCTCGTGAAACCGGTAGCGTTTTTGTCCCGAGTCGACGGAAAAAAGCCAGATGAAGTCAACCATCCGTGCATAGCTGGAATATGGGCAGCAAACGGGGTAGCGTTTTCTAAAGGTCGAAGCGTGGGGCGTACGCTCGTGCCTGACTGCCCAAGATCTTTGATTTGAACGGTTGCCTGGTCCATCAGAATGAAAGAACTTCGCTCACCAGTCACGGCAATCGCATCACCCGTGGTATTCAGAGCCACGCTCTTAACAGGTCCAAACTGGATTGGAATGGGCTTCTGCTCCGTCCCGTTAAGTGTGCTCCAACTTCTGACGACATGAGCACCAAGTGGATACAGATAGAGCCGCTGGTTTTCCCTGTCCCATTGAGTAGACGAACCTACTATAGCTACTTCGTCGGCTCCCTCCAATTTGCACACTTGGCGAAGTTGGTCGGACGTTTCATCGAACTGCATCCATTGCAAAGAAAAAGGATGAGCTGCAATTCCACTATCCACCTGCACCAAAGCATAGACCGCCTCATCGTTATGCAGGAACAGTTGGCGGACCCGATTAGCAACTCGAATCTCCTTCTTGATCGATAGCGTTTTTGAATCGAACCAGCGGATGATACTATTAAAATGTGAGTCGACTTCCCACGAGCAGAGTGAATCGCTGTTTTGCGATTTGCAAAACTTTATGGTCTGTCCGATACGATCGGTCGCTTGCGGCATTTTTTGTGAGCCATTCTTTAATGTGTTCTCCTTCAAATCCCAAACTCCAGCAAACAATGTTTGTTGTGGAGCGACGCTTGAATCAGCCACAAAAATCTTCGTATTATCAACAAAGCCGCACGCGGAAACTCTGTGGATTTCCGACACGTCCAGTCGATGCGTTTTCTTTCCCGACGCAACGTCGAAGACATTGAATACAGTTCCACCTGGAACGCGCTTTACGAGCTTGCCATCGATGGAAGAGCTATATCCCCCTCGATGATATACCAAAACCAATTGCTGTCCATTTTGCGAAAGTTCGGCGCATATTGGGGATTCAGAATACTCAAGGTTTTCATCTTTCCGAAGCATCAATGTATCCGACTCACTGAGCCATTCATAACAGACCGATCTTGTTTCGGTTGTATCGAGTTCCCTTAGTTTCCATGACTTTCTTATCGTCCGATTGGAAGTGTCCCATAGCGTAGCAGTAGAGCCATCGATACGTATCAATTCATCCGTCTTTGGAACAAAATGCACAGATCCATGTTCCGTAGTGATCTGTTCCGAAACACCTTGTGTCGATCGAACACTTATCGGCGAGGATTCTACGAACTCTAAACATCGTCGGTCGGCAAGCATATCGCCAAGATGCCACCTTCTATCTTCGCTACCAGCAGAGGCTATCGCTATAAATTGTCCCGAAGAAGAAATGGCGAGTTCAGATTGAGAAGAATATGCCTGCGTAGGAACAAACCAATTGTCAGAGGAATCGATATTCCAGCGACGAATCGTGCCGTTCTTTCCGGCAACAAGAATGCTGCCTGAATTTGGCAGCGTACAATATGCACCTGTGTCATTGGGATCAAAAGTGGCGGAATCTACCAATCGACCTTTCCAAGGGTCCCAAATTTCTATCGCACCATTTCGATGTCCAATAACGATTCGCCCTGCGGATAACCAGTCTGCATACCGTAACCCAGTGGCTTGTCCCGATTGCCACTTTCCAGTTGCAATCATTTTGTCTTCATCGGTCGAAACGACAGCCCACCTGCCATCGTCACCAATACTAAGTATCCGTTTTCCATCCGGACTGAAACTCAATCCTCTCGCTATACCCTGGTGTGAATTCCATTCACGCAATGGTTGTAGGAACTCTTCCGGCAAATCGCGAGAGCTACTTCGTACCCACAAAGTGATACTTCCATCTCGTTTGGCAGCGGCGAAGGATGTACCAGTGGGACTAAATTGAATCGAGAATATGGAACTTCCAAAGTCTTCGCTCGCGATTGGAATTGCTTCTTTGTTACCACGTACGTCGGGAACAGGGAAGTTGGCCGGCCAACTAAGTTCAAAAGGAAAAACAGCCTTGAAATATCCCGACTTGGTCATCAGTAGGGGCGGTATGGGAACGGCATTGGCCGTTCGAAGGTACTCTCCTGGTTGATCGAGAACGACACTCCCTCTCGGATCCGTGGTCATACACCAAGTCGCACTTCCCGCATTCAGTGATGGAACTGCGGAAACGGTCCATTTTTTGGTGTCCCAAAGTGCAAGGGACTCGCCTTGGGGCTCGGGTATGTAAGGGTCAGCAGCGATCATCCAGCGGCCATCTTTAGAGACAGTCGCAGGCATGCGTGGCAATACCCAGCGCTCTCTCGGAGCCCGACTTGTTATATCGGCTTGGATTCCTGGATTGGCGGTAATAACATGTTGGCTGGTCCGATCCCAAACACGAAATGTACCACTTCGTCCGTAACAATAGAGCCGATGTTCCGAACCTACGTCGATGATCGCGATGTTGGACCAATGCTCTTCCGCGATCTGGTACACCTCGTCCAGCAGCTGTCCCTTTTCGAGGTCCAACACGTAAGCGAACCCGCCGGTGCAACCCATGGCAACCAGCTTCTCGTCTTCACTTGCCGCCATGACCTCAATAGGCTTGCCCAGTTCATACGCGGATGTGGCGGGTTGTGTTTTTCGTTGCCAATAGTACCAATCAAAGCTTCGTAGATCCTCCTCGCTCGTTGCGATGGGCTTGTGACGATCCAAAAGTTCACGAACGCGTTGTTTGTTGCCGCCTGACACCAGCCCTGGGATTTGCTTGAAATCAGAGACGTAGAGCGACCGTCGCAGTTCTCGCGACTTTTCGCGAGCGATTTCCGCTTGCTTTCCCTCTGCTTTCTTAGCTTCTTCTGCCAATTCCGCCTGTTGCTTTGCTCGCTCCGTTTGTAACTGAGCCTCTTCTTTTGACTTTATCTCACTGTTAGTCAATCGTTGCTGAACTACAAATGCCACCTTTAAATCACCAAGCAATTTGGCTTCACGCAAGTAGGCCCATCCCGTTCCGACGACCAAGCCGATTACCAGAAGGAGCGAGAGCGATAACAAACTGGCTACCGCTGGTTCACGGCGACACCAACGCCAAGCTTTTTGAACACGTCCGATCGGTCGGGCCAGGATTGGGCGGCCTTCGATGAATCGCTGTAACTCTTCACTTAACAGTTTGGCGGTTGAGTAGCGACGTGGCAGCGATTTCTCTAAACACTTGAGGATGATCGTTTCGAGATCGCGTGGGATGGCTGGGTTTAACTGCCGCGGCGCGACTGGCTCTTTTTCGACCACTTGTCGCAACGTCTCGATACCGCTGGCCGATTGGAATGGCGGTCGACCTGTCGTAAGTGAATAGAGGACCGCGCCCAGGGCATACACATCCGATGCAGGGCCGATCGTGTTGATGTGACCAGCGGCTTGCTCTGGTGGCATGTAACTGGGGGTTCCGAGCACTTGGCCTGATACCGTCATGCCAGTGTCTTCCGTCAGACGCTTTGCCAAACCGAAGTCGGTTACCCGCGGCCTGCCTTGCAGATCGAGCAAAATATTCGATGGCTTTAGATCGCGATGGATAACGCCCTGTTCGTGCGCGTAATGCACCGCTTGCGTTACCTCTAGCATCGTACGGGCGGCTTGAATAGGCTCAAGTAGCCCTTCGTTGAGTTTCGTCGCTAGGCTCGATCCCTCAACATAGGTCATCGAGAAGAAATGCTTTCCTTCGTGCTCGCCCACTTCGTAGATAGGGACGATTCCTGGATGGTCTAGCAGCGCGGCTGCCTTGGCTTCGGAATAGAATCGGTCGACTTCTACCCTCGATGCAAATTCGCCGGAGAGAATCATTTTCAGTGCAACGATGCGATTGAGACTCACCTGGCGAGCTTTGTAGACGATGCCCATCCCGCCTCTTGCGATCACATCCAGCAGTTCGTAGTCGCCGAAATACTTGACTAACTTGCTTTCGACTTGTGCTGATTGGCCTTGGCGAGTGTCGACCGTCGGTTGATCCGCTGCCGGAGTTTTTTGTGAATGGGCTTTTTCGGAGTGTAGAATTGTCTCTTCGAGCCGGGACACGGACAAACCAGGAAAGCGGGTCTGGTATTCCGCAACAACGATCGACTCGCCGCTGCGTCGCCGGTAGTGCATCTCGATCGCGATCAGCTCAATGAGCAGCGGTTGCTTGTTCGGGCCATCAACGCGCAATAAAAACGACTCGATACTTGGACGATTGCCAGCTGCGCATTCTGTTTCGAATTCATCGCACAGAGCATCGACGTGCTTGGCTCGTCCAATGGTGCTATTTCGATGCAATGGTTTATCGTCGCTCATTTACACATCTGGGGCCAATTTGGATGGAAGGGAATGGTGGTTGCATTCCGCAGTGATTTTCTTAGTCGAATGCATTCCGACTCATAGTCAATCTCGGATTCCGCTCGCAGAAAGTGTTGACTCAATGTAAGTCTTCCAATCGAAATCCGGGACCATATGTTTTTCACATTGGGCGACTTTCTCTTCGATTGATTCGCGACGTTTGCCAGTTGTCAGATTTATAGCTTTGTGCCCAGCACGTTGCGCCGCTTCGAAATCGCCTGCTTTGCTTTCAACGAACATAAGGGCTTGCATGCACATCCAATCCTGGGCGTTTTGACCGGCTGCGCTTCGGGCGTGTTTTAGTGCCGTTTTCAACTGCTCCGGTTTGGAACTGGTTGTAGACTCGATCAATGATCGCACCAACAACGCATAGGTTGATCTTTCGTCGACTTGTGTTGCCCGCCTTGCATCACCTAAGGCGACATTAGAATGATTTTCAGCCGCTTCAATCATTGCCTTGAATACATAGGGTTCTTCAAACGGGCTTCCCTTCGTAATTCGAATGACAGCTTCAAGCTCACCGCGAGCGTCACTGGTTCTCCCGTTCAGAAATAGGCACTGCGCTAGTAAAGTGGCTGCAATAGGTGCGGCTGGCGTTGGAACGCATTTCGCCTGCAACGCGAGTTGTTCTGCTAAATCGATTTGCCCGAGATTTCTTAACGCGGCGGCACGCACGAGCAAGCTTCCGACATGTGAAGGATCCGCGGAGAGCCATTCGGCAGTTATTTCAGCAGCACGTACCGACTCCTCCTCGGATCTATAGCCATGCATGTCAACTAGGCTGCAAAACTCGTTCAAATTGACAACCAATTGATTTAGCAAATTGGCTAGCTGTTGATTGACGGACGCAAGCGTCTTTTG
>Ga0105048_10009385_pt1 | contig 15570 bp, 11 predicted proteins | sample MAT05_FD_78382 | JGI IMG/M metagenome (GOLD analysis project Ga0105048, IMG submission 78382) | Freshwater microbial communities from Lake Fryxell liftoff mats and glacier meltwater in Antarctica - MAT-05 | ecosystem: Environmental > Aquatic > Freshwater > Ice > Liftoff microbial mat | place... | reverse complement strand
CAATACGCAATGACGTGATTGTACCCTCGACGCAATTCGCGGGTTATGCATAATGAAGGAGAAGCGCCGCATCGCTGCCAGAAAAATGGTTCGCCAGATTCTTTGCGGATAATTGTGTTGCCAGGTTCAGGTGTACAAATACCTCCATCACATGCATTTCCCGGTAATCATGCTCCCTTCAACCACGCATAGCTCGAAGCATAGTACGGTAATATCGATCTGTATCTTCGTTCATTTCACCATTCTCCCTTATTAGACGAGGAACTTGCGATCCATTCCGTGTTGCCAGTTTTGGACCGTTTCCTTTTGTTGACGTGTCTACCCGGGCTGGACTAGAGTGTTGTCCGCAAGTCACATCCGGGTCGAGACCCGGCGCCGGTGTCATCGCTCGTTGTACGGGTCGATGATCCCAGGTGGGGTTTGCCCGCCACATTGGGGTGTGGTGCTTCCTTTTCTTCACGAGCGAGGGGCAGCGGATGGATCCCGTGCGACGGCAACGGTGCGAAACGTGTGCGTTCCATTTGGCGGGGCCGACTCCAAGTACCGGTCGTTGTTCTAATCCGATCTGGCAACCGGTTGGGGGCGTGCCGCTCTTCGTCCGGGATCGCGAACTCGCCTGCTACTGTGGATGGGGAACGGGTCACTGGAAACAGGGAACACTTGCTTCACCGTTGCCACTGACGCCGCCGACTGGCGCCGGTGGGGCGAGCGGCAGCGGATCAGGCGGAAAGTCCTCCGGTAGCGGAGTCATGAGCCGGTATGGAACCGTCGCCGGCGGACGGATTGTACAACTCCGATTGATCGATCCTCAGGCGCCAACCGATCTGCTGATCAATGAAATGACTTCGGAAGATGCCAAACCCGACGAAAACGATCACTTGCTGGGAATCGATCACACGAACTGAACCAACCCGCTTCCCACCTCGCGAATCCTGAACAACTTCGGGGTTCGCATTCATTCCCAGTGGATATTGTGTTCAAAGCACAATTCGGATCCCCGGAAATGAGCCGCCCATCCAGATGAACTGACTGACTCAGCACTTCAGATTCGGTCGCGCCGTCGCCGGGGACCGCACCGAGGTTTGGTCGATGGTTAAAAGCAGCGGTGATTCGTTTCATGGCCCCTGTCCGTCCGTCAACATTCAGAACGTGAATGTTGAGACCACCGAAGGTCAACATGGGGGGCTTACCCCAACAAATAATTCGGTGCGTGCAAACCTCTTGTGAATTGGCGCCATTATTATCGCCCAAGTTCCAGAACAGGTGGAGCCCTTGAAGGAAGACCACACGTGTCCTCCCGTGCGAAGATTTACTCGGGCATGTTCAATAATCGTCAGTCCGAATGCGAACAACGACTAACGAAATGGTGATTGTCCAGGAAATCGGTGTGGTCAGAACTGCGCTGAGGGGAACGAAAACGGCCCTCCCGGTTTTGCCGGTGAGGACCGTAAGTGTTCCGCGTTGCGGAGCTAACCCATCTGGGTAGTGTGCTCTGGTTCAACGACGATCACGACACGTTCGTCACCGGGCTGATGCCAGGGATAGACATCCTGGTCGATGTACTTTTTGGCCATCGAGTTGATGAAGGCGTTATCCGAATCCTCATCGATGCGTACGACCTTACCGCGAATTTCGAGGTAGCGGTATGGGTTGGTCGGGTCGACGATAGAGAGTGCAATCCGGGGATCACGATTCACATTGCGATACTTCTGGCGGGCTTTGGTCTGGCTGAAGAGCACGTTGGTGCCGTCCCAGTCGAACCAAACCGGATTGACCTGCGGCTCGCCATTCGGACCAATGGTCGCGACATTGGCCAGGGCCGTCGTCTGGAGCAGATCAGCGTATTTTTCAGGAATTGACACGAAAACATTCCTCCTCATTGAGACCGGCGACCGTCATGATCGCAATCATTTTCACCCTGTCGAACATGCAGTATTCATGCAATTCTGCATCGAAATCTCGAGGAACGACTCCCACAATACTAACACGTCGTAAGCTGCTTCCCAATCAACAGTTTCCTACGTTCTCGCCGCCGCAGGTAGTCGTTGGCCTTTCCGCATCTCCAGAACAATGATAAGAGCAAGTCCGATCACAGGCACCACGATCGCGAACGCCCACTTGATTCCGAAGAGATCGCCGAGGACTCCGAGTGCGAAGGGTGCGGCCAACACGGCGGAACTTCCACAAAGCAGCAGCCGGGCAATCGCGATGTCGCTCTGCCCCGGAACAAGTCCGGTCGCGATTGCGGCGATCAGCGGGTAAACGTTCGAAATTCCGAGCCCCACGAGTATCAGTCCGAGAATACTCAGCGGTGGCGTGCCACTCAACCAGAAGATTGGGAATCCTACCGCGGAAATTACGAATGCCCAGACCATCATGTCGAAGCTGTCAAACTTGCGCGCCAACCGGCTTCCGGCGATTCTGCCGACTGCCATCGCCACAAAGAAACTGGCCATCGCAATTGCCGCGCTCGATGTCGAGAATCCAACTTCCTTGTTGAGAAAATCCGATCCCCAGTACACAAAACTCCACTCGATGGCGGCGCTCATGGTGGCAACGACGCAACACAGCCAGAAGAGACGAGGCAATGGCGCATCCGGTGCGCGACGTCCGGCGGCACGGGGAACACCCTCCGGGAATTTCGCGTCGCGCAGCAGAACGGCAACAACCACTCCCAGCACAAGTGCGAGCGTGATCGCTCCCCGCCAACCCAGACCTGACCGCTCAGACAATCCCACCGCGATCGCCGCGAGAATCGCACCGACGGTCGCTGCCAGATTGAGTTCGGACATGGCGGCCGCGCGTTGTTCTGGGTGACGATCGGCCAATCCCGCTTGAACGACGATGCCGAGAATCGCGCCTGACATTCCCATCACCGCGCAACCGGTGATGGTGCCGAGGGCGACCGGACTGACAATGAGCAGAACCGCGCCCAGTGTCATGCCGAAACAACCGATCCAGAAGGACCGTCCGCGACCGAGCCGGCGGGCAATCCGGTCACCGAACCAGGCCACAAGCACGGCGCCGGTCGCCAGCGCGGTGAAGTGCAAACTGGCGATGGTGTAGCTCATCCCCAGATCGTCGCGAATGGACGGCATCGCGGGGCCAAGACTTGATTCGAGGTAAAGGAGGTAGCAGAAGGCGAAATAGCCGAGCCAGGTAACACGATCGCGGACAAAGGTGGACACGACGCCGAATCCGGTTTCTACGCTCGCCAATTGGTGTTCACCACAGTCAATGCACAGGTCGCCTGGCAGTCTTCGCCACATAGAGTACTGGAGAATCGTCCTTCAGGATTGAATACCCGAGGGAACTCCTGAATGGCGCGTTATGCCGGCAGCGGCAGAACCGATCCGAGAACAGGAATGAATCCCTCTCCCGGGAGATAGTCGGGTGACTGGTGCCGAAAATAGGTGTTGTACAACTCTGCGTAGTGTCCACCCTGCCGCATGAGTTGATCGTGGCTCCCCTCTTCCACGATCGCTCCCTGCCGCAAAACCACGATCCGGTCCGCGTTGCGAATCGTGCTGAGTCGGTGAGCAATCACGATCGAGGTGCGACCATGAAGAACGACATCGAGTCCTTCCTGAATCTGAGCCTCGGTGAGCGGATCGACACTGGCGGTCGCTTCGTCAAGCACTACGACTGCGGCATCCTGGATGATGATCCGGGCAAGCGCAACGAGTTGGCGCTGCCCCATGGAGAGACCGCGTCCCTCCTCTCCGACCTCGGTCTGGAGACCTATCGACAAGGAATCGACCCAATCGCCGCCGGCGATCTTCCGTGCGGCCGCCTCGACCTCGGCGTCCGTCGCTTCAGGCCGAGGATAGCGAATGTTGTCGGCGATCGTGCCGGAAAAGAGAAAAGGCACCTGCGGCACGATACCCAGCTGGCGGCGGTAACTCTCGAGTTCAAATGACCGGATATCGCGACCGTCGATCAAGATGTCACCGTCCTGGAACTCGTAAAAACGGGCGATGAGTTTGCCCAGAGTCGATTTTCCAGCACCGGTGTGACCGACAAAGGCGACCGTTTCACCGGCCGGAATCGTCAGTGAAAAGTCCTTCAGGACACGCTGCTCTTCCCGATAACCAAAGTCGACATGCCGAAACTTGATTTCGCCACGCAGACGACCCGCCGGGAGTGAATCGGTTTGCACGACGCGCGGTTTTGCATCGACCAGCGCAAAGACGCGCTCTGCAGCGGCCAGCCCCTGCTGGAACTGACTCCAGAACGAAGCGATGCTGGTCAACGGAAACCAGAAAAGTGCGATCGCCTGCAAAAAGAGATACCAGTCGCCGGCGGACACGTCCCCGGCAATGACCCGGCGACCGCCGAAATAGACGAGGGTGGTCGTGCCGATTCCGGCGACGGTGAAGAGGATCGGGAAGATGCCAGAAAAGACATAGCCCTGTCGCAATCTGACTCGATAGGAACGTTCGCTGACTTCCATGAATTCGCGATAGATGGTCTCTTCCTGCCGAAAGCTTTTGGCGACCGCGATACCGCGCATCGTCTCCTGGATCATGCTGTTGACACCCGCCTGCGCTCGTTGGGCACCGGTGGTGCTCCTGCGTGCGATCCGGCGGAAACCGAGCGCGATTGCGACGATCGCCGGCACCAGGGTCAGTGTCACCAGGGTCAGTCGCACATCGCGGAAGAGGAGCGCGACCGTGATCACGACGATCAACAAAACCTGACTGATCAGATTGAGTGTCAGTGTGACGACATTGGCGAACTCTTCGGTGTCAGACGTTACCCGGCTGACGACCTTCCCACTTGCGTACTCATCATAGAAAGAGAGATCGCGCTCCATCACCGCGGTCATTGCATCGGAGCGGAGGCGCAGGACGACGTCGCCGACGACGCGGGCAGAGCGCGATTGCCGGACATAGTTGAAGTACCAGGAGAAGGCGCCGGAGAGGAGAATCGCGATTACGAGGACGAGCACGTTGCGGTCGATTTCCACGCGATCGTCGGTCAACCGGTCCAGTCCGTTTGCTACCAGCACCGGTAGTGCTGCGTCCATCAGCGAGTTGAGCACGACCATGACCGCAACCAGAATCATGATCGACGTCTGGGGGCGGAAGTAAGCCACGATCCGACGGAAGAGTTCGCTGTCGCGGTAACTCCGGTCGTACTTCTCGGCGTCGAGGCCGTCCATGATGAAACCCATTGTGACCCTGTTCCCTCTATTGAAGCATCAAGACGTCAGGTGTCTGGTGAGACGTCCAGGTTAGTCCGCGCCGGCAACAACCGGTTTCGGGCTGGATGGTGACGTTTCGTAGCGGGCGAAGATACGGCGGTAGAGATCGCAACGATCGAGCAATTCGGTGTGAGTTCCCTGATCGACCAGTTCGCCTCTCCGGAGCACGAGCACATTGTCCGCCCAACGAATCTGCGACAGCCGATGCGTAATCAGGAGCGTTGTCCGACCATCGAGGACGCGGCGAATGGCACGCTGGATTTCGTCTTCGGTGGCGCTGTCGATCGCGCTGGTGGAGTCGTCAAGAATCAGGATGCGAGGATCGGTCAGGAGCGCGCGCGCAATCGCGATCCGCTGGCGCTGTCCACCTGAAAGCGTGACACCGCGTTCACCGATTGTGGTCTCGTAGCCCTCTGGCAATGCGCGGATGAACTCGTCTGCCTGGGCATCCCGGGCGGCCCGGTGGATCTCCTCGATACTGACATTCTGCCCGAGCGAAAAGGCGATGTTTTCCGCCACCGGTCGGGAAAAGAGCACGATATCCTGCTCTATGGTCGAAACCTGAGATCGGAGTGAAGTCAAATTCCACTCGCGGACATCGACCCCGTCCACCGTGATCTTGCCACTATCGACGTCGTATATCCGGTTGACCAGTTTGATCAGCGTGCTTTTACCCGATCCAGTTTCCCCGACGATCGCGACGGTTTGGCCAGTTTTCGCCGTGAAGGTCAGATTTTTGAGAACCGTCTCCTCACCATATGAAAAGGAGACATTTTCAAAGGCGATGTTGCCCTTGATCGGCGACCGGAAGCCGCTTTCGTTTTCATCCAATTCGGTCTCTTCCCTGATTAGCTTCAAAATCCGTTCAGCACTCGCCATTCCGAGCTGTACCAGAGAGAAGGTGAAGATGGAGATGAAGGTCGGGAATCGGAGCAACTGCATCAGTCCGAGAAAGGTGACCAGACCACCGACCGAGAGCTCATCCACCGAAACCAGATAGAGACCGTGAAAAAGCGCCCCGGTGATCGCGAGCGAGAGCAGCAGAGTCGGGATGTATCTCGCCTGCACCACTCCCTGTTGCACAGCGGCATCGCGATAGGCGCGGGCATTCCTGGTGAATCGTCCGAGTTCTTGCTTCTCCTGCGCGGTCGATTTGACGACTTCGATCCCGGTGATCGCTTCCGTCAATCCTGCATTCATCACCCCGAATTGCATTCTCATCCGTCCTGAAACGGGATTGAGCTGGCGCATGTAGAGACGCAGCGCGAAGATGAAGGCCACCGTGAAAATAAGCGGAGAGGGCAATAATCGCCAATCGAAGATCGCGATCGCGACAATCGGCACGATCAATCCCGTGAACGAATCGACGATCAGAGTGACGCCGGGATTGATCATGTCATTGAGCGTGCGCACGTCGTTTGCGGCGCGCGCCATCAGATCGCCGACGCGCTGACGGTTGTGGAAGGTTTGGCTCTTACCCAGCAGACTGGTGTAGAGCTCATCGCGAGCATCTCGTTCAACCCGCTTCGCCAGGGTTTCCGCACAGAGCGAACCGAGCAGATCCAGACCGCCGCGTACGATCACGATTCCGAGAATGACCAGCGAGATGGTCAGGAGCAGATCGCGATCCGGAGGTGTTTCCAGAATGCCATCGAATGCTTTGCCGATGAGCGCGAAGACGGCACTGTTCAGTGAATTCTGGATCACGATGCCGGCAATTGCGGTTGCCAGTACCAACCGGTAGCGAGTGACGTGGGAAATAATCCACCGCGCCGGCGAGATTCGGTTGTACCGGTAGGAACCGGCGACGCTGAACTCTGATTTCAACGGGACGGCTCCTCCGGATTGGCAACAGGGAAAATCGAAAGGCACGTTGGGCGCCTATCGAATCGGAAAGTGAAGACCGAATCTACCACGCACCGTTATTTAGGAACAAGTGATCTACTGCCAAGTGACCGCTTACACAATTGGAGCGGAAAGGAAAGCGGGGTACGGGACCCCCGCGCTACCGCGGAGCGCTTCTCCGTAGCGTTGGGGGCCCGTCCAGCGATCGACCCGCGGGTCGATCGCGTCCCATTGCCGGTACCTGTAACTCGCAAGCGAGGAGAACAGCTCAGCGTACTGCAATGGCCCGTCGAACCGTTCACCCGGTCAGATCGCGATGCCGATCAGGAGACATTTTCCGGTGCATCGATCTGGACACGCTCATTGAATTCAAAAAGATCGAGTCGGCGCACCACGTTTGGTGATTCGGCAGACGTCAGTGGACCCTCGAGTTCAAGACTGATGAGCTGCCCGTCGCCATCGATCCAAAGCGTGACCGGCATTTCGCCCAGCGTCAGGATGTCAATTCCGGCCACCGGTGTTCCGCCGGCCATGTTCTCAAGTTCGCTCAGATCGACTACGCCGACGACTCTCGTCGTCTCGACTCCGTCGATATCTTCAGTGCCGTCGACGACTGCGTTTTTCACACGGCTGGCGGCGGCCAGCAGAAGTCGATCCGGATTGATCAGATTGGAGAGTTCCTGCGCCTCCGTCGAACCACCGGTCGATCCCGTGACATCGATGTAGGTTTTGTCGGATGAGAGCGGATCGGTTACCCAAATCTGCGATCCGATTCCGATTATGTCGACGCTCACTTCGACGATTGCGACTTTGGCGGTGATCGTCGCCTCGAACGAATCCGGTCGCTGAACCGAGCCGACCACGCCAACGAGCTCCAGATTGCGGAGGATGGTCGATTCACCCTCGACAGTGCTCAATTCAAAACCGAACGAATCCAATCCCGCCATCGTCTCCGCTGCTTTGGTGACCAGCGCAGTGGCATCTTCGCCCTTCGCGGTAGTCGTCGATTGAACGGAGGCAAAAAGTGTCATGGCGAGAATGAGCACCAGTCCGAGGCGCAATTGGCAGGAAAGATGAGTGAATTTGTTTACGTTCAATGGTGTGTGTCCTTTACGGCGTACCAGCTTGTAGATCTCCTATTGTAGAAGAGAGTGTCACCCCGCTACCTGTTTTTTTTCGATTCCGAGGGATATTTAAGGATTGATCTCAAAATTGGATAACCAGCACAGATAGTAATTTGCGTTTAGTTCGGTGCAGTGAATCAGCGCATGAGATTTGTTTACATTTTCGCTCGTGTGATGTAGATTGCCGCTACACCAAAACCACAGGTGCCTCGTGCGATGGATACGAGGTTGACCGCCTCCGGGCGGGCTTTTGCATGAAGGAGAGTACGCATGGCGTCATCGCGGTTTACTCGTCGCAATATGCTCAAAGCGGGCGGACTGACGGCGGGATTCTACGCTGCGGCAATGGCTGCACCGGGACCGGTTCGAAGCTACCTGATGGGTCAGGCGGCGGCGCAGGACGCGCTTCCGGTTTCGGATCCGTCAAACGTCGTGGTCTGGACGTACCGACCCGACATCGTTTCGGACAACCTCACCCTCTGGGCGACCAAGAATGGTCAGCCAACCCCACAGTTCGCGGACATTCCGGGCATTTACGACTATGCCAACGTTATCGCCGCCAAGTTCCTCGGTGGTGAAAAGCTCGACATGGCGTACTGCCATACCGATCAGCTGAACCGCTGGCACAAGGCGGGCTGGATCCGGGACGATCTCGAGGCCCTCGACTGGGTGCAGGAACTCAAGCCGAAACTGCAGCCCTGGGGTGTCGAGAACATGTCGACATTCGAAGGCAACATGATCGGTCTTCCGTATTGGGCCGGCACCAAATACCTCTGCTACAACGACATCCACTTCGAAAAGGCCGGTCTCACCACCCCACCGACGACATGGGAAGAGTTCGAAGAGCAATGCGTGCAGCTTCAGGCCGCCGGCATTGCCAATCCGTACATCCCGTACTGGCGCAAAGACTTCTGGGCTCTCGGCTGGTCGATGTTCGTCGAGTCCTACTCGGACGGCGACTACATCTTCGATGAGGCCGGAAATCTGACGGTCACCGGTGGCGACACCCCATTCCGCACCATGCTGGAGCGCTGGAAGCGATGGTACGACACCGGAATCGTTCCTCCGGATGCCTTCGAAATCGGTGACCCGATCGTCCGCTTCAACACCGGCGATCACACCTTCTGCATGAACGACGACTACTCCCACAAGAAGTACGAGGATCCGGCCTTCTCCAAGATCGCTGGCCACTCCCACAACTTCCTAAACCCGGGCAAGACCCACGAGACTACCGCGATCTCGCCGATGTATGTCTTCGGCAAGAACTCGAATCTCGATCCCGTGGTGCAGAACGACCTTGCTCGCTGGTACGGCTATTCCCAGCCGGACGGCTCCTACCCGGTCGCAGAGCGCTGGGTGCTGGAAGAAGGACTCGGCACCATCAACACCGAGGTCATGAACCGACCCGATATTCGGGCTTCCTTCGCGGAGTGGCGCGATGTCGAGGTTTACGATCAGCAGCTCGCACTGGCCAAGCCACGCAACGTCCAGAAGCAGCTGTGGTACCCGGAGTGGGAGTTCAAAACCATCGCCCTCGTCAACGACTTCGTTCTTGGCAAGGCCGATATCGGAGCAACCCTCAAGGCAATGCAGGACAACCTCGACGGCGCCAAGAAGCTCTACCCGACCTTCTAAAGCGTCCTTGCCGGGGAGATCCAACTCTCCCCGGCAATCCCTGTTCGAGCTTTTCAATGCAACCGCAAACCGGCCGTCTCAAACCTTTCACGAGGGATGGGCGGCCGGTTTCAACGGAAGTCACCCCATTTTCTGAGGAATATGCTATGTCCAGCGCACCGGTCGTTGTTCCACCTTCACAGCTCGTTCCCCGGCGATCTCAAAGGATCAGCCGGGATCGATGGTTTGCGTTTTGGCTGGTGCTTCCTACCCTCATTACTGTCATTGGTGTCAGCATTTATCCGGTCTATTACGCAATCCGTCTCTCTTTACGCAACTACAATCCCTCTTTCGGCATGGATATGTATGTTGGACTCGATAATTACCGAAGTATTTTGCAGAACCCTGATTTTCATAAAGCGATAAAAGTCACCGCCCGGTTCGCAATATCCTCGACCCTGCTTTCGCTGCTGCTTGGGTTGGGAATTGCCCTTGTACTGAATCACTCATTCAAAGGTCGTGGTGTTCTTCGAAGCGTAATTCTGGTGCCCTGGGCGATGTCCGGCACTGTCGTCGGTGTGCTTTGGGCGTGGATTTACGACGGCGGCTACGGCACATTGAACGGCGTGCTCTATAAGTTCGGAGTGATCGATCAATACAAGGCATGGCTGAGCTCGTATGACTTTGGCCCGGTTCTCGGTCCTGCATCACTCTATTTCGTAGTCGTTGCATTTGTCTGGAACAGCGCGCCGATGGCCGCGCTCTTCATCCTCGCGGCGTTGCAGGCAGTTCCACGAAATCTTTATGCGGCGGCGCGAATGGATGGCGCCAGTGTCTGGCAACGATTCCGGTACATTACGCTGCCCTGGCTTCGACCGATGCTGTTGCTCGTGCTGATCCTCTCCTCGATCAACGGCATCATGGCATTCGACCTGATCTACTTCCTGACCAAAGGCGGACCTGGCACCGACACCACGGTCTTCTCCTGGCTTGGCTACAACACGACCTTCACGTTCTTCCAGTTCGGGCAGGGCACCGCAATTCTGCTGATGCTCACGATCATCTGCCTCATCCTGGCGTTCGTGTACATGACCCTGCTTGACCGGAAGCCGAAGGAGAAGAAATCGAACCTCCGTGGTTCCACCCAGGCATCGGTTCAGGACCTTGAAGAGGATCTCGAACGCCGCTCCTCGACTAAAGCCTCGGATCTCGCCGCACTCAGCCGGGCGATTGGACACGCTGAGTTCCGCCCGCCGGCCAGTACCTGGAGAAACTCGAAATCTGCCCGCGCCTGGAAGAGTCGTTTGATCTACATACCAGCACTCATCATCGGACTATGGTCGCTAGCGCCTGTCGCCTGGCTCATCATCTGTTCGGTCTCGCCATTTACCGATCTGCTCGGAAAGCCGCCGGTTTTCTGGCCGGACGCTAACCTCGACAACTACCGACGCGTCTTCACCGGCGCAACTGCGGCCGATACCGCGGGAGTTCCACTGGTCGCCCAGCGGGTGCCGCAGGCACTGCTCAACAGCTTCGTAATTGCGTCAGTGACCACGGTCATCTGCCTGGTGCTTGGATCGCTCGCCGGGTACGCATACGCCAGAATGGGACACGTCAAATTCCTGGGACCATCGCTGATCGCGATGATGATGACCCGAATGATTCCAGGTCTCGCGATCATGGTGCCCTGGTTCATTCTCTTCAGTCGTGAGATTCCGTTCACCGATTTCAAACTCGCCAACTCGAAGTGGGCGCTGATCATCAGCTATTCCAGCTTCAGCATCCCGCTCGTGCTCTGGATCATGAAGACCTATTTCGAAACAATCCCGGCCAATCTTGAACGCGCGGCCGCGGTCGATGGCTGTAACAGGTTGCAAACGCTGTACAAGGTCGTCCTTCCGCTTTCGGTCCCCGGTTTGATCGCGGCCGGTCTCTTTGCCTTCATCGCATCATGGAATGAATTCATCTTCGCCCTGAACCTGGCGCAGGATGTCGACTCGATGACGATAACGTACGTGATAGCCCAGTTGTTCGGGGTGGTGTTGTATGGACCGCAAAACTACGGCACGCTCTTCGCCGCCGGAGTGCTTGCAATCCTGCCGCCGGTCACTCTCGCGTTCGTTTTCCAGCGTTATCTCGTCCAGGGTTTGACCGCAGGATCAGTCAAGGGATAGCATCAAGGTCCAGGCCGCAAGCTACAAGGAGACTCGATGCTTTGCAGTTGGAACGGCAGATAGAAAGATCAAACCGCTGGCGCAGAAAACCTTGTAGTTTGAACATTGTGGCTTGCAGCTTTGTACGGAGATCAAAATGGCCCGTGTGACGATTGAAAACCTGAGCAAGCACTTCGGTGAAGTCAAAGCGGTGGACAACCTTACGCTTGAGATTCCCGAAGGGAGCTTTATCACGCTCCTGGGCCCATCAGGTTGCGGCAAGAGCACCACGCTCTACTGTATCGCCGGGCTCGAAGAAGCGACGATGGGCGAGATTTACTTCGACGGCAAACCGGTGACGGAACTCTCTCCGAAAGACCGCGACGCGGCGCTGGTGTTCCAGGATTACGCGCTCTACCCGCACATGAGCGTGCATGACAATCTGGCTTTCGCTCTCAAAATGAAGAAGACGCCGAAGAATGAAATCATGAAGCGCGTCGATGTCGTGTCGTCATTGCTCGGTATCGAAAAGCTGCTCGACCGGCGTCCCGCACAACTCTCCGGCGGTCAACGGCAGCGCGTCGCGCTTGGTCGCGCCTTGATTCGAAATGCCTCGGTATTCCTGATGGATGAACCACTCAGCAACCTGGATGCGCTTCTCCGGGTAAATACCCGAACGGAAATCAAGCGACTGCAGCGGGAACTGGGCAAAACTACAATTTTCGTGACCCACGATCAGGAAGAGGCGATGGTGCTCTCCGATCGGATCGCCATCATGCGGGACGGTGTGCTTCAACAATTTAGTACACCTGATGAAACGTATCGTGCGCCGGTCAACACCTTCGTCGCGGGCTTCATTGGCAACCCCCGGATGAACTTCCTGAAGGGTTCACTGAAAGCCGATAACGGTAGCGTTGTTCTCGAAACCGGCGATCTGTCGATTCAACTTCCCGGCGAACGCGCCAGAGCCGTCGCTGCCGAAGGTCGCCCGGTCACGGTCGGTGTGCGTCCGGAACACCTCACGCTGGTCGCTCCCGCCTCCGGTGCAGTGGTCGCGACGGTCGAACTGATCGAGCCAATTGGTTCGGTGACCTATATCGACCTCATGATCGCCGGACGTTCTGTTCGCGCCACCGTCGATGGTTCACTGCGCTATCAGATCGGCGAAGAGGTCGGGATCAACTTCCAACCGGAGACTATCCACTACTTCGATGGCTCCACGGGAGTTCGAATCGCATCCTGATTAAAGATGGCTCGTTCGCAACCTCCCGATAGTAACCACCTGTGCGGTGACGTATTCTTTGCTTCCATGAGCCGGGCGACCGGGTGGCTTCAAAGAAACGGCATTAATACTCGTGTTGAAGGACCTCAAGCGAGAAGACTGGCTTCAGATTCTCGATCTCCCTGAGCATCGAATTCCAGCCACACTGATTCTTCGCGGTACCCGTAATCTCCGGCGGCACTACACCGGGTACCGTTCACTTTTCGAGAATGTGATCCAGATCGGCTCAGCAAACGGACTGTTCGAAGACATTTTCGTTGGAGAGCGCCACAGCCGGGACGTTGGGTATGCGTCGGTGTACGGCCCAGCGATGGCCTCGGAGATATCTCACCTCTTCTCGGTTATGGGAACGAAGCTCATCATTCAAACGGGCGTCTGCGGTGGACTCGCGGACGGCGTTGAAGCGGGCGACATCGTCATTCCACGAACCGCAGGATGCGGCGATGGCGCGTCACAGTGCTACCTTCCCGGCATAGCGGTCGTTCGGGCGACCGAATCAGTTGTCAATCAACTCGTTGACTTGCAGGGGACAGGCGTTCCGGTTCATACGGGCGCGATCTGGACCACATCGGCACTTCTGGCAGAGAGTGACGCTGATATCGACGGGTGGCACGACAAAGGATACGCTGCGGTCGATATGGAAACCGCGACGACGTTCGCCGTTGCCGAATACTATGGCGTGGAACGCGTTTCCATTCTGAGCGTATTCGACAATCCGCGGCATGGAGCACACCTCGGCATGGAGGAATTTGAAAAGGATTCCGCCCGAGCACTTGGCGAGGCGGCGGCCCTGTCACTTGTGCTGCACCTGGTCGAAACAAGTGTCTGACTCCAGCAGATCCTTCCCGGTTGCGCCGGTCCTCGATCCACTCGTTTCAAATGAATCCATTCGACCATCGCTCAGTATTGTCGCTCCGCTTCTCTTCGTCGTCCTCTGGAGTACCGGCTTCATCGGGGCGAAATTCGGACTACCGTACGCCGAACCGTTTACGTTTCTTTTCATTCGCATGGTGCTCGCGTGTGCGCTCCTGTTGCTGGTCACCCGAATCACTAGATCGACTTTCCCTCGCCATGTAGCCGACTACCGTCATATCTCGGTTTCGGGATTATTGATTCACGCGGGGTATCTGGGCGGCGTCTTTTTCGCGATCGACCATGGGATGCCGGCCGGTCTTTCATCGCTCATCGTTGGATTGCAACCGATCCTCACCGCCGTGCTCGCGCAGGCGATGCTCCGGGAAAAGGTGACGTCACGGCAGTGGGCCGGACTCCTGCTCGGTTTTCTCGGGGTTGCGCTGGTTGTCGAAGAAAAGATTTCGGCGGCGCTCGATCATCCGATCAGGCGGGTCGCATTCGCCGGTGTGGCGTTCGGTCTGGTCGCAACGACCGCTGGTACGCTTTACCAGAAGCGGTTTGTGAGGACGGTCGATCTCGCCGCCGGAGCGACAATCCAGTATGCGGCTTCGGCGATTGTGCTCGGTCTGCTGGCGTTTCAGTTCGAAACGATGGAGATCGACTGGACTCCCAGATTCGTCTTTGCCCTGGGTTGGCTGGTGTTTGTGCTCTCGTTCGGGGCGATTCTGCTGCTCCTGCGATTGATTCGTGAACATTCCGTATCGCGGATTTCGAGCTTGCTCTATCTGGTGCCACCGCTAACCGCAATCGAGGCCTATTTCATCTTTGGCGAGAAGTTCGGCCTGGTTGCGCTCGTTGGCATGGCGCTGGTGGTGCTCGGCGTCGCACTCGTGATTCGCAGACCGGCGCCCCGGTAGCCAAAGTCCCCATCACGCGATCCAAATGAATTAGAGGAACTTGCGCTCAAGTTCAGCGAAAAACGCGGAGTTCAGCGCTGCAAATTGGTCACTGGATAGGCTGATCAGATCTCCAATCTGAAGTCCAAGTACCGACTTCGCCGGAACATATTTGATCGTGCTGTCGGGAGCGACCGTACCGCCATTGTTCAGTATTGAAGTGCAGAGAATGCGGACTTCATTCAGCGGGTTGGAATCTTTGCCTTCGACTGTGCGGAGTCGGTGCACGAAGCAGGCATCAAGAACAACAAGCAAGTTGTTGAAGAAGAGCGGTTCGAAGTCGGCTTTCGCCGGCACGTCGGCGAGACGGGCGAAGGCCGCGACATCCATGTCGATCCGCGCCCGGCAGTTGTTGATGTACTCCTGACCGTAGTTCCTAACTCCAAGCATGCATGCCTCCTTACCCATTGATCGGGATCCGGTAATTCAAAATGGGAGGATTACCCGTATAGCCAATTGACGAATCTGGACGGCAAAATGTGACATGGCCGAAACGCAAACCGGGATCACTTACTTCCGCTTGTGAAAACAGCAT